>Ga0209381_1000691_pt1 | contig 73373 bp, 46 predicted proteins | sample DewCreD2012metaG_FD_184111 | JGI IMG/M metagenome (GOLD analysis project Ga0209381, IMG submission 184111) | Hot spring sediment bacterial and archeal communities from British Columbia, Canada, to study Microbial Dark Matter (Phase II) - Dewar... ... | reverse complement strand
GGCCGCAACCAAACAGCGATGGCGGTTGTGGTCTCGCCGGCAACTCGCTCCCGTGGCGGCATGAAAATCTTCGCGCGCGGGGAAGATTTCAGGGGTTAGTAGTACAGAGGGCACAGAGGACACGGAGAAGGAAAACCGGCTGCAGAGTGGCGCTGGGTGAGGGTTGGCGGTGTGCGCCGGGAGGGCGGTGGGTCAAGGGGACCAAGACCGGCAGGAATGCCGGCCGCAGGCCTGGAGGCCTGCCCCACAAGAGGAGCTTGACCCAGAAGGAGAGGCTGACCCACAAGAAGAGCGTGCACCACAACCCGGAGCATAGAGGGGCAGAAGCCGTCCGCCGCCAAGACTGGCGGCGTGGCACGCAAAACTGCGTGCTCCACCTCAGGCCGGCAGAACAACATATGCGTCACCTGTACAGAGCTTCCAAACGCCGTCCGCCGGCAAGACTGCGTGCTCCACGGGAGGCGCTGATGTAGCGAGCCTGGTGGCGGACACGCTGGTCCGCCCCTACACGGCGCAGCATCGGGTTGAGCAGAGGGCTGTGGGTAGAGGGGGCCAAGGCCGGCAGGAATGCTGGCCGCAGGCCTGGAGGCCTGCCCCACATCAGAACGGCTGCACCACAGCGTGGACGAAAAGGGTCACGAGCCGACCACCGGCAGGACTGCCGGCGTGGCACGCAAGACTGCGTGCTCCACGCGAGGGACCGGTGTGGCAAGGTCCACGACGGACGCACGCGCAGGGTCGCTGCCGAATAAGGGGCGATTGGGACGAGTAGAGGCGGCCTGTAAGGGGCACCCAGGCCGGCAGGAATGCCGGCCGCAGGCTAGAAAGCCTGCCCCACAAGAGGGCCTGGCCCACAATGGCATGCCCCCCTGAGGCGGCGGACTAGATCTCTGCGGGGGCCCAGTTGCGGCGTTCGATGATTGGGCGGGGTTCGTAGGTGACGCCGCGGGCGAGCCGCTTCTCTTCGCGGCGCGCGGTCCAGGCGAGAAGCGGACCGGCCAGAAGCGCCGTCACGCGGTTCCAGCGGCCGAACTCCTTTTCGATGTCGCGGCGGAGAGCGCGAACGCGCTGGCTCAGCTCCTGATTCACTCCATGCAAGCGCCGCTCCATGGCCCAGAGCACGGCGCCGGAGGCGGTTTTTAGTTGGCGGACCTCCCAGCGGAAGCGCTCGCGCACGCGGGGTTCGGGATGGTTTTTGTGCCTGCGCCAGCCTTCGAGCGTGGTGCGCCAGATGCGGTAGAGGCTGGGGCCGTTGCGCTCGAAGTCGAGTTGGAAGGCCCAGTCCAGGAACTTCTTGGAGTCATCGCGGGAGATGGCGGGGTGCTGGAAGTTGAACTTGTACTGGCCGTGGATGTCGGCGTAGTCCACATCCAGGATGCGCCCCTGCGAGGCCACCTCCTGGAAGAGCGGGGTGCCGGGCACGGGCGTGTAGAGCATGAACTGGTGGAAGTCGGTCTCGTGGGCGACGGCGTGCTCGATTTCGGCGCGGATGTTTTCGGGGGTGTGATGTTCCAGGCCCACGATGGTGGAGCCTAGAAGCTTGATCCCGTTCCGGCGGAGTTCTCGGGTGAGTTTGAGCGTATCCGTACCGTTGAGCTTGGCGTAAGCAGAGTTGGGGGACTCCAGTCCCATCCAGAGCCAGGAGACGCCGAGCTCGACCAGCTCCTCGATGGAGTAGCGCTCTAAGGCATTAGCGGAGGAGAAGACGTAAAAGGCCCAGCTTTTGCCGGCGCGCTTCATGCAGTCCAGCAGTTCGAGCGCGCGGCGGCGGTGGAGCAGGAAGTTCTCATCCATGACGAAGAAGGCGCGCGCGCCGAGCGCGGCTTCCATCTCCGACATGATCTCGAATAGCTCGCGGCCGGAATCGTAGAAGTTGAGGTACTGGCCCTTGCCGCCGAAGAAGGCGGAGGTGGTGCAGAAGTTGCAGCCCATAGGGCAGCCGACGGAGGGGATGATGGTGGCGGCCGTGTCCCGGCTGGTCTCGGGCATGCGGAGGCCCATGACGCGGAGGCCGAATCCGGAGACGATGCGGGGATGGCGGATGGGGGCTTCGGGATCTTCGCCGAGGTAGCGCCGCATCCAGGAGATGCCGTCGCCGCGGACGATGTGGTCGGCGTCGATCATGTGTTCGAGGCCGGGGATGGCGGCCACGTGGCCTCCGACGATGATTTCGGACTGCGGGGACACGCGCCGGGCGATGCGGCACATTTCGCGGACCTTGCCCACGTTGACGATGATGGAGGAGATGCCGATGACGTCGTAGCGGTTCTCGGTGATTTCGCGCTCGAAAGCTTCGCGCGTGGGGAAGTCGAGCACGGTGGTGGGGGCGCTGATATTGTGCTGAATCAGCATGATGCCCCAGGAACGGTGGAACATGCGGAGCGAAAAAGCTCCCTGGGCGCGCGTGACCTGATTGTGATAGAGCTCCATGGGGTTGATGGAGCGGCTGCCGAACTCATCGTCCTGGGCGTAGGGGCCGAAAACGGAAGAGAGCAAAACGCGGGCGTGAATCCCCTTTGGGTGGGTTGTCATTCGAACAGGGAAGATCTCAAAGACCCTCGATTCAGGATAGCAGAACCAGGGCGGCGCTGCCGGACGGAGCTGAAGGAGCGCTGCTTCGTTGGAGTGGGCGGGTGGCGGGAGGCGGTCCAGAGGGGCAGGTTACCTGCACAACGGCGGGGTCGTCTTAAAGAGGCAAAGGAGCAGTGTGGTATTCTGAAGTCAATCCAAGGGGGAAGGCCGATGGGCAGGCGCTGGATTCTAGCCGCTGCTGTCGTTCTGCTGGGCGCAAGCGTAATGTACGCGTGGCAGAGGCGGGGCATGCGCGGCGGCTTCTTCGATTTTGAAGACAATCCGGCGGCGATTCCCGCGGACGCCTCCGAGAAGACCGAGTTCTACTGGGCGCGCCTGCGCTATCAGGACTTCAGCGGCTGGGGCGGGCGGCGCGGTTTTGGCCGCTCCTGGACCACCGACTATCCAAAAAACGACCGGCTGCTGCTTCAGGCGGTGCGGCGGTTGACCCGGATCCACTCGCGCTCGATGGAGCATGTGGTGGATCTTCAGAGCGACGACCTGTTCAACTACCCGTTCCTCTATGCGGTTGAAGTGGGGCACTGGGATCTGAGCGATTCGGAGGCCAAGAAGCTGCGTGAGTATCTGGACCGGGGCGGCTTCCTGATGGTGGACGATTTCCACGGCACCTTGGAGTGGCAGGTGTTCATGATGGGGCTCTCCAAGGTATTCCCAGACCGGCCGGTTGTGGACATCGAGGACAAAGACGCAATTTTTCATGTTTTATACGACCTCGATCAGCGGGTCCAGATTCCTGGGATCGCGGCGCTGTGGAACGGCGTGACTTACGAGAGAGACGGCGTCGTACCCCGCTGGCGTGCCGTATACGACGACAAAGGGCGGATCGTCGTGGCGATCTGCCACAACATGGACTTGGGGGATGCCTGGGAGTGGGCGGACCGGCCGGAATACCCGGAGCATTATGCTTCGCTGGCGTTCCGGATCGCCATCAACTACATCATTTACGCGATGACGCACTAGGGCGGGAGTGGAGCATGGTCGCCTTCATCCATTTCGCAGAAGGGCCGGAGGTGGAAGGGCTGGGAGTATTCCGGCGAAGTGGGGGAGGCGGCGCTCTCCGGTGAGGCTCTAGAGACGGTCCGGCCCGAAGGATGGGATGTTCGAGACACTACTGAAATACCCGGCAGCGGTCTTCTCCAAAGGGGAGTTCGTCTTCCTATCGGGTCTCCCGGTGTGGATGTTGTGGGCTTGCGCGCTGGCGGCGGCAGGGGCGCTCGGCTGGGCGCTGTGGCGGCGGCGGACGCCGGGGACGGGGTTGTTCGCGGGCCGGAGATGGATCGCGGTCTGGCTGTTGCAGTCGGCGCTGGCGGCATCGCTGCTGGTGATGTTGTGGCGGCCGGCGCTGAGCGTCTCCACGCTGAAGCCTCATCAGAACATCGTGGCCGTGCTGGTGGACGACTCGCGCAGCATGGCCAAAGTGGAGGACGGAAAGCCGCGGATCGAGCGGGCGAAGGAAGCTCTGCAAGGGGGAGCGCTGGAACGCCTTCAGAAGCAGTTCCAGGTCCGGACCTACCGGTTCGGGAACCAATTGGAACCGGCGCCTAAGCTCGAGACCCTGGCGCCGGTTTCACAGGCGACGCATATTGGCGCGGCTTTGAAGCAGATCGCCATGGAGGCTTCGAGCCTCCCGATCGGGGCGGTTGTGCTGGTGAGCGACGGGGCGGACAACCGCGGCGGCGTGGACCGGGAGACGATCGCCGAGTTGCGGCAGCGCCGGTTGCCGGTACACACGGTGGGCGTGGGACGTGTGGAGCCTGGGCAAGACATCGAGATCACCGGCGTCGTCGCGCCGTCCCGCACGCTGGCTGATTCCCGTCTTAGTGCGGAGGTGACCCTGCGGCAGTACGGCTATCAAGGCCGCAAGGTGAAACTCACCGTTTCGGAAAGCGGCAAACCGCTGGCCTCCCAGATGGTGACGCTGGCGAAGAATGGCGTACCGCAAACCGAGACCGTTCAATTCAACGCCGGCATCGCCGGGGCCAAGACGCTGGACTTCTCCATTGAACTGCTGGAAGGGGAAGAGAATCCAAAAAACAACTCAGTTCAACGCCTGTTGCAGGTGGACGCGGAGAAACCGCGCATCCTCTATATAGAGGGCGAGCCTCGATGGGAGCTGAAATTCATCCGGCGCGCGCTCGAGGAAGACCGCAACATTCAACTGGTCTCCATGTTGCGAACCACGCAGAACAAGATCTACCGCCAGGGACTAGATCCAGCCAACCCGAAAGAGCTGGAGCAAGGGTTCCCGTCCACGCCGGAGGAGCTGTTCAGATACCAGGCGCTGATCCTGGGCAATATTGAGGCTGCTTACTTCACGCCGGCGCAGCAGGAGCTGATCCGGGAGTTTGCCAACCGGAGGGGCGGGGGCGTGCTGTTTCTCGGGGGACGGTCGGCGCTCTCCGACGGAGGCTGGGCGGCATCGGCAGCGGGGGAACTGCTGCCCGTGAGGCTGCCGGACCGCAAGGGCACATTTCACCGGGAGCCGGCGCAGGTGCGCCTGACTGCGCCAGGGCGGGACAGTTTGATTTGCCGCCTGGTGGAGGGCGGCGAGGCGAATGCGGAACGCTGGAAGAAGCTGCCGGCTCTGGCGGACCATCAAGAAGTGGGCGAACCCAAACCGGCGGCTTTGGTGCTGGCCGAGAGCGTAACCGGCAACGGCCGGGCCTTTCCGTTGCTGGTGACGCAGAATTACGGGCTGGGGCGCACGGCGCTGTTCGCCACGGGCGGAAGCTGGCGTTGGAAGATGCTTCAGCCGAGCACGGACCGCACGCACGTGGTCTTCTGGCAGCAACTGGCGCGCTGGCTGGTGAGCGGGAGCCCCAGCCCAGTGACGGTATCCACGAACCGGCCGGTGTTGATGGATGAGAGCGAGGTCAAGCTGCGCGTTCAGGCGCGCAACAAGGCGTATGCTCCGCTGACCGATGCGCGGGTGGAGGCGCACTTCGTGGGGCCGGAAGGGAGCGCGGGGACGATTGAGCTGACGCCTTCGCCGCTGGAGCCGGGGGTCTACGAAGGCGAATGGACGGCTGCGAAACCAGGCTCGTACCTGGTGGAGGTAGCGGCCACCCGGGGCAAAGAGGTGCTGGGGCACGACAAGATCACATTCCGCCGGGAGGACGGCGTGGCGGAGAATTTCCGGACCGAGCAGAACCGGGAGCTGTTGGAAAAGCTGGCTGAGGAAACCGGCGGGCGGTATTTCCGGGTGGATGAATTGTCCAAGCTGGACCAGGAAGTGGCCTACTCCGAGGCCGGTCTGACGGTGCGGGAACTGCACGAACTTTGGAACATGCCGGCGCTGCTCGTGGCTTTGTTCGTTTTGAAAGCCGCCGAGTGGCTGCTGCGGAGGAGGTGGGGAGCGGTATGAGACTGCTTTTGGCCGGGCTGATCTGCGCCGCCTCGATGCAGGCCGCCACATGGTATGTGACCGTCGCGGGTTTGGGAGGAGAGCCGGATTACGAGCAGCGGTTCCAGGCGTGGGCGATGACGATCGACAACATCCTGCGCGGCAGCCGGACTGACGCCCGCATCGAGACGCTCACCGGAGCGCAGGCGACGCGGGAGCGCGTGCGCCAAGTGCTGGAGCGGGCGGCTCAGGAATCGAGGCCGGAGGATTCGATTGTGGTGATGCTGATCGGCCACGGGACCTTCGACGGGAGCGAATACAAGCTGGCGCTGCCCGGGCCGGACATCTCCGCCTCCGAGCTGGGGGCCCTACTGAACAAGAACCGGGCCGAGCGGCAACTGGTGGTGAACATGACCAGCTCGAGCGGAGCCTCTCTGGAAGCGTTGCGCAAGGAGGGGAGGATCGTCATCGCGGCGACCAAGAGCGGCACGCAGCGCAACGTCACGGTGTTTCCGCGCTACTGGGCGGAGGCTCTGCGGGATCCTTCGGCCGATACGGACAAGAACGAGGCCATCTCCGCGCTGGAAGCCTTCCGTTACGCCAGCGCCAAGACGGCGGCTTTTTACGAGGGGCAGCGGCGGCTGGCGACCGAGCATCCGGTGATCGATGACGCGGGTACGGGCGCGGGCGTGCGGGACCCGTCCGGCGAAAAGGGCGAGGGACGACTGGCGGCAGCCTTCACGCTGCTGCGTTTCGGGGCCGCGCAAGCAGCAGCGCAGGATCCGGCGAAGCAGAAGCTGCTGGCGCGGAGGGAGCAGATCGAGCAGGAGATCGACCGGCTGAAGTACCAGAAGGCCGCCATCCCCGCCGATGAATACAAGAAGGAACTGACGAAGCTGTTGCTGGAGCTGGCGCGGGTCCAGGAGGAGATTGAGAAGTGAACCCCTGGCGGAGGGCGGCATCCACGGCGGCGTTGATGGGGGCGGCGATGGCGTCCGCCGCCGCGTTGCCAGCGCAGACTCCGGAGACCTGCCGGGAACACCGCCGTTTTGGCCGGCTTCAGGAAGCGAGCGCCTGTTATCAGCGTCTGGCGGCATCCAAGGATCCTTATTTAAGGGCGGAAGGTTATTGGGGGCTGGGGCGGCACATGGATGCCAATGATGCATTCCGCGAGGCGGTGCAGGCGCAACCGAAGAACCCGGATTACCGGGTGCGCTGGGGCCGCATGTTTTTGGAGCGGATGCAACCGGCCGACGCGCAAGCGCTGTTTCTGGAGGCGCTGGAGATCAAAGATCCGCACGCCGGGGCGATCTTGGGCCTGGCGCTGGTGGCTTCCGATGGGTTTGAGGCGCGGGGCGGGGAACTGGCGAGGAAGGCTCTCGAGGCGGATCCGAAGCTGACCGAAGCTCATGTGCTGCTGGCGACGCTGGCGCTTCAAGAGAGCAACTACGAGAAGGCGCAGGAGCATGCGGACAAGGCGCTGGCGATCGATCCGAACGCGCTGGAGGCGATGGCGATCTTCGCCACGATCGATCTGCTCGAGGACAAGAGCAGCCCGCCGAGTCTGGCGCGCATTGTTCAGATCAACCCCGTCTACGGAGAGGTTTACGCGACGGCGGGACGGTTCTTCGTGTTGAACCGGCGCTACGAAGAGGCCGTCGCGCTGTACCGCAAGGCGCTGGAGCTGAATCCCGGTTTGCACAAAGCGCGGGCGGAGCTGGGGCTGAACCTCATGCGTCTGGGATATGCCGCCGAGGCCCGCAAGCATCTGGAGTTGTGCTGGGAGGCTGGGGAGCGGTATGCCGCGGTGGGCAATCCTCTGCGGCTTCTGGACAGCGACAAGAACTTCCGCTACATCCGCAGCGGGAATTTGGTTCTAAAGCTCCATGAGCGGGAAGCAGAGGTGCTACAGCCCTTTGTGGAAGAGGAAGCGCGGCGGGCGGTGCAGACGCTGGAGAAGAAGTACCGGGTCAAGTTAACCCGGCCGGTGCAGGTCGAGCTGTATCCGGACCATGAAGACTTCGCGGTGCGCACCCTGGGGATGCCGGGAATGAGCGGGGCGCTGGGGGTCACCTTCGGCTACACGGTGGCGATGGACAGCCCCAGCAGCCGCAAGCCGGGCGAGCTGCATTGGGCCAGCACGCTGTGGCACGAGCTGAGCCACGTGTACACCATCAGCGCCACGAGCAGCCGGGTTCCGCGCTGGTTTACCGAGGGCATGGCGGTTTACGAAGAGACAGCCGTGTCTCCGGACTGGGGTGACCGTTTGTCGGCGCCGGTGATCTTCGCCATCCGGGACAAGAAGCTGCTGCCGGTGGCGCAGCTAGACCGCGGGTTTGTGCACCCGGAATCGCCCGAGCAGGTGCTGGTGTCTTACTACCAGGCCGGCAAGATCTGCAACTTCATCGAGCAGAAGTGGGGATTCGAGAAGCTACTGGAGATGCTGCGCGGCTTTGGGGCGCGCAAGACGACGCCGGAGGTGGTGCGCGAGGCGCTCGGGCTGGCGCCGGAGGAATTCGACAAGCAGTTTACGGCCTGGATTGAGGAGCAGACGCGGGTCACGGTCGAGGGTTTTGAGAAGTGGAAAAAGGGCATGGGGCGCGTGGCGGAGCTGGTGAAGGCCGGGCGTTATGAAGAGGTGATCCGCGAAGCTCCGGCCATCCGCGATCTGTATCCCGAGTACGTGGAAGGCGGTAACTTGTACGAGGTGATCGCGGACAGCTATTTGGCGTTGAAGAACGAAAGAGCGGCCGCGGAGGAGTTGCAGCGCTACGCCCGGGCCGGGGGCCGCAATCCGCAGGCATTAAAGAAACTGGCGCAGTTGCTCGAGCAACAGGGCCGGCCCAGGGAAGCGATCGAGGCCTTGCAGCGGCTGAACTGGATCTACCCGCGGGACGAGGAACTCCAGCGGCGGCTGGGCGACCTGCTGATGGCGCAGGGCGACGCGCAAGGAGCGGTGCGGGCCTACCGGGCGGTGGTGGCGATGAAACCGCTCGACCGGGCTGCGGCGCATTACAACTTGGCGCGGGCATACAAGGCTGCGGGCCAAAATGCGGCGGCGTCGGATCAGGTCTTGATGGCGCTGGAGGCCGCGCCGGGCTTCCGACCCGCGCAGAAGCTCTTGCTGGAACTGGAGGCGGCGGGCGATGGCCGGACGGCATCCAAATAGAGGGCCGCAGGCAAGCGGCCTGTGCCGGCTGCGGATATGAACTAGAGAGGAGATGCGGTGAAGGATATGGCGTTGCCAGCAACAACACAACTTGACGCAAGCGAACTGAAGAGCCGGATCGACCGCTTCCAGCGCGTCGAAAGCCAGATCTTGAGCGAGATCCACAAGGTGATCGTCGGACTCGACGAGGTGATCGAACAGGTGTTGATCGCTTTGTTCGTGGGAGGCCATTGCCTGATCACGGGCATGCCCGGCTCGGCCAAGACGCTGATGGTGCGTACGATTTCTCAGGCGCTGGGCCTGAAGTTCAAACGCATCCAGTTCACCCCGGACCTGATGCCGACAGATATTACGGGCACCGACATCATCGAAGAGGATGTAACCACGGGGCACCGCTCCTGGACCTTTGTGCCGGGGCCGATCTTCACCAACGTGCTGCTTGCGGACGAAATCAACCGCACGCCTCCCAAGACGCAGTCGGCGCTGCTCGAGGCCATGCAGGAGCTTTCCTGCACGGTGCGGGGGAACCACTACAAGATCGACCCGCCGTTTTTTGTGCTGGCTACTCAGAATCCGATCGAGCTGGAGGGCACCTATCCGCTGCCGGAGGCGCAGCTCGACCGTTTCCTTTTCAACACCATGCTCGACTACCTGAGCGAAGAGGAGGAGATGCAGGTCCTCGACCTGACCACGACCACGCACACGGCCCAGGTGGAAGCGGTCACCAATGCCGAGGAGATTATGGACTTCCACCAGTTGGTGCGCATGGTGCCGATTGCCGAGTCCGTGGCGCGCTATGCGGTGCACATCATGCGGGCGACGCGCCCCACCGATCCCAGCGCGCCCGATTTTGTCAAGAAGTATGTCAATTTCGGCGCCAGCGTGCGGGCGGCTCAGTTTTTGGTGCTGGCTGCTAAAGCGCGCGCGCTGATGAAGCGTCGCTACCACGTCACCTACGAAGATATCCGGGCGCTGGCGATTCCGATCCTGCGCCACCGGATCTTGTTGAACTTCTTTGCCGAGTCCGACCGGCTTAAGTCCGATGACGTGCTGCGGCGTCTGCTGGAGTATGTGCCGGAGCCGAAAGGAGCGTGACTTTGTCGCAGCGGCTGCTCGATCCGCAAATTCTGGCCGGAATCTCCGGTCTGGAGCTGGTGGCGAAGACCGTGGTGGACGGTTTCATCGCGGGGCTGCACCGGTCGCCGGATTTCGGCTTCAGCCAGGAGTTTGCCGAGTACCGCGCATACAATGAGGGCGACGATCTGCGGCACGTCGACTGGAACGTGTTTGCCCGCACCGAGCGCTGCTACTTGAAACGCTACCGCGGGGAGACCAACACGCGGCTGAATCTGCTCATCGACGCCAGCGCCTCGATGGGGTACGGCTCGCACAAGCTCCGCAAGATCGATTATGCGCGTTTTCTGGCGGCGTCGTTGTTTTATATGGCGCACCACCAGCGCGATGCCGCCGGCCTGATCGTCTTTGACGATGAAGTGCGCAATCACCTGGCGCCGTCCAGCCGGCACGGCCAATTGATCCGGCTTTTGCATGCGCTGGAGCGGATTGAGCTGGGTGTGCGCACCAATTTCGAGAAGCCGTTCATCCACTTTCAGCAGTACCTGTTCCGGCCCGGCATCGTGGCGGTGATCTCGGACTTTTACGAGAAGCCGGAGAGGATTCTGCGCACGATTGAGCCGCTGCGTTTTCGGGGGAACGAGCTGATTCTGTTTCACGTGCTGGACCCCATGGAGATTGCGCCTGCTTTCCGCAAGCCGGTGCGGCTGGTGGACATGGAAAGCGAAGAGTCGCTCGACGTCTCGCCGGAGTACGCGCAGAGCGAATATCGCGCTAAGATTGGAGCGCATATTGAGGAACTGAAGTCCGGCGCGGCCCGCTCCGGACTGGAGTATTGCCTGGTGGACACGAGCCGTCCGCTGGATATGGCGCTGCGGGAGTTCTTGGTGCTGCGCGAGGGGAGGATGTAGGGATGGGTTTTACGGCGCCCTGGTTGCTGGCGGGACTGGCGGCGCTCTCGCTGCCCCTATGGCTGCATCTGTTGAAGAGGCACAAGACACCGCCGGAGCCCTTTAGCTCCTTGATGTTTTTCGAGCAGCGGGAGCAGAGTTCGGTGCGGCAGCACCGGTTGGATTTTCTGCTGTTGCTTAGCCTGCGGTTGTTGCTGCTTGTACTGCTGGTGCTGGCCTTCGCTGGTCCATATTGGAGAAGCGGCGCTCCGCTGGCGCGGAACGAGCGCAATCTCACCGTGGTGGCCATCGACAATTCGTTCAGCATGCGGCAAGGGGGGAGGCTGGAGCAGGCCAAGCGGGAGGCTGCGGCTGTGCTGGCCCGGCTGGGGCCAGAGAGCCAGGGGCAGGTGGTTGCGTTCGCGGGGCAGGTGCAGTTGATGGGTGAGCCAACTTCCGATGTGAACGCGCTGCGGGCCGCAGTGCAGGCCATCCGGCAGGAGGACACGCGCGGTTCGTTCGGGGATTTGGTGCGCGCGCTGCGCTCGATCGCCCAGTCAGCCCGGACGGGGTTGGATGTCCACGTATTCAGCGATTTTCAGAAGAGCGCGATGCCTGCGGGCTTCGCGGAGCTGAGTCTGCCGCCCGGCGCAGCTTTGACGCTGCATCCGGTGGCGGAGCGCCGTTTGCCGAACTGGGCGGTGGAGAGCGTGAGTGCGCCGCGGCGGCTGGAGCAGAATCAGAAGGGGCGCGTGCAGGCGGTGGTTGCGGGCTACGGCACGTCGGAGGCGGAGTTGAAGGTTTCGCTGCTGGTGCGGGGCGCGGCGGTGGAGAGTAAGTCCGTGAGAGTGCCGGAATCCGGCCGCGCTTCAGTGGAGTTCACTTCGCTCGCAGTCCCGCACGGGTGGAGCCGGGCGGAGGTCCGCATTGAGAAGCGGGATGAGTTTCCGGACGACGACCGGTTCCAGTTTGCGGTCGAGCACTCGGATCCGATGCCGGTGTTGTTCATCCATGAGCCGCGCGACACACGCTCGCCGGTCTATTTCCGCACGGCGCTCGACGCGGCGACGCAGTCGGCCTTCACGGTGCAGGCGGTGACCCCGATCCAGTTGGGCGGCGTGGAGGTGGGGCGGTATGCGTTCGTGGTGCTGAGCAATGTCGTCTCCTTGCCGCCGGATTTCGAACAAAGACTGCGGGACTATGTGGAGAAGGGCGGCGCCGCGCTGGTGGCCGTGGGCGCAGCGAGCGCGGTGCGGGGGAAGACGCCGGCGTTCGGCGTGGAGGTGACCGAGTCGCGGTACGCGGGAAGGGAAGGGGAGCGATTTCAAGCGGCCGAATGGCTGGATCAGACGCACCCGTCGATTCGGCGCGCCAACCGCTGGGAGGGCGTGAGGTTTTATCAGGTGTTCCGCCTGGAGGCGCCGGCGGCGCGGGTTTTGGCGAGGGTGACCGACCAGACGCCGGTGTTGATGGAGAAGGCTGAGGGGGACGGGAGGGTCATGCTGTTTGCTTCGACGTTCGACAACATCGCCAATGATTTTCCCTTGCACGCTTCCTTCGTGCCCTTCGTTGAGCAGACGGCGCGGTATTTGGCGGGCTTGGAGGAATCGGCGGGGGTGCTGACGGCGGGCGCCTATTACGAACTGCGGCGCGCGGGCGGCAAGGGGGCGTCGGTTGAGGTGCTGGGTCCGGAGGGGCGCAGAATGCTGGACCTGACCCAAGCCGTCACGGCGACGGGAGTGACGCTCGCGCAAGAGGGTTTTTACGAAGTGCGCCGGGCCAGCGGGCGCAACGAGCTTTTGGCGGTGAATGCGGACCGGCGGGAGTCGGATTTTGAGCCGATTCCGAAAGAGACGCTGGCATTGTGGCGCAATACCGGCGGAGACGGCCCTGTGGCCACGGAAACGGCCGGCGCGGCGCCCAAACCGTTTGAGTTCGGGTGGCATCTTTTGTTGCTGGCGCTCGTGGCGGCGCTGGCGGAGTCTATCCTTTCCGGCAGGTATCTCAGTGTGCGAAAGAAGGAGGCGGCATGAGTGCACTAGAATTGCTCAACGCTTACCTGAACAGGCTGGAGGCGCGTTACCGCCTGGCAGCCCTGGTTCGAGGCTTGGCCATTACCGCCATTTCGGCGCTCGCGGCGACCGTGATGATTGTCTTGGCGGCAAACTGGTTCGCCTTTTCGGAGCGCAGCCTGACCGCCGGCCGGGTGGCGCTGTTTTTGTGCCTGGCTTTTGGACTGGGCTTCGGACTGGCCTTGCCGCTCAGTCGCCTCAACCGCCGCAAGACGGCTCTCGACACCGAATCGCGCGCGCCTGAGTTCGAGCAAAGGCTTCTGACGCTGGCCGAAAAGCAGGCGGCCGGCGAGCCGGAGGCGTTTCTGGAGTTGCTGGCGCAAGACACGTTGCAAGTGGCGGCTGCGGTCGAGCCGGAGCGTGTGGTGAAGCGGCCGCTGGTGATTGGCTTTTCGTCGGCTGCGCTGGCCGCCGTGGGCGCGCTGCTGTGGCTGATTTTCGGGACGACGGGTTTCATGGGCTACGGCGCGCGCCTGCTCTGGGCCGGGCCTCCGCGCGGGGTGGAGCAGCCGGCTTTTTATGACATACGGGTGACTCCCGGCGACCGCACGATCCGGCGAGGGGGCAGCCAGACGATCACCGCGGAACTCATTGGCTTCGAGGCAGCGGCCGTGCGCTTGTTCGCCCGTTACCGGGATTCGGCCCAGTGGGAAGAAGCTCCCATGGTTCAACGCGAGGGCAGCTCCGCTTACGAGTTCCTGTTCGCCGGGCTTCCCGCCACCGTCGAGTATTACGCCGCGGCGGGACGCATCCGCTCCAAGACCTACACGTTAACTGTGGTGGACGTGCCGAACGTGAAACGGCTGCGGGTCCAATACCGCTATCCGCAGTGGACCGGCTTGCCGGCCGAGACCGAGGATCCGGCCAGCGGCGATCTGCGCGCGGTGGAGGGGACCGAAGTCGAGATCGCGGTGGAGACGGACCGGCCCCTGACGAGCGGCCAGATCCTCTTAGACGATGGGACCCGGGTAGACCTGAAGAGCTCCGATGGCAACTGGCAGACGGCGCGCTTGAAGATCGAGCGCGAGGGGGTGTATCACATCGCCGCCATCGACCGGGGCGAGGCGGTGCGGCTCACCGACGACTTCTTCATCGACGTTCAGAAGGACAACCCGCCGCTGGTGCAGATCCGGCGTCCCGGGCGGGATGCGCGCGTGCTGCCCATCGAGGAAGTGCCCATCGAGGTCGAAGCGGCGGATGATTTTGGGCTGCGGGAATTCAACCTGCATTATTCGGTGAATGGCGGACCGGAGAAGGTCGTGCCCATGTTGAAGGGAGGCGGGGCTCGCGAGTCGGATGGAGAGGTTTTGCTGGCGCTCGAGGAGTACAAGCTCGTGCCGGGCGATGTGGTGGCGTTCTATGCTTCCGCACGGGACGCGCGCTCGACGACCCGCTCGGACATGTTCTTCATCGAGGCCCAGCCCTACGAGCGCGAGTACACGCAGTCTCAACAGATGGGCGGAGGCATGGAAGGCATGGAGGGGGGCGGGCAGCAACAGCGCCCGGGCCAGATCTCGCAGCGGCAGAAGGAGATTCTGGCCGCGACCTGGAATCAGCTCCGCGACAAGTCGGCCGATAAGAAGGCCATCGCCGAGAATGCACAGTTCCTATACGGCATGCAAAGCAAGCTGAAGGAGCAGGCGCAGTCGATGGCGACCCGCATGGGACGGCGGGAGCTATCCGAGCAGAACGAGGAATTTCAGGGGTTCGCCAAGGACATGGAGGAAGCCGCCAACGCGATGGGCGAAGCGGCCGATCATCTGAAGGACGCGCGCTGGCAGCAGGCGGTCGCGCCCGAGCAGAAGGCCTTGCAACACCTGCTGCGGGCCGAGGCGACTTTCCGGCAGATCCAGGTGGCTTTCAGCAACCGCGGGGGGCAGCGCGGCGGAGGGCAGGGCGGGGGCAACCAAGCCCGGGATCTCGAGAACCTGTTCGACCTGGAGTTGGACACCGAGAAGAACCAATATGAGACCGGCCAGCAGGCTTCGACGGGAAGCCAGCGCGACAGGGAGATTGACGAAGCCTTGCAGCGGCTGGAGCAGCTCGCCCGGCGGCAGCAGGAGCTTGCCGCACAAGCGCGGCAGCCGCAGCAGACTCTCCAGCAACGATGGCAGCAGGAGTTGTTGCGCCGGGAGGCGGAGCAGTTGCAGCGTCAGATGGAGCAGCTCAGCCGCTCTGGCGGACAACCTGGACGGGGTCAGGGGCAAGGCGACGCGCGGCTCCAGCAAGCCCTGGAACGCCTTTCTCAGGCGACCGAAGACATGAGGCGGGCCGGTTCCGCTCAGAGCGGCGGACAACCGCAAAGCCAGGCCGATTCGCGTCGCGCGGCCGAGCGGCTGCGGGAAGCTCAGGATCTTCTGCGCGGAATGCGCACGCAGCAGGCCGGTCAGCAAGTGAGCGACTTGGCCCGCAGAGCTGACGAGCTCGCATCGGCGCAGCAGGACTACCAGCAGCGCCTGCGCCAGTTATTCCGCGAGCAGACGCTTCCCGACGGGCGGATCAGTCCGGAAGGGGTCACGCGCGAGCAGGTCCAGAAGTCACAGCAGATGGCGGCCGAGCGGGAGCGGATGCAGCAGGAGCTTTCGCGGTTGGCGCGGGATATGCAACAGGCCTCGCGTGAGCTGGCCGGCTCGCAGCGGGGCGCCTCGTCGAAGATTCGCAGCGCGCTGGGGAACTTGCAGCAGGACGAGATCGAAGAGCGCATGCGCTACAACGCCGAGCTGCTCCGCCGGGGTTACGGCCCCTACGTGATTCCCAGGGAAATCCCGGTGACACAAGGGCTGAACGCTTTACGGGATCAGCTCCGGGAGGCGCAGGCAGCGGTTTCCGGCGACCCCAACCGCGGCGGTCAGGAGAATACGCAGCAAGCCCTGGCGCAGCTTGAGCGGCTGCGCAACCAGCTCCGCGGATTAACCGGGGAAGGACGACAACAGCAAGGGCAGCGTGGGGCCGGGAACAACCAGAACGCGCAACGCGGCGACAATCAGCAAGGGCAAGGCGGCGCCGGTCAGCAGCAGGCTGGCCAAAGGGGCCAGAATCAGCAGCCTGGACAAGGTCGTGGTCAAGGGCAGGGCCAGGGCGGCGGACAGTCCGGTCAGCGCGGGGACGGGAGTCAGCCGCAGCAGGCGGGCGGACAAAGAGGCGGCAATCCCCAAGGGGACCGCGGCGCCGAAGGGCCGCTCTTCCGCGACGGCGAATGGCAGTTCGGCCGCCAGGGCGGCGGTGACCAGGGCTGGCGGCGCGCGGCCATCAACCGCGGGGATTACGAGCCTGGGCCGTTCTCGAGCAACCCCCGGATCCTGGATCCTGCCGAAGCCGAGCGGATCTACCGCGAGAGCATGCGCACGCTGACGGAGCTTCGCCAATCGCTGGGCGCGAATCCGGAGGCCTCCGAGGAGATCCAGCAGCTCCTCCGCGAGATGTCAAGGCTGGACCTGTCGCGCCTGGCTGAAAATCCGGTTGTGCTCGATCGCATCAAGTCGGTCATCTTGCCGAACCTGGAGCAACTGGAGCTGCGGCTGCGGCGGGAGGCAGAGGATAAAGAGGGCGGCCAGGTCCGGAACGCCGGCGGAGAGACTATTCCACCCGGCTACACGGATGCGGTGGCTGAATACTTCCGGCGTCTGGGGCAGGCGAAATGAAGGGCGGCTGCGCGAGGCAGTGAGTGCCTGCGGTTGGGAGTGCGGCCCGGATAGAGGTTCGATGCCGCAGGGCGCGGTCAGTCGGCTGCGACAGCCACCGGATGCGGCGCTGAGAGGCGTTCGCCGGCTGCCACGATCAACGGGACCGACGACCCAGCGGGCACATTGGGGGCCACCACAACCCAGAGCGCTCGTACGTCCTCATCCCGGCTCACCGGGTACGACCAAATCGAGGAGTGAGCCACGCCCCCGATGAGAATGTCGACTCCTTCGATGTCTGTCTCACCCAGACCCGCGGCGTAGATTACCAGGAAGTCCCCCGCCCGCACGGCCGCTTGCTGGGGGATAAGCGAGCCCGAAGTGGTCGTGACCGCGCGGACGACCGGGGACGGGGGATCCAACGCCACGAGGACTGGAGGCAAAGGTTGACCCCGCACCGTAATGTTTAAGACTGCTGGACCAACGGGCACTCCGGCAGGAAGCTTCAGATGGACCCGTTCGCCGCTCACGCCCAGCACCATTGCGGGAGATCCGCCCACGGCGATGGATATCTCGGCTGACGCCACGCCGGGCAAGTTCGGAATACGCAGCCAGGCTTCGCCACCCGGGTAAACGCTGCGGCGTCCCGTGGCCGGGTTGACCAGGTTCGGTTCGGCGGAGAGCGTGCCTTGTGCGGCGGGCAGGATCTGCAGAGAGCCGCCGACTGCATCGGCACGCAGCCCGTTGACCACCGAAAAGCTGACAGCCCCGGAAGGGGCCTGCGCGGAGACGCGAACGTTGGCCAGCAGACGGTTTGGAGCCGCCACCCACAAACGCCGAACCGTCACGTTGGGGGTGGACGGAACCAATTCTGTCCAACCGGTACGGAAGGTTGCGCCCTGATCCGCCGTGACTTCGACCATGGCATCCGTGCCGGCGATGAGCGGCGCAGAAGAGGCCAACCGGAGGCTGTAGCCGGGCATTTCCGGATACTCGAACACAGGAGGCGCCAGGGCATCCAGAAACAGCGAGGTCTGCCCGCTGGCATCTAGCGCCACCACCACGGCACGGTGGCCGGATGGCGCAGGCGGAACCAGCACGGTCAGCGAACCGGTTTCCCAGTCGAAGCCAGCAGAAGGGGCCGGCACGCCGTCGAACAGGATCCTCGTCGAAGGCAGCAGGTTGGAGCCTCGCACGATCGCCAGAAGCCGCCCTTCCACGTCCCGGGATGCCTCTACAGAGGCGATCGACGGCGGCTGGCTGTCGGTGACGTGAACGCCCGAAGGCAATACGTACAGGTCATCCTGAAAGCGAAACACCAGGTGACGCGCCCCCGGGCCGCTGAGCAAGTGGTGGGACAAGTAGAGTTGCAAATAAGAAAAACCATCCGGCCCGAACGGCTGATAGACCTTGGTCTTCTGCGGCAGGATGACGCTAGCCCCGCCCACCGTCGCGACACTCAACCCAGGGGCCATTTCGCTGCCAGCGGTCAGTTGAGGTCCCCACGCCAGGAAGTAATCCCGTTTACTGCTCCGGTTTACATAGGCAGGCTGTAGACAGTAAGTCCCCGGGCAACCGTAGGTGGCGACGCTGTAGTTCTTGTACGCCGGCCGCAAGTTGACCTCAACGTCGATGCCCTCCGCAACGTTTCCGGCAGGCACGTACACATAGGTAGCCGCGTCGGTGGAACGCGCGTTGGGATAGAACACCCCCTCGAACGGCGGCCCGGCAGGGACCGGCTTGCCACCCGGGTCAGCAGGAAGCACAACGTCTCCCGGACCCAGAACTTGATTCACAGCCGGAGGCAGAGGATGAACATAGAGGTAGTACAGCCCGGGCGGCAAGCCGGCAATCTCGTAAGTTCCATCGGGGGCGGTCAAGGTGCTGACCGCATCGCCGGATGGGGGAAGCGCCATCACCGAAGCCAGGTGCACGCCGGCGCCTCCGGCGGTGATCCGGCCGCGGATCTTGGCGGTCCGTGTCTCGTACGCTGGGGCAGGGTAGAGCAGGGAAAGGCCTGCGATGTCGTCCGCTCCCAGCGGCTTGGCGCGCGTGGTGGTCCGCGTCGCCGCAGTAGTCATCGCAGAAGAGGTGGAGGTGTGCTGGAGGCCAAGCGCGTGGCCGAGCTCATGAACCACCGTCAGGAAGAACTCGTCGCTGTGAATGCTCCACTGCCGGAGATCGGCGGGCAGTTCGATCAGCGAAGTCTGGATAGGAAAGAAACGGTCTTCGCCACGCTGGACCACGGTGTCCAGCGTGACTGGGCCGCCGCGCGCGAGCACACCTTCCAGCTCCGCGAACTGGATGTAGATCCCCGTGGGCCAAGCACCAGCGGGTGCGTCAATGATGCCGCCGAAACGGAGCCGGAGGCGGCTGGTCCTGACCGTGTTCCAGACTTCGGCCGCCTGGCGGATCTGCGCCACGAGCGACTCTGGCTTCTGAGCCGAGTCCAGAGTGGGAAGCGGACGGACAATGTAGTACGGGACAATGGCGTCCGGCAGAGCTTCCAGGTCGAACTTGGCGGGAGCAGGTTGATAAGGGGGCGAATCTTTTAGGTAACGGAGAAACGGGTAGTGCGCCCAAGCGTTCGCCGCCAGGCAGAGCGCGAGCCCCGCCAGCAGCCAACCGCCGAGCCACCGCCGTCTCACTGGGTCTCCCTCCTTGGCGGAGCAGCCGCCCGCGAACGGCTGCGCAGTTCAGCCAAACGCAAGCGCAGCGGGCGATCAGTGACCAGCCGCCCGGAGGAACGCTCCAGGGCCGCATCGGCAGGCACCGCCTGCACGGCCTGCTCCTGACCTGCTTCGTCCCGTTCCAGGACAAAGAGGCCTTGCGACAAGCCTAGAATCTGAGTCTCCCCACTGGGGCCGCTCCACAAAAAGAGCACGTACTCGCTGCCCTCGCTGAGCGCCGGCGCGCCGGGAACGCTCTGCCTCCGCCCCGAAGCGACGCCGCCGGGGAGGATGACCTCCCATTGTTCCGCCTCGGGACCTTTCCATTGCTCCAGAACCTGCACGACACAGCGGGTGCTGACTCCGGGACCTCGGAGAAATCCTTCGCAGCCAACAACTTTCCCGCGCACGATGGCAGTCGCCCGGGAGATCAGCTCCTCCAGGGAAAGGTAGTCCATAGTGGTCGCCGGGGCGTAGGCAGCGGCCAACAGCATCAAAATAGGCAATCGGAGCCTCTTCATAGGACTACCAGACGTGGTACAAGCATGATGTATGCCAATCTATCGCATTGATAAAAAACAGGATAAGAGAAGAAATGCCCATTCGGTGGTGTCTGTTCGACACGGGGTTGTGGCCCTAGGACACGCGCAGGTCCGGCGAACCCGGCACAGGGCACGCCGAGCCTGTCCGAGCGGACTCCACTGCGGCGGCTGTGCGTCCCTACGGAACTGGCGGCGGGTGAAGGGGGCCAAGGCCGACAGGAATGTCGGCCGCAGGCTAGAAAGCCTGCCCCACAAAAACAGCCTGCACCACAGGATGCGGCCGGCGGACAAAAACGTCTGCCCCACAATCGCAGTCTGCCTCACAAGGAGAGCCTGTCCCGAAAAATAGACACTTTACGGCTTTGCCGCAGCGGACGCTCTCACCACCATGACAGGCGCGCGGAGCTCGTGGCGGACCCCGTCGATGGTTGTGCCGAACACGATGTCCTGGATCCCTTTGTGGCCGTGCGCGCCCATCACCACAAGGTCCGGCATCAGCTCCCGCGCATAGCGCACGATCTCCTTGCGCGGGCGGTTGGAATAGCGAACCACGGTCTCCACTTCTACCGATTGCGCCCGCAACGAGGCGGCAATATCTTCCAGGTACTTGCCCCCCTCCTCCACTTCCGCCGTGGACGCCAAATGGCCATAGACCTGACTGGTGACGTCCTCTTCGACGTGGAGCAAGTAAAGCTTCGCCCCGTGGAGGCGCGCGATCGCCGCAGCGTGAGAGACGGCTGGCAGATCCGTTCCGGTGTGATCCAGCGGGACCAAGATCTTCTTATAGGAAGGCTGGGCGATTTCCGGCTGGACCGGTAGCTCCGCTTTGGGCGCAGGAGCCGCCACCCGGAGCAACCAGGGCCGCAACAGCGGCTCGAAGGCGATGTAAACGAGCAACGCCAGCAGCCCCAGAGCGACAGGAATGACCAGTCCCGCCACCAGCCAGCGGTACTGCGCTACCGCCAGCCATTCGCGGATTGCTCCCGCCACAAGGCCGATGTTCAGCGTGCAAATGAGGGCCGCCGCCGCCCAGGCGAGCGCCTTCACCCAGGGCGGGTTTGCAAAGGCGCCCATCTTCGCGCGGTCGCTGGTGAAGTGGATCAGCGGGATGACCGCGAAGGGCAGTTGCATGCTAAGGATGACCTGGCTGAAGATCAGCAGCCGGTACGTCCCTTCGTCTCCGGCCAAGTGGATCGTGATCACCGCCGGGATGATGGCCGCCAGGCGGGTGATGAGACGGCGCAGCCAGGGGCGCATGCGGAACTGTAGGAAACCTTCCATGACGATCTGGCCGGCCATGGTGCCGGTGATGGTGGAGGATTGGCCCGCGCAGAGCAAAGCCGTGGCAAACAGAACGCTGGCCAGCGTGGTACCGAGCAGCGGCGCCAGCAACAGGTGGGCTTGCTGGATCTCGGTCACCACGATTCCTTGCTTGTAGAAGGTGGAAGCCGCCAGAATCAGGATCGCGGCGTTCACGAACAGCGCTCCGTTTAAGGCGATCACCGAGTCGACCAGGTTGAAGCGGCAGGCGGCCCGCTTGGCCTCGACGCTGGGCTCGATGCGCCGGGTCTGCACCAAGGCGGAGTGCAGATAGAGATTGTGCGGCATCACGGTCGCGCCCAGGATGCCGATGGCCACGTACAAGCTTGCCGAGTCGAGGGTTGGAATCAGGCCCCGGGCGATCTCGCCGGCGTCCGGACGCGCCAAGAAGATCTCCACCGCAAAGCAGCCGGCGATCACAGTGATGAGAGAAAGCACAAAGCCTTCCAATGCCCGGATCCCGAAGCGCGTCATCCACAGGATCAGCATCGTGTCTGCGCCGGTGATGAGCACGCCGGCGATGAGCGGAATCTTGAAAAGGAGATTCAAGCCAATGGCCGCGCCCAGAATCTCTGCCAGGTCGCAAGCGGCAATCGCAATCTCACAAAGGAACCACAAGGCGTGGTTCACGCGCCGCGGATAGGTCTGACGGCAGGCCTGAGCCAGGTCCAGCCCGCGCACAATTCCCAGCCGCGCACTGAGCGTCTGGAGGAGGATCGCCATCAGATTGGAAACCACCAGCACCCACAGCAGTTTGTAGCCGAAGCGCGCGCCGCCTTCGAGGTCCGTTGCCCAGTTGCCCGGATCCATGTAGCCGACGCTGACGAGGTAGGCGGGGCCGGCGAATGCAAACATGCGCCGCCACAGAGATGGCTGGGATGTGGTGACCGAGGCGTGCACCTCCGGCAAGGAGCGGGGACCTCGAACGCTCATGCGCCCCTCCCCGGCCATCGCCAGCTCAAGGCACAGGCTCCAAGCAGGCCGCTGAGCGTCATCGCCAAGCCCCAGTACACGGATGCCGGACGGTAGCGCATCTCAATGGTGTGGACTCCTTTTTCCACCACCACCCCCCGGACGGCCGTGTAGGCTTCCCAAATACGGGCCGGTTTGCCGTCCACCGAGGCCGTCCAACCCGGGAAGTAACTATCCCCGAGAATCACCATGCCGCGGCAGCCCATCTGAGCCCGGATGGTCACCCGCCCGCTGCTTCTTGCGGTCAACTCCACCCGATCGCCCTCCGGACAACTCTCCAGTGCCGGAGGCGGCTCCAATAGAAAGGTGGCGCGGCGCAGATCGAAGTCGCTGTCGTTAAAGGCGGCGTCGATCTGGTAGACGCTGGCAAGCTGGCGCGCCTCGTGCACGGTCCACACCCGTGGGTAGGCCTCCGGGTTCAGGTAGACGCCGAGACCGCTGGCACTCCGGAAAGCCTCCGTTGGAAAGCCTTCGGGCGGTTGGGCGGCTACGGCGCAATTGACGCCGAACAGCGCCCGCCCGCGCGGACCCGCCCAAGGGACACGGAGCAGGTTCACCGGGAGGCTTGCGGTGTAGCCGCCGAATTGGTCCACCCCGTGCCAGTCGCCAAAGTTGTAGGGGATCTCCTGGTCGGGAAGCTGGCAGCGGACCGGGAAAGGCAGGCTTTTAATAAAGGACGCAATATCCGTGTGTTCCCGGAGTTTTTTCAAGTACTGGTTAGCCTTCGGCTCGTCCCGGTTAGCCCAGAAATAACCGGTCACGTTGCCCAGCTCGATCAGCATCAGCAGCCCCGCCACAACCAGCGCCAAGCGTGGGGACACCGCCCCGCCATGCCAAGCCTGCAACAGAGCAGCCCCGAGCAGGGCAGCCAGGGCGGTGATGAGGAAGCGGTCGTCTGTCGGCATCTTGTGAACCACGGTCAACACCAGCCCCAGGCTCAGCAGAAAGACGCCAAACACGGCGAGGGCGAAGGAAGCCCGACGGGGCCAATGGCCACCATTGGGTCGAGAAAAACTGTCTATTCCATAAGATGTTAGGATTGCAAAACTGAAGTAATACATGAATGCGGCGAAGGCTGGGGTGCGGGCCTTCTCCAGCATTGGAACCACCGCGTAGAGAACTCCGTGAAGGACGTTGTTCTTGCCGAGAGAAAAAAGCAACCCAGCAATGCCCACCACCACGAGATACCGGACCGTTCGCTCCGGCCAGAACCGGGCCAAGCCCAAAAGAGCCAGCGCCAGCGCCAGAACGCCTGCGTAAGGATCGAAGTGTCTCCCGTAGCCGGGCACGAACAACCCGACGAGGGAGCTGGCCTGTAGCGAATACTCCCCGTGGACCGAGTAAGGAACCGGCTCGTTCCAGGCTTTGGGTTCTTGCGCGCCCACCCAGCGCTTGGCGTGCTTGCCGTACTCATAAGCGGGCAGTGTTTGGAGGCCGCTGACCAAAGCCGCGATGAGCACGAAAGCGGCGGCCAGCCGGAGCGTCTTCCAGTTTGGCCGCCCCTCGCGGAATCCCGCATACAGCCAGAGGCCGCCCGCAGCCAGGCCGACGAACAACGGAATCTGATGGTGGCCGCTCAGCCAGGAAAGGCCGTAGAAAACCCCGGACCATGCCGCGCTCGCCGGCGGCTTTTCTCCCCGCAAAGCGCGCAACAAAAATAGGAAGACCAGCGGCGTCCACACGGCGCCGTTGATCATCTGTGGCAGCTCATTCTGGGCCAGCCAACCGCTCAGAGATAACAGCGTGCCGCCGAGCACCGAGGCGCCGCGCGAGCGGCCCAGATCGCGGCAAAGAAAATAGGCGAACCAAGCCGCAAGGAAATGCACCATGACGAGGTACCAATGCAGGTAGGTCTGCCGGAGGTGGCCGTCGCGGAGCGGCAGGGCGAACAGAATCCAGTTCAAAGGATAGGCGGCGCCGGGTTGCGCCTGGCCGAGGAGCGGTTGACCTCCCCAAAGGTGCGGGTCCCAGAGCGGGACGTGTCCGCGATGCCATTCGGCCGCTTGAAACTGCAACCAGGGAAGCACTTGATAGGCGAGGTCCGGAGTGTCCAAATAGGTGTACTGGCGCGTGAGGACGATTTTCCAGTAGAACCCGGTGCAGAGGATCAGCAACAGCATGGCATCCGCTAGCAGGATGCGCGCGCGAGGGCGTTTTGCTGAATTCCGTGGTTCTTCCACAGATGTCCATCATACGAGACTGAGCGGCCTCGGAGGCAACACCTTTGTAGCTTGGCGGCCGCCCGCAGCGGTTGCAATCGGCCGAGGTGGTGGTTTTCGGCCAGCCATGGGGCCGCCGCGCAGCCTTAAACATCCCGGTTATTCAACAACTTGCATTTTGGCCCCCGGCTTGCGATTGGAAGGCTGGATTCATGGAGGCAGCCATGAAGAGGACAACTTGGAAGCTGCTGGCGGCGGTCCTGGCGATGGCAGGACTCGCCTGGGCTCAAGATGACGACGATTTGGGCAGGGGAGTGGCGCGTCTCAGCCTGCTCAACGGAGATGTCTCGGTCCAGCGGGGCGATTCCGGCGACTGGGTAGCGGCGGCGGTGAATGCGCCTTTGGTGGTGGAAGACTCAGTGGTTACCGGCACCAACTCCCGCGCTGAGATCCAGTTCGACTGGGCCAACATTATCCGTTTATCCTCGAACACGCAAGTGCGCCTGGCTGAGTTGGACAACCGGCGTTATACGGTGCAAGTGGCGCGGGGCCTAGTGACGTTCCGCGTCCTGCGCGATTACGACGTGGATGTGGAGATCAGCACCCCTAGCATCTCCGTGCGGCCCGTCAAGCAAGGAACCTACCGGATCGCCGTGCGGGACAACGGTGAAAGCGAGATTACGGTGCGCAGCGGAGAAGCGGAGATTTATACGCCTCGCGGTTCGGAGCGCCTCCGGTCCGGCCGCACCATGCTGGCCAGGGGATCCGCTTCCGATCCCGAGTACCGCATCGTTTCCGCGGTCAGCCGGGATAATTGGGACCGTTGGAACGAAGACCGCGACCGGTTTTTCACCCAGGCGGCCAGCTACCGTTACGTGCACGCCAGCGTTTACGGCGCCTATGATTTGGATCACTACGGAAGCTGGGTCTATGTTTTCCCCTATGGCTGGGTCTGGACGCCCCGAGTTGCGGTCGGCTGGGCACCCTACTATTACGGGCGATGGACGTGGGTGGATTGGTATGGTTGGACATGGGTGAGCTACGAGCCCTGGGGTTGGGCGCCCTATCATTACGGGCGCTGGTTTTACAGTGGCCCGCACGGCTGGTGCTGGTGGCCTGGCGGCCGGGTCCGCCATCCCTGGAGACCGGCACTGGTGGCCTTCGTGGGCTGGAGCAGTTGGGGTGGCGGGGTCAGCGTTGGTTTCGGCTTTGGGCGGATCGGCTGGGTGCCTTTGGCTCCCTATGAGCCTTACTACCCCTGGTACGGCCGCCGCGTGTATGCGGGTTACCGCAACACCACCATCATTGACAACAGCGTCCACATTGTGAACAACACCAACATTGTCAATATCTATAAGAACGCCAGAGTAGTGAACGGCGTCACCGCCGTGGATTCTTCGGAATTCGGCCGCGGCGGCGCGCGCCTGGTGCGGATCTCTCAGGACGAAATGCGGCGTGTGGATCTGGTTCGGGGCCCTGTGCCGGTGGCTCCACGCCGCGAGAGCTTGCGGCTGGCCGAGCGGGACGGCGCGGTGAAGCCTCCCGTCCAGAGCGCAAATGTGGAGCGTTTTGTGACCCGCCGGCAGCCCGCCCGCGTCGAGCGGGTCAGTTTCGAAGAGCAGCAGAGAGCCATGGAGCATGTTGTGCGCCGGACCGCGCGTGAGCCGGAGGCGATGCGCCGTGGCGATGGTGACAGGCCGCAGCCCACCGCCGAGATTCCGCGGGGAGGGGAGGGAATGGTGAGCCGCCCCGGCGGAGCGGCAACTAATGAGTCCGGTGGATGGCGGCGCATTGGTGAGCCACGGAACACCGCCACGCCCGGCAGGGATGCTGGTGAGGCTGGCCGGGACTCAGCCGTCCCGACAGTTCGCCGAATCCCGGCGGAAACCGGACCGGCTAGCAGTGAGGATGGCGGTTGGCGGAGAATTGGGGCAGGGAGCCGGACCGGCCCCGCGGATGCCGCGCCCCGCCCATCCGAGGCTCCGAGCCCGAGCGCTCCGACCATTCGGCGGATCCCGGCGGAATCTGGGCCATCGAGCGGTGAGGATAGCAGCTGGCGGCGTTTTGGGGTCGGCAGTGCTCCATCCGGTGGGATGAGGGACCGGGAGCCGGCTTCGGGTCCGCCTTCCGGCAGCGCGCCCCAGATCTACCGCATTCCTGCGGAAAATAGCGCGCCTCGGACGGACGGGGGTTCTTGGCGCCGGTTCGAAGGCGCCGGGTCCGCCTCCCAGGAGTCCCGTCCAACGGTTCGGGCTCCGGCCCGCTCGGCCGAGAGGCCCAGCATCCCTTACAGCGCTCCGCAGGCCCCTGAGACGCGTCCGGCCCCGCGTTATGAGCGCGGTTCTCCCATCCGCATCAGTCCGCCGATCGTCCGTCAGCGCGAGGCCGCTCCCGCTCCGGCGCCGGCTCCGAGGGTAAGCGAGCCCCGGTCACCTGGAGGCGGCTTCGGTTCCCCGCGGGTCGATTCCGGCGGAGGAGGCGGCCGCGTCACGCGCAGCAGCGAGACCCCGGCTCGTACCCGATCCCGTTGATTTTAGCGCCCGAGGGCGTTCTTCCCTCCTCAGCCCGCCCCGGTCGAGTTCGACCGGGGCGGTTTTCTTTTTAATTGTGGTGCGAATAGCTTTATCCTAGCGCCTGCCGGAGCCACCGAAGCCGCGCACGTTGTAGGTCCGCCGGGAGCTCGAAACCTGCCCGCTGAATGGGATTCCAAAGGGCAGGGCCACGGTGGCGGGGTACCAAGGGCGGCGGGTAAACGGGGCCAAAGCCCACAGGAACGTCGGCCGCAGGCAAGGATGCCTGCCCCACGGGGCTGCTCGGGTGTTTTTCGCGAGAGAGGACGGCAGGTGAAGGCTGCGCTGGGGGCAGGCTGGGAGGCTGCGCCACTGGAGGGCTGGGGCAAGTCAATCGTATTGCAAATTTCAGGAACTGTTTATCTTTATTAACCCTCTTCCCAAAGCTGCAATTTTGTTGTATGCTTCTAAACGCCGGTTCGCTTTAGGAAGCGCGGCAGGTGTGGACGGGTTTTGAGAGCATGGAGACCGGAAACGGGCCGGTATGCTCAGCCATCAGGGGCGAATAGAAAAGGGGTCTCAAAACCGGTGGTTACGGCAGGCAGGAGGGGACGTCTGCGCCGCAAATCCGGTCTGGTTTTCCTTGTTCCAACCGTTCTGCCTAATTTCTGAGGAGGCGATTCCATGCGTAAATTCGTTTGGACAGTCTTGCTTGCTGCGGTCATCGTTTTGCCCGCCAGCAGCCAGACTCTTGGTGAGATCACCGGGGTGGTGACGGACAGCACGGGGCTGGTTGTCCCCAACGCGTCCATCACCATCACGAACACTGCAACCAATGCTGTGCGAAAAGCCGTCACGAACGAGGCCGGCCTCTACGCGGTGCCGGGCCTGGTGCCGGGGCCCTACACCGTCCGGGTGGAGATGCAGGGTTTCCGGACCATGACGCGCTCTCTGGAGCTGCAAGTCCAGCAGACCGCTCGAGTGGATTTCACGTTACAGGTAGGTCAGGTCACCGAGGCGATTGAAGTCAGCGGTTCGGCGGCGCTGCTCACTACAGAGAACGCCACGGTCGGAACGGTCATCGAAAACCGCCGTATCGTGGATCTGCCGTTGAATGGCAGGAACTTCCTGCAACTCGTTTCTCTTAGCCCGAATGTGACCTACGGGTTTGCCACGCCCGGGCAGGTCGCGGGCCGTCAAGGTGGCGACCGTGGCGGAATGAATATTTCGGTCATGGGGAGCCGCGGGACCTGGAATCATTACACGCTGGACGGCATCGAGAATACCGATGTCAATTTCAACCTTTACATCATGCTCCCCTCGGTGGAGGCGCTCCAGGAGTTCAAGGTCCAGACGGGCATCTACCCAGCCGAGTTCGGGCGGGCTGCCAGCCAGATCAACGTCTCGACCAAATCGGGGACCAACGAGTTTCATGGCTCGATGTTCGAGTTTCTGCGGAACTCCAAGCTGGATGCCCGGCAGTACGACTTCATTGGAACAACGCCGGCCAAGACTCCCTTCCGCTGGAACCAATACGGATTTACCTTGGCTGGACCGGTGTGGGTTCCCAAAGTGTACAAAGGGCGTGACCGGCTGTTTTTCATGTCCAATTTCGAGGGCTTCCGCAACCGGCGCACTACGACCGGCACCTGGACCACCCCCACCACCGCCATGCGCAACGGGGATTTCTCGTACCGGACGACCTCTATCTACGACCAATTCTCGCGGCGCTTCGAGGGCGGGGTACTGAAGGCCGATCCCTGGCCCGGCAACCAGATTCCCAAGTCGAGATTCGACCCGGTCTCCGTGAAGCTACTGGAGTTCTGGCCGGAGCCAAACGTGCCGACCACCGTGCTTTCCAATAACTACCAGAAGAGCCTGCGCAACACCACCGACAAGGACCAGTTTACGGTTCGCATCGACTTTAACGAAAGCACCAGCTCGCAATGGTTCGGGCGCTTTAGCTGGACCGATGAGAGCCAGTTCACCGAAGCGCTCAAGTTGAACGGCAGCACGCTGTATACGCGCGGCCGCCAGTACATGATCTCCAATACCCGCACCTTGTCCAGCACAAGCGTGAACGAATTGCGCTTTGGGGTGAATGACTTCTTCAACGCCATCGCACGCGAGCTGGCCAATAAGCGCGACGTCGTCAAGGAGCTCAACATCCCCGGCTTGACCGTTCCCGATCCGCTGAGCTGGGGCATTCCGCGAATCACCTCGCTCGTGGGGGTGAGCGGTTTCGGCGATGATTCCAGCGGGCCGTTCTCCATCAGCGACGCGATTTTCCAGGCCGCCGACACCTTCAGCCTGATCCGCGGCAAGCATTCGCTGCGAATGGGCGGCGAAATCCGGCGCGACCGTTACAACCAGAAGGGGAATGAGTTCGCCCGAGGCTCGTTCGAGTTCAACGGGCAGTACTCAAGCAACCCCGCGACCAAAGCCGGCGGCGATTCCACCGCCGATTTGCTAGTCGGCGCTTTAAGCCGGGCCGAATCCACCATTGCTTTAGCTTTTGCGCAGTTTCGCGCCACCAGCGTCGCGGCCTTCATCGACGACACGTGGAAGGTGACCCCGAAACTGACCATCAACATGGGCCTGCGCTACGAACTGGTCCAGCCCTGGAAGGACCGCTCCCAGAACATGGTCAGCGTGCACGTTCCATACATTATCAAAGCCTCTAACGTGCAGGACATGAGCAAGCACCCGGTGTTGGTCCGGACCGGGAAGGGGGAGTTCTACGAAGGGAAGGACTTCCGCTATCCCAACGTTCCGGTGGCTCGGGACGGACGGCTCGGCGACCGCTTGATTCAAACCGACGCCAATAACTTTGCACCGCGCCTGGGCATCGCCTACAGCCCCACGTCCCGATGGACCTTCCGCACCGGCTTCGGCGTGTTCTATTCGATGGAGTCCGGCAATTCCCGGTTCGATCTGAACCGCGGTTTCAGCGGGCGCGTCTCCCGCAACGGCAACCCCGACATCTGGGATATCCGCTACGACAACTTCTTGACGGCGGCGGCCAAGCCCTGGATTCTGCCGGCTTCGCCGTTCCTGTGGTCGGTGAAGTACAACGTGCGTGACTCGTACTCAATGATGTTCTTGTTCAACATCCAGCGTGAGTTGGACAAGGACACGGTGCTTGAGGTCGGCTATAGCGGATCTCTCCACCGCAACCTGCAAGGCCTGGTGGATCCCAACGCCCCGCTGCCTGGACCGGGCACGACCCAGAGCCGCGTCCCGTTCCCCGAGTTCGGAGTGATCCAGACCGTCCACTCGGAAGGGCGGGGCAATTACAACGGACTCGGCATGAAGATCACTCGCCGCATGTCGGGTGGCCTGACCTATTTGACCAGCTACACCTGGTCGAAGGCCCTCGATGACGTCAGCGCCATCCGGGGCACGGCCGCCGACATTTTCCCGCAGGACAACTATTGCCTGATCTGCGAGCGCGGTTTCTCGGCCTACAACACGCCGCACCGCTGGGTCACGTCGCTGCTGTGGGAGCTGCCGTTCGGCAAGGGTCGCAAGTGGATGAATTCGGGCGGCGTTGTCGACGGTATCCTCGGCGGCTGGCAAATCGGCTCAATCCTCACGCTGCAATCCGGACGGCCGTTGCTGATGACCGCGCCCGGCTTCAATTCTTCGAAAACCAATAAGTATGGTGAAGTGCGCCTCAGCTCGCTGGGCAAGAATCCATACCTGCCCAAGGGTCAGCGCAACGCCAACGGCTGGTTCGACAAGACCTCGATGGCGCCCGCGCCCCTCTATGAGTTCGGCAACATCAGCCGCAACCGCCTGATGGGGCCGACGACGTTCTCTTGGGACTTTTCCACCCACAAGAACTTCCGGATCATCGAGGGCCACGAGCTTCAGTTTCGCTTTGAGGCCTTCAACTTCCCGAACCATCCCGCGCTCGGCAGCCCCAACTCCGATTGGGGCAGCACCAGCGCCACTACCCCCGGACCGAACTTCGGTTTGATCCGGGGCACGGCGACCCGCATGCGCGAGCTGCAATTCGCGCTGAAGTACTCGTTCTGACGCTCTGGCGTCGTGGCAGGCCGGGCCGGCGTTCCGCTCTTGAAGGGGGCGACGCCGGCCCAGGTCTTTCTTGGGGCGGGGAAGGCCAGGAATCCCGCTCAGTCCTCGCCGGCGGTCCTTTTCAAAATTGCTTTTCTGAGGTCCTCCCTCTCGAACGCCACCGCGGAGCGGGCTTGCTCCAGGTCATTGTTGCGGAGGCGGATGTTCTCACTGCCGTTTCCCGCAACCCGCAGGAAGGTTCCGCATCCCGGCTCCGCTTTCGATTCGCGGATGAGGGCGTCCGCAACGTTCTCAAGCAGCAGCGCCGGAAACGGGCTGCCCACCAGGCCCTGCCGGCCGCGAAATCCATCCACGACCAATTCCCTCACGTTCCGAAATACAGCCGCGCTGGCCCACTTGGGTTCGGGGTTGTCGGTCTCCCATTGCACTCGCACGTCCCGCAACTGAAGTCCGTGGACGCGCTCCACGCGGATCGCGTCCGTGGCGCGCTTGTCCACGGCGTCCTCCGGCCGCATGAAGATCTGGAGATTGGAAATGCGGATATTCTCCAGCGGCCTGTCCGGATGTCCTGTGATCGTGCTCGTTCCGCGAGCATGCGCGATCACGTTGTCGACGACGATGTCCCGGATCGCGCCCAGCTTGGAATCCGGGCGGCGCTTCTTGAGGACAAACTTGAATACTTCAGCGCTACCCCACCAGTTCCAGTGCCTCCGGTTCAGTTCCACCGTGAGATTCGAGAAGATCACGTCGCTGACCACCGCGCCGTCTTGCACGTTGATCCCGAATCCTTTGTTGGAATTCCGGATGACCGAGTTGCTGAAGACCACATGGCGGATGTCGGCTTCGGTTTCAGTGCCGATCATCAGCGGCGTCGAAGAGGAGGAGAGCACGCAGTTGGTCACCACAACGTTCTGGACCGGCTCCACGCGCCCGTTGCGGGCGATCGTCTTTAACACGATGGCGTCGTCGGCGGTGACGATCACGCTGTCGGAGATCAACACGTTTCGGGAGGAGACCACGTCGATCCCGTCGGCGTTAACGCCCTTGTCGAGGTCGGAGTAGATGTAGACGCCCCGGATGAACACCCGGTCGCAGTTGTTGAGCCGGACATTCCAAAGCGGGGAGTTTACGACCGTGATGCCCTCCAGCCGCACGTCCACCGAATCGTTCAGGATGAACATGTAGGTTTGCATCCCGGTGCGGTAGTAACGCTTCATCTCCACGCCGGCCTGCCGGGCGATCTCCATCTCCTCGACGATCTCCGGATCCGTCGCCCGCACATCCGCCCACACGTACTGCGCCAGCCCGTCCAGCTTGCCGCGCCCGGTGACGGCGATGTTCTTGGCCCCCTCCGAATAGATCATCGCCCGCCGGTTGCCGAAGTCCGCCTTGTCCTGACTCAGAAGAAGCGTAGCGCCGGCCTCCAGGTAAAGGTTCACGTTGTCTTTAAGTTGAATCGCACCGGTTGTGTAGTCTCCAGGGGGGACGTAGACCACGCCGCCGCCTGCGGCAGTGCAGGCGTCGATTGCGGCTTGAATTGCCCGAGTGGCTTTGTCCTCGCGTTTGCCGGAGGCGCCGAACTCGCGCACGTTGTACGTCCGCCCGGAGTTCGGCATCTGTCCGCGGGAGGGAGTTGCGAAGGGCAGGGTAAGGGCCGCAGCCATGAAGATGGCAACTGGTTTGGCGCGCATAACGCCAACCAGTTTACAGCAGGGATCAGCGCGACAGGAGGTGCGCAACGGGGTATAAACAGAGGTCCGGAGCGGGAGAGGCCAAGGCCGACAGGGAGGTCCGCCTTAGCCAGGATGCCCAGCCGAAAGCGTGGGGCACCAAATAGTTGACATAATATGTCTTATCGGAAGTTTTTGATGTCCGTGAACCGGTCCAACCATGCGAGCACGGCTCGAGCCGTGTCCTCCGGGCTCTCCACCCGCACCACGTCCAGCCCTGCTGCCCTGGCGCTCTGCTCACCGGTGTCGGAGTCTTCGACTGCCAGGGCTCGGCGGACGCCGAGCCGCTCCAGCGCCAGCCGATACGGATCCGGCGCGGGCTTGGTTCGCGGGACATCCTCCGCGCCGATCACTACGGCAAAGCGGTCGCGGATGCCGGACGCGACGAGCGATGGCTCCACGAGAGCTCGTTCAGTGGCCGTGACCACGCCGAGCTGATAGCCGTCGAGTCGGCTGAGTAGATCAATGATGGCCGGGCCGATGGCCGGCTGGCTGGAAATCAGCTCGACGAAGCGGCGGCTCTTGGCCGGGTACAGAGCCCAGACGGTGTCGAAGTCGGCCGGCGGGTGGCGCAAATAGCAGAAGTAGGCTGCGGCCTGGCGGTCCGGAATTCCAATGCAGTACCTTCGATATGCCTCCCAATCCAATGAAATTCCAATGGGTTTTACGACATCGGCCCAGGCGGCGCAGTGAAGTGGCTCGCTGTCGGCCAACACCCCGTCAAAATCAAACAAAATGGCATCGTAATGTTTCGGCACTTCTTCTCCTTTTGCGGACGACCGGATGGCGCTTACCATTCTGCCAAAAGCCGGCGCGAGCAGCAGCCGCCTCATTCTAGAGGCTCCGCTGATCGGTTCCCCGCCCCGGCCCCTGGCGGCGAGCGAACCTCTTGGTTTATGCTAACCTGACCGTTTGAAAAACCATTCCTCTATGCCGCCCACCCACGTTAAGGCCCAGCTCATGAGCGCCTCGGAGATCGACCGCACTCTGGTGCGCCTGGCCCACGAAATCTTAGAGAAGACCGCCGACCTCAGCAAGCTGGCATTCATCGGCATCCACCGGCGCGGGGTGCCGTTGGCCCAGCGTTTGGCGGCCAAGATTGAATCGATTGAGAAGGCCGCCGTCCCTGTGGGAGCCCTGGATATCCGCCTGTACCGTGATGACTTGACCACGGTTTCGGACGCGCCTATCCTGAATGAGAGCCGGATCCCTTTTCCAGTGGCGGGACGGGACATTATTCTGGTGGACGATGTCCTTTATACAGGGCGCACGGTGCGTGCCGCCATGGATGCGCTGTTCCGCAACGGGCGGCCCTCCCGTGTTCGACTGCTGGTGCTCATCGACCGCGGCCACCGCGAACTCCCCATCGAAGCGCGCTACATCGGCCGCAAGGTCCCTACCAGCCGGAAAGAGATTGTCGAAGTCAAGCTCCAAGAGATCGACCAGACGGAAAAGGTCCTCCTGGTGGAACGAAGTGACGGGTGAACCATGCCGGCAGGATTGCTAGGAATTGAAGAACTCTCCCGCGGGGAGATTGAGGCGATTTTATCCCGCGCCAGGGATTTTCAGCCTCTGGAGAACCACACCTTCAAGCGGTTGGACCTGCTGAAGGGCAAGATGATCGTGAACCTTTTTTACGAGGCCTCCACGCGGACCCGCACGAGTTTCGAAATCGCCGCCAAGCGTCTGGGCGCAGACGCCATCTCGATCACGGCGGCCGGATCCAGCGTTTCTAAGGGCGAGTCGCTGGTCGACACCTTGAACACCCTGGCCGCCATGCGCCCCGACGCGATCGTGATGCGCCACTCGGCCAGCGGCGCGCCGCACTTTCTGGCGCGTCATTTGCCCACGCCGATCATCAACGCCGGCGACGGAACGCACGAACATCCGACGCAGGCGCTTCTGGACGCGCGCACGATCCTGGACCACCGGCCCTCGCTCGAGGGGCTGCGCGTGGCGATCATTGGCGACATCGTCCACAGTCGCGTGGCGCGGTCCAACATCCATCTGCTGTCCAAGTTCGGCGTGGATATTGTGCTGTGCGGTCCCGCGCCGCTGCTGCCGCCCGAGATGGCTCGCATCGCTCCGGGCGTCACCCTTACGCACAACATCGGGGAAGCGATCCGCGGCGCCGACGTGATCATGATGTTGCGGGTGCAGCTCGAACGCCAGCATGAAGCGGCCTTCCCTGCCGGCGAGTATTTCCAGTTTTACGGCCTCCGTCTGGAGCACCTGGAGCTGGCGAATCCAGGCGCGATCGTGATGCACCCCGGACCCATCAACCGCGGCCGGGAAATCGCCAGCGAAGTAGCCGACTCTCAGGTATCTGTGATCTTGAATCAGGTGGAGAACGGCGTCGCCGTGCGCATGGCGGTGCTGGAGCGGATTTTGGGGTGAGTATGCCGAAGCTGCTAATTCGAAACGGGCGCGTGATCGACCCGGCCTCCGGCCGGGATGAAACGGCGGATGTTTTGATCGATCAGGGACGCATCGCCGCCGTGGGCCGGAATCTCACGGCAGATCAGGCCGAAATTCTGGACGCCACGGGGCTGGTGGTGGCGCCGGGTTTCATTGACATGCACGCCCACCTTCGCGAGCCGGGTTTTGAACACGCGGAAACCATCGAGACCGGCTGTCGGGCCGCCGCCGCCGGAGGCTTCACCTCGGTGTGCGCCATGCCCAACACCTCGCCGGTCAACGACAACCCTACTGTGACGCGCTACATCATCGAGCGAGCCAGCCGGCACGCCTGCGTCAACGTCTTCCCCATTGGCGCGATCACCGCCGGATCGCAAGGCGAAGCGCTGGCCGAGATCGGCTCCATGAAAAACGCCGGCGCCGTGGCGATTTCCGATGACGGAAAGCCGGTGATGAACGCGCGGGTGATGCGGCGCGCCCTAGAGACTGCGCGAGCTTTCGACCTGCCGGTGATCCAGCACTGCGAGGACTTGAATCTCAGCGCGGGCGGGGATATGCACGAGGGTTACACTTCGGTGCGACTGGGGTTGCGCGGCATTCCGGCCTGCGCCGAAGACGTCATTGTGGCCCGCGACCTTCTGCTTGCCGAGCACACCGGCGCGCGCTACCATGTCGCCCACATCTCCACACGCCGCTCGGTGGAGATGGTGGCGCAAGCCAAGGCCCAGGGACTGCCGGTCACCTGCGAAGCCACTCCGCATCACATCTCGCTGTCGGATGAGGACATGGTTCCCTATGACAGCAATTACAAGATGAAGCCGCCGCTGCGTTCGCGCGAAGATGTGGCCGCGGTTATCGAAGGCATCGCCAGCGGGGTGGTCGACGCCATCGCCACCGACCACGCGCCTCACCCCGGCAGCGAGAAGATGCAGGAGTTCGAGCGCTGTCCGTTCGGGATCATCGGTTTTGAAACCGCACTCGGTCTTGCTCTGGAAGTCCTCTACCACTCGGGGAAGATTTCCCTGCCCCGGCTCGTCGCGCTGTTTACAATTGGGCCGGCGCACATTCTGAAACTGAACCGCGGTACCCTCGCGCCCGGCGCGGCCGCAGACGTAACCATCTTCGATCCCGAGCGGGTTTGGACCTACGATCTCAACAGCACCTTCTCCAAGAGCCGAAACTCGCCCTACCATGGGCGCACCTTCCGCGGCGGGCCCGTGTCGACCATCGTCGACGGCGAAATCGTTTGGAAGCGGGATTGACCCCGCCGCCGGATCCCCAGCTACGGCTGCTTCTGCTGAACCCGTTGTTGATCGCGGTCCCGGTCCCGGTCCCGCTGCGTAACGCCTTTCGGCTTCAGATCCGCCTGCGCTTGCTCCTGCGCCCGGCGCATCTCCCGCTGGAGCTCCTGCTTCGGCAAGTCCGGCTTTAGCTTCTGTAACGCCTGCCCCAGCGAGCTGCCCGCCAGCATCTCCTGCTTGAGGCTCTCGAAGGGGATCCCGAGGTTGTGTGCAACGTGAACCGCCGAGACAAACTGTCCGAGATTGTCAAACCCGGCGGCGGCATCGCTAACCTTCTGCCCCTCGGGCAATAACGCCTGGAGTCTGGAGGTCAGCTCCGGGTTCTTCTCCAACAGCGTAGCCGCGCGCGTCGATCCGGCGCGGACACCGGGCTGACCGGACGGCTGCGCGGCGATCCCCTTCCCGGATTTGGAGGGTCCCGGCGGCGTCACCGACGGCCCTTGTCCCATGCCGCCCCCTCCGCCACGCCCACGCTGGGCCAGAGCCGGCCCCGCGCAGAACAAGCAAACGGCCAGACCGAAGACAACCCACTTGGTTCGATACTGCATACCACTCCTTTCTCTTCTGCCTTACTCCGGCGAAGATTTCCTTACGGCATTGTAGATTGACGTATCCGGCGGCGCTGCGTTTCTGAATCCTTTGCCAGGCACAGACGCGCATCGGCGCCGCTATCCGTGCTCCGATCGTATCCATGAGCGGGACACAGGCTGCTCCATAATGCTAAAAAGTATTCATGTATCCCAGTCTGCCGGCTCCGTCGCGGAACTCCCGCCGGATCATCATCCTGGTGGTCCTTCTTCTGGCGCTGCTCGCCGGCGCCCGTTCCATCGCCAGCTTCATCATCGAATACCAGTGGTGGAAAGAACTCGATCAGGTGCCCACCTGGATCGAAATGCTGACCTACAGCATCGCCCCACTCACGGCCGCCACCCTGATCTGCTTCGCCTTCCTGCTGCTGGCGCACTGGCGCGGCCTGCGGTTCGCCGGAATCCGGCTGCGCCGCCGCCGCACCTACCTGATCCTGGCCACGCTCGGCATGCTGTTTTTGGCCTGGACGCTTTCGCGCGCCGTCATCGACTCCTGGACCGTGGTACGCTTCTTCGGAGGACGCAGCTTGCCTGCCGAAGCTTCCGGCTGGAGCGATACCGTCTTCGGACTCCCCCTTCGCTTCTATCTGTTCGAGCTGCCCTTCTACAGCATTCTCCGCAGCTATGTGCTGGGCGTCGCTGTTTTGTCAGCTCTGGTGTATTGGATCACGGCGCGCGGCTGGCAACTGGTGCAGCAGCTGCCGGAGATCCAGGAGACCGGCCAAATCGACCCGCGCCTGTTCCGCCTGGAGGGCGCTCTGGAGTCGCGCTTCCTGCGCGGCGCGGCGGCCGTGCTGCTGCTGGCCGTCGCCCTACAGCTCTTCCTGGGCCGATACGAAATGCTCTGGAACGATCACGGCTTCATGGTGGGCGTGGACTACGTCGATGACAAGATCGCGCTGCCGCTGCAATGGCTCACCATCTTTGCCTGTGTCGCCGGCGCGGGCCTGGTGCTGGCGGGACAGTGGAAGATTGCGGCGATGCTGCTGGTATTGTTCGCCGTGCGGTATATCGCCCCACCGGCGATCTCAACCCTCTATGTGAAGCCCAATGAGATCTCCATCCAGCGGCCATACATCAACACCCATATCCAGGCCACCCGCAGCGCCTTCGGGCTGGCCGGGCGCGCCAAGGAGATCGAGTACAACGCGCAACTGGAACGCAAGATCGACTTCGCCAAACACAAGCCGCTGCTCGACAACGTCCGCCTCTGGGACTGGCGCGCCTTCCATGACACCATCACCCAGATTCAGGCTCTGCGCCCCTACTACGTTTTTGCCGACACCGATGTGGACCGCTACATCATCGACGGGCAGCTCCGCCAGGTCATGCTCACCCCCCGGGAGCTCGACATCCGCCAGCTTGCGGACGCGCAGACCCGCTGGATCAACCCTCACTTCATCTACACGCACGGCTACGGGATGGTCATGGCGGAAGCCAACCGCATCACCGCCGAAGGGCTGCCGGTGCTGTTCGTCCAGGACGCTCCCCCTCAAGTACGCACCAGCAGTTTGAAGCTCACCCGGCCCGAGCTCTACTACGGCGAGGTTGTCCACGAGCCGGTCTTCGTCCGCACCGCACAGCGCGAGTTCAGCTACCCCTCCGGCGCCGAAAACGTCTTCACGACATACGACGGCAAAGGCGGCTTCCCCATATCCTCTTTCTGGTTGCGCGTCGCTGCTGCGCTGCGCCAGGGCGACTACAACATTCTCCTGACCCAGTACCTGACCCCTGAAAGCCGCATGATGATCCGGCGCAATGTCCGCCAGCGCCTGACCTCCCTGGCGAATTTCATCCAGTGGGACCCCGACCCGTATCTGGTTCTCACCGATGAGGGCCGTCTTGTATGGACGGTTGACGGCTACACGGTCTCCGCCGCGCATCCTTATTCCGCCTCCATTACCGCACGCGGCATCGGCCGATTCAACTATATCCGCAACTCCGTGAAGGCTACCGTCGACGCCTACGACGGCACGGTCCGCCTTTACATCTTCGACCCCAAAGACCCCATCATCCAGGCCTACCAACGGATCTTCCCCCGGCTCTTCCAGCCCGAGTCGGCCATGCCCGCCGACCTGCGCGCGCATGCCCGCTACCCTGAAACTCTTTTCCGCGCCCAGGCGGAAATCTACCGCACCTTCCATATGCTCGACCCACAGGCTTTCTACAACAAGGAAGATCTCTGGGACATCGCGCGCAATGTGATGGGACAGGACACCCGGCCTCAGCCCGTCGCCCCCGTCTACGTCGTCGCTACCCTGCCGGGCAGCAATCAGGCCGAATTCCTGCTCATTCTGCCTTTCACGCCCCGCAACAAAGACAACATGATCGGCCTGATGGTCGCCCGCTGCGACGGTCCGCATTTGGGCGAGCTCCTGTTCCTGACACTCTCCAAACAGGAACTGATCTTCGGCCCCATGCAAATCGAGGCGCGGGTCAACCAGGATCAGGTCATCTCCAAAGATCTGACTCTATGGAACCAGCAAGGCTCCCAGGTGCTGCGCGGGCAGATGCTCGTGCTTCCCATCGAGGACACGTTCCTCTACGTGGAACCCATCTACATCCAGGCCGCCGAGGCCCGCATGCCCCAGCTTCGCAAGGTGGTCCTCGCCATGGGCAACACCCTCATCTACCGAGACACCTATGAGGAGGCCTTGGGCGAGCTGGCCGGCATCACTCCGGTTTCGCTGCGCCCATCTGCCATGGCCCAAGCCGCCGCGGCAGCCGCCGGCGCGCCGCCTCCTCCGCCTCCCTCCGCCGACGCGCGCCTGGAGAACATCCGAAGGCACCTGAACCGCTACCGCGAGCTGGCGGGTCAAGGACGCTGGGCGGAGGCCGGCAAAGAACTGGAGGCTCTGGAATCCGAACTCCAGCGCAAGTAGCGTGAAACCTGCGCGGGTTTCTTGAATCAGCAATAGTGATGGACCGCGAACCTCCCAAGGGGCTGGTCTCCATCGGCGGGCCGCCCGCGCCTGCGCGGCCCCTCTTTCGGGACCCGGTGTGCGGGATGCTCGTCGATCCGGACTCCGCCGCGGGCAGCCACACCCACAAAGGCGTAACCTATTATTTCTGCAACGTGCGCTGCCTGGAGCGCTTCCGGGCAGCGCCGGAACGTTTCCTCTCCCCAGCTCCGGTCCAAACCGCCGCTCCGCCCGGCGCCTGGTATACCTGCCCCATGGATCCCGAGGTGCGACAGCAGGGGCCCGGCGCTTGCCCCAAGTGCGGAATGGCGCTCGAGCTCGAGCTGCCGGAGCCGTCCATCGCAGACAACCCAGAGCTCGCCGACATGCGGCGGAGGTTCTGGATCAGCGCCGTTTTGAGCCTGCCGGTGTTGGTTTTGGCGATGTCAGGACTAGGCTTGGCCTGGCTCCAGGCGGTCTTGACCACTCCGGTGGTTTTGTGGGCTGGATTTCCTTTTTTTATAAGAGGATGGAGTTCAATTCGAAATCGCCACTTGAACATGTTCACCCTCATCTCGCTGGGGGTTGGCGCGGCATACTTGTACAGCTTGGTGGCTTGGGTCTTCCCTGCGCTGCTCCCGGCATCGGCGCACGGCCACGGCGGCGGACCGGCGGTCTACTTCGAAGCGGCTGCGGTTATCACCACGCTGGTCCTGCTCGGCCAAGTGTTGGAATTGAGGGCCCGGGCGCGAACTGCGGATGCCATCCGGGCGCTGATGAACCTTGCGCCCGCAACCGTACACCGGATCCATGAAGACGGTTCAGAGACTGAGGTTGCCATCGCGGAGGTCCGGACTGGCGACCGGCTGAGGGTTTTGCCCGGCGAGCGTATTCCTGTGGACGGCATCATCATAAGCGGAAGCAGCTCCGTCGATGAGTCCATGCTCACCGGCGAGCCGGTTCCCGTGGAGAAGGGGCCCGACAGCCCGGTCACCGCAGGAACGCTGAACGGCTCGGGCAGCTTCGTTTTTCGGGCTGAGCGCGTCGGGGCCGACACAGTGCTGGCCCGGATCATCCGGCTAGTGGCCGAGGCGCAGCGTTCGCGCGCACCGGTGCAGAGGTTGGCGGACACCGTGGCCGGCTACTTCGTCCCGGCCGTGGTTTTGACCGCGGTTGTGACTTTTGCCGTGTGGGCCGCCGTTGGACCGGAGCCCCGTTTCTTGCACGGGCTTGTCAACGCCGTGGCCGTGCTCATCGTCGCATGTCCTTGCGCCTTGGGACTGGCGACCCCGATGGCGGTGATGGTGGGCGTGGGCCGGGGCGCCCACGCGGGTGTACTGGTCCGCAATGCCGAAGCATTGGAAACCCTCCAGAAGGTGGATACTCTCGTCGTGGACAAGACCGGGACACTGACGGAGGGCAAGCCGCGGCTGGTCTCTATCCAAACTCAGCCCGGTTTTGACCAAGCCGAGGTCTTGCGGCTGGCTGCGGCGATAGAGCGCTCAAGCGAGCACCCTTTGGCGGAGGCGATTCTGGCGGCGGCTGAAGGGCCACTGCCGGAGGCGGCTGAATTCCACTACACGCCGGGCCAAGGCGTGACGGGGCTCGTGGATGGGCGAAGAGTCGCAATTGGAACCTATAGTTTTCTCAGTTCATTAGAGACACAATCAGATGTATTTGATGAGGTTGGGATAGCCGTCGACGGCCACCTTGCCGCCACGCTCCGCTTTGACGATCCGATCAAGCCCGGCGCCAAGGCCGCCGTGGCCGCGCTGCACGCAGAAGGCATGCGGATCCTGATGGTCACCGGCGACCAGCCGGAGCGGGCAGTCGCGGTAGCACAGGAACTCGGGATCGACGAGGTTCGCGCGGGCGCACTCCCCGAAGATAAGGCCGCGATCGTCAGAGAGCTTCAGGCGCAAGGCCGCGTGGTGGCCTTCATGGGAGACGGGGTCAATGATGCACCCGCTCTGGCGCAGGCGGACGTGGGCATCGCCATGGGCACAGGAACAGACGTGGCGATGGAGAGCGCGCCAGTCATTCTGGTGAAGGGCGACCTGTGGGGGGCGGTCCGCGCCCGGAAACTGAGCCGCGCCTCGATGCGGATCATCCGCCAGAACCTGTTTTTCGCCTTCGTGTACAACTTGCTGGGCGTGCCGGTTGCGGCGGGCATCCTCTATCCGTGGTTTGGCCTGTTGCTGAGCCCCATGCTGGCCAGCGCGGCCATGACCTTCAGCTCGGTGTCCGTGATCGCCAACTCGCTCCGCTTGCGCCGCTTGCCGCTCTGAGGAAAGGACGAACCTTACGGCCAGACGCGACCGAGGCGGCCAGGAGTCCGAAGCGTCCCCCGCCGTTCGCTGCTCCCTTCGGGTGGCGGGGGCGCAAGTTGGGACCGCCGGCCGGGCACGGAGCTGAAATCGACCTCTTCGGCGGTGAAAGAGATCGGCCGGTCCAGAATCATCTCCAAGGTCGTCCCTCGGTTCAGCACCACGTCCGGCCCCCGGGACAGCAACACCCCCATGACGCCTGCGGCCGCGCCGGCTGCCGCGCCGATGCCAAGCCCCCGGACCGTATTGCCCGAGGCGCTCCCGGCGATCGCGCCGACAGAGGCGCCCACCGAAGCCCCGGTAGCGACGGTCTGCGCATCGCCTGCCTTGTTGGTGTCGCTGCTGATCCGGCCTTCCTTACGGTCCAGTTCTTCCTTGGCGGATCCGTCCAGGCTTCCGACGCGGGCCCGGAAGTCGCGCGTGACGCCGTTGGGCAAGGTCAGCGAGTCGAAGCGCAGATAAAGCTCTCCCCTTCCTTTCACCCGGCCCGGACGCTTGCTCTCGGTGATGGTGCCCAGCACATAACTGCCCGGCGGAATCACGATCTTGCCATCAGCCAACACCGGGAACACGGTCTCCAGGTAGACGCGGTCGCCTTCGGCGGAATTCTTGGTGCTGATGCTGTTGATCAGACTCAGTGGGATGCGCGTGCCCGGCGGAATCACGATCTCACCCGGGACCGGCTCAGCCACCTGCTTCCAGCCTCCGGTTTCTTTTTCCGGAGTTTGAGCGGGCTGCAATTGCTGAGCAGACGCCAGCCCGCAGCCGATGACTGCCAGGGTTACGATGCGCCAAACCATAGCTTTCTCCACACGCCCATTATAGGCCACACTGTATGGAACGGATTTCTTATGCAAAGGGTTACGAGAGAGATGGGCTGCTTTACGGCCGCAGGTGAATCCGAGTGCCGGGCGGACTGAGGGTCTCTCCGACCCCGACGCGCACCTCAGGATCAGCAGCGGCCGTCACGGGGGCCAGCACGTTGATCTGGTAGAGGCCAGCGCAAAGCGGCGCCAGCCCGACATAGTTCACACGGTCGGGGGCGACCGGAACTCCGTCCAGATAGACCCGGAACTCATCCTTGCGCGCCAACTTCGCCTCATCCCTCGGGATTCGGCCGTACTCGGCATCCGGACTGGTCCTTCCGAGCCCCGTAGCCCACAAGACGAACCAGCGGTCCGGACGGGCCGGCGCATCGGCGGTCACCAACGACCAGTCCAAGTGCGACGCGATGACATATTGCGTGTCCTTTAAGAACAGCGCGGGGGCTTCCTCTCTCAACCGCAGCCGGACCGGCGGTCCGGCCACGCCTTGGCGCACGACCTGGAGGTCGACCTCGACCGCCCGCAGGTTGCTTGGAACCAGAAAGTTGATCTGGGAGGGGCCCACATAGAACAGGTGCGCCGGGATGCCGGAGATAAGCACATGGACGCCCGTATCGCCGAGCAGGATCGGAAGCTCGCCGCCCGCCGCGTCGCCAGCCGACAAGCCCCGCTCGGTGAAGGCCAACCCGGTTCCGATAATCCGGGCCAGAGTGTTCGGGGCAAGCGCTCCGGCCTCGCCGCTGGCAATGTTGGCGATGGTGGCAGCCGAGTAGCAAGGCGCATTCGGCTTGCAGTCTGTTCCGGCTCCGAAGCAGAAGCCCGCCAGCACGGCGGCCAAAAAGCACAGCCGTTCCACCATGGAGTGTGCGCTACCGTATTAGTGCGTTTCCGGCCCGTTTTCTCTCACCCAGATCGCCAGCGCCTTGCGGGCCAGGGTCGCCAGCGGCAAACGGGCCCACTCCGGTGGCCGCAACACCCTTGAGCCGGCCGGCGCCTTCCCCACCTTGGCTTCGACCACGGTCACATCGTAAACCCGGTTGAGGATCGAATGGCGGAAGCGACCCACTTCCCTGCCCTTGTCGAAACCCACCAGCTCGCACGGTTGCGGCAGGTTCCAGAAACCGTTCTCCGGCACGAACAGGATCCCGCCGCGCCTCCTCACCAGAGCTAGCGTCAGCCGGAGCCTCTGACGCGGGGCTCGGGGCCGCCGATCGGGAAACTCCGTTTGGCGGCCCTGCTTGCGCGCCTCGCAGTAGCGCTCTACGGGACAGACATCGCACCGGGGGGAACGCGGCTGGCACACCTCCGCGCCCAGCTCCATCAGCGCCTGATTGAAATCGCCTGGACGCTGCCGGTCCAGAAGCCTCTGGGCCAGCCCGGCGGTATCCTCGGCGCCGCAGCTCAGGCGGCTAAGCACCCGGCGCACGTTGCCGTCGACTACAGCGCGGGGCTCGCCGAAGGCGATGCTGGCGATGGCCGCCGCGGTGTATTCCCCGGCCCCGGGCAGCGAGCGAAGCTCCTCATAGCTGCGCGGAAAGCGCCCCGATTCGTGGATCATGCGCGCGGCGCGGAGCAGGTTGCGCGCCCGGTTGTAATAGCCCAACCCGCTCCACAGCGCCAGCACTTCCGATTCTTCGGCGGAAGCCAGCGCGCGCACATCCGGAAACCGTTTCAGGAACCGCTCATAGTAGGGGATCACCGCCGCCACGCGGGTTTGCTGGAGCATGATCTCGGAGATCCAAATCCGGTAAGGGTCGCTGGTGCGCCGCCAGGGCAGATCCCGGGCCTGCTTTTCAAACCAAGCCAGCAGCCGCTCGCGAAGCCCCCGCATTCGTCCCATTTTGACCCGGCCGAGGCAGGCCACGCGAGCCCTCCCGACACCTCAATCGCCCGCTATCATGAATTTAAAGCGATGAGCCCTGACAAAGACAGACTACCGTTCGACACCGTGCTTCCGCTGCCGAAATTCTCCATCGGCGTCGGAGACCGCTTCGGGCGCGAAGCGGCGACGCAGTTGACCGCCTGCCGTATGGCCGCCGAACGCGGCGTCTCGGTCATCCCGGTCTGGAACAAGTCCAACCGGGAGCATAAGATCGTCGGCTCGGCGCCATCCAGCGTCCGGGCCGCCGCCGACGCCGCCGTGCGCGAGCTCGGCTGGCGCGAGCCGTACTTCGTCGACGCCGACCATATCAGCCTCGAAACCGTGGATCCGTTCGCGGACCCCTGCGACTTCTTCACGATCGACGTCGCCGACGCCATCGGCAAACCCGTGCCGGACTCGGAGGCGCAAGCCTTCTGCGGTGCGCATCCGGAGCTTTTCGACGGCGCCGCGCCGGAGTTTGGAGCAGTGGTTCCTTCTTTGAGCCGGGAGCAAGTGCTTGAGACGGCCCGCTTGTTCCTGGGCGCCGTTCGTCAGGCCGCGCAGGTCTACCGCCGGATTGTTCACCTCCGCCAGGGCCGCCCCTTCGTCACCGAGGTGTCCATGGATGAAACCAGCGAGCCGCAGACGCCGGCGCAGTTGTTGGTCATCCTGGCGGCTTTGGCCGATGAGCGCGTCCCCGCGCAAACGATCGCGCCGAAGTTCACGGGGCGCTTCAACAAGGGGGTCGATTACCAGGGTGATGTTGCCCAGTTCGAGCGCGAGTTCCGCGGCGGCGTGGCGGCGCTGGGCTACGCGGTAAAACGCTACGGGTTCCCGGACAACCTAAAGCTCAGCGTGCATTCTGGCAGCGATAAGTTCTCGATCTACCCTGCCATCCGCCGCGTCTTGCTTGATTCAGGCGCCGGTGTGCACCTGAAGACGGCCGGAACGACCTGGCTTGAGGAGCTGATCGGTCTTGCGGAAGCAGGCGGAGAAGGCTTGACGATCGCCAAGGAAATCTACCGCGGCGCCTGGGAGCATCGCGAGGAGCTTTGCGCTCCTTACGCGGCCGTGATCGACATTGATTCGGGGCGCTTGCCTTCGCCCGAGGAAGTTCAAAGCTGGTCTGGCCGGCAATTCGCCGCCGCGCTGCGCCACGATCCGGCCAACTCCGGCTATAACCCCCATCTGCGCCAGTTGCTGCACGTCGGCTACAAGATCGCCGCCCTCATGGGGGATCGCTACCTGGAGGCGCTGGACCGCTATCGGGAACCGGTCGCCAGAAACGTGACGCAGAACCTCTTCGAGCGGCACATTGCGCCGGTCTTTCTCGGCATCTGACCGGCGCACGAAACGCGGCTCACCATCGCCAGCGGCGGAGCAGGTAGTACTCGTTGATGGGGCGGTCGTCGCTCAGCGCCGGAGTATTCGGAGACAAACCCACCAGGGCGTCCAATGAGACCTCCTGCCGCAACACCGAAGCCAATTGGTCCTCCGCAGCGGCGTGAGGCCCCCATTCCACCAGATCGGCAACCGCCCGCTCCGGCATTCGAGCCGCCAGCGCCGCCGCCGTTTGAGCCGGGAGCGCGGTTTGGCTGGCCAGGAAATGGTGTCCCCAGCCCTCGACCGACCGGAACACCTGCACGTGCGGGAAAGATTCATCGAGCGCCTTAGCCACAGCCGTATAAATCGCCTTATCCCCCTCGGGCAGCCATTGCTGAAGGATGCCGCCGGGCGCAAGGCGCAGCTTCGCCACCGCGTAGAACTCCTTGGAGTAGAGCAGGCTCGAGGCGGCTGCCTCCACCGGCGGAGGGGGATCAAGGACGATCACATCGAAGCGCTCTCTGGCGCGCTCAAGATAGGCGCGCCCGTCGTCGATCACGATGCGGGAAAGCGGGGAAGCGGCAAGCTGGGCGGCATCGGCGTGGAACCAGGAAAACATGGCAGGAACGCTGGGCGTAAGTTCCACCGCGGTGGAGTGAATGCCCCAGGAAAGCACGGACCGGTGGGTTGTGCCCATGCCGAAGCAGATGACTAGAGCATTGCGCGGCTGGTGCGGCAGAAAGGCCAGCGGCAAGTGCGCCATGAACTTGGTGATCGGGGTCAGATTGGTGGTGGTGATGCCGTTGAGAATTAGCCGCTTGTCCTCCCGCGTGGCCCCCGCGGCCACAACCGTTGCCGTGTGGTCGCGCAGGACCTTGCGCGGCTGGTATTGCTGCTCGTAGCTGCGGGCGTTTGCCAACAAGACCAAGGCCGCCGCGACCGCGGCCCCGGCGGCCCAACGCACCGGGACCGCTCCGCCCAGGACGCCTTGCGTCTTCCAGATCAGCCCAAGAACCAACCAGGGGAGCGCAAACGAGAGCAGCGCCATGCGCTCGCCTGCCATCGGCAACAACAGGAAGCCGGCAACGATGGGGCCGGCCACACAGCCGGCGATGTTGACGGCATAGCCCATGCCTGCTCTTCTCGGGTCGCCGCGGGAAAAGGCGTCCAGCAGCATGGGAGTTAAATAGCCGGCAGCCATCGAGAACGGTACGATGCCCAGAATCACCCGCACGGCTTTCGTCCAGTGCCAATGAGGATCGCAGGCGAGCAATGGCAACAGCACCGCCAAACCGATTCCGGCCATCCAAAGTGGGCTTAGCGTGACGGCTTTATCTTTCCTTAGCCGATAGAGGCTGGAGCCGAGATAGGTCGCCAACAAGTAGGCGCCCAGAATGGCCGCAAAGGCGTAAACTACCGTTCCCAGATATGGAGTGTAAAGACGGACCCAGACCACTTCGGCGCCCATCGTTGTGAAACCAGTAGCGAAGACCAAGCCGAGCAGGCGCCGGCCCGCTGGTCGGGTTCGCGGGGCCGCCGCTTGCGCCGGAGGCGTGGCCGGAACAGGCCGGATCTTGGCGGACCGCGCCAGCCACCAGGCGCCAATCGCCACCGACAGATTGCCCAACAGCCCGAACCGCAGCGTGCTTCGGAAGCCCGCGGCTTCAATAAGAAACAGCGGAACCAGCGTCCCGAGCACCGCGCCGCTGATGTTCGCCAGGTAGAGGTAGCTAAAGGACCGTTCGGAATTCTCGCGAAAGTGCTGCCGTATGGCCAGCATGGCGAACGGAAATGTTGCGCCCATGCATGCGCACCAGGGGCCCAGCGCCAGCGCGATCCAGAGTCCGGCCACCGTGTGATAAACGCCTGCGCTGAGCGGCGCGCTTCCGGCCAGCCAGCTCACCAGCCCGCGGCCCCAAGCCAGCTCCAACGGAACCAGCAGCGCCGAGGTTCCGATTAGCAGTTCGGTGACGGCGTACAACCGCAGCCCGGCGATGCCAGCCCTCTGCCCTGCCCTTTCCGCCCATCGGCCGCCGATCCAGGAGCCCGCGCCCAGTCCCAGCATGAAGACCGCGAGCACGATCGAGACGAAGGGGGTGGAGACGCTGAACTGAGCCATCGCCAGCCGCAGCCAGATCAGTTCATAGAGGATGCCGCAGAAGCCGGAGACAAGGAAGAACAGATAGAACCAGAGCATAGGCGCAAGGCCGGCCGAAAGAGCAACGCGCAGTATAACACGGCGCAAGCTGTGCGCCGCCGCGAGAGCGGCAGAAACGGCATCAGGAACACGAGTTCGGCAAAGGCTGCCTGAAGTGCATGGCGGAGGAAGCTTCGGAAGGATTCGGGCTGGTGGCCAGGGACGGAATCGAACCGCCGACGCCAGCCTTTTCAGGGCTGCGCTCTACCAACTGAGCTACCTGGCCACGGGTCTCAGCCTTCCGTCATTTTAGCAAAGCCAGCGCCTCGCCGGTTTGGGCTTCCACTTCCGCATGCAGACTGTTGCCGTGGGCATCCATTGTCACGATGGTCAGAAAGTCCTTCACCTTCAGACGCCACATCGCCTCCGGTACGCCGAACTCCAGCAGGTCTACGCCCAGCACTTTCTCCACCGCGCGCGCATACACCTGAGCCGCTCCGCCGATGGCGTGCAGGTAGACCGCGCCGGCATCCTTCATGGCCGCCAGCGTTTGCTCCCCCATGCCGCCCTTGCCCACCACCGCGCGGACGCCGTAAGTGCGAATCACATGGTGTTCGTAAGGCTCCTCCCGCGCGCTGGTGGTCGGGCCGGCGGCTTTGGTCAGCCACTCGTCGCCCTGTTTCAGCATCACCGGGCCGCAGTGGTACAACACGGCGCCGTTGAGGTCCACGGGCGGCGGGTTCTTCATGAGATAAGAATGCACCTGATCGCGGCCGGTGAAGATCTCGCCGTTGATCAGCACCACGTCGCCGACTTTCAATGCCCGCACGTCCTGCCCGCTGAGCGGCGTGGTGAGCCGGATTTCGCGTCCGCTGAGAGGCAGGCCGGCGCCGGCTGCCATCCGCTCGACCGGGCGCTCGGGATCCCGGTAGAGCCACTGTGTGATGGCCCCGCTGGAAGCATCCAGCCGCACGCCCAGCCGCCGGAAAGCCCAGCAATCGTAAGCGATGGAGACAAAGAAGCTGGCCGGCAGCCGGTTGGCGGCGGCGATCTTGCAGCCAATCAGCGATGCGTTGCCGCCGAAACCCATCGCGCCGACGCCCACGCGGTTGGCTTCCTCCAGGATGCGCGCCTCGAGTTTGGCCAGTTCCGGATTTGGGTTCACGTCATCGAGCGGGCGGAACAACTGCATCTTGGCCAAGTGGTAGCCGTGAGCCCGGTCGCTGCCGATGCAGACGCCCACGGCGCCCGGCGCGCAGCCGTAACCCTGGGCCTTCCAAACACCGTGGAGGATGCATTTGCGGACGCCTTCCAGATCCCGGTCGGCGCGTCCCAAATGGTCCAGCTCGCAGGGCAGCGAATACTGGCTATTCATGTTTTCGCAGCCGCCGCCCTTCAGAATCAGCCGGACTTCGATCTCCTCCTGCTCCCACTGTTCGAAGTGGATGACGGGCGTCTCCACGCCGAGGTTGTTGCCGCTGTTCTTGCCGGTCAGCGAGTCCACCGAATTGGGGCGCAGCTTTCCCAGTCGTGTGGCTTCCGCCACCGCGCGGTGGATCGCAGCTTTCAGCGGGAGCTGATTGAAGCCCGCCGGCGTGTGCACGATGAAGGTCGGCATGCCGGTGTCCTGGCAGATCGGCGCCTCGTCCTCGTGCGCCATGTCAATATTGCCGGCAATGATGTGCAGCGCCTGAGAGGATTGGGTGCCGGGAGTCTCCATCCGCAGCGCCATGCCCATGGCCTGGCGCACGTCTGGTGGAAGGTTGGTGGAAGTTTGGGTAATGAGCTCCAAAAGACTGCCGTCAAGGAATTGCATCGCCACTCTCCTACAGTTTTTCGTCGACCTTGATGAGAACGTGTACGGTCATCCCCGGTTTCACCACAGCGGGGTTGGGATTCGTGAATTCTATCACCGCCCGCCCCTCTTGCACCTCGCTCACTTTGCCCAGCACGCCGTCGGGCAGCTCGGCGATCTGAATCACGGCCTCCTGGCCGGGGCGGACTTTGGCCAGCTCGGACGGCGGAGCGTCGACCACCACACGCAAGTTCACCAGGTCGGTGGCGATCACGAAAAGATCCTCCACGTCCATGGTAATGTCCTGCCCGGTTTGTCCCTTGCGGGCGATGATCACGCCGTCGGCGGGGGCCACGACGTCTCCGGAATTCAGGTGCTCCACGGTCTCCTCATAGGCCCTGGTTTTGGCGTTGACCTCGGCCTGCAACAGGTCCAGTTCGCGCCGCGCCTCGGCCGCGCGCGTCTCAGCGATCTTGGCCAGCTTGTCCAGGCCCTCGAACCTCGCGGAAGCGGATTCGAACAACTGCTGCGCCTGGTCCAGATCCAGGCGCCGGATGGCGCCCTCTTTGAACTGATACTGCCTGCGCAGCAGCTCCTTCTGTGCCGCATCCATCTCTACATGAGCTCGGGCGGCCTCTTCTTTAGCCTGGGCCGCCTTGAGATTCAGCTCGATCACGCGGCTCTCCAGTGTCCCCAGCCGGCTGCGGAGCCGGTTCAGCTCCATCTGGGCCATATCCCGCTCAGCCTCCAGACCGCTGCTGCGGATCTGGGCCAGAACCTGGCCTTCGTAGACCTGCTGGCCGACGTCGGCGCGAAAGGACTCAATGCGTCCCTCCAGAGGCACGGGGATCGCCACCGTGTGGAGCGCCTCTACTTTGCCGGGGAAGCTGACGTAGGAACCGGAGCGCGGCGGCGTGGGCTCTTGCGCTGCGGGCGCTGCCGCCGAAGGCATGGATCGCGCCCGCCAAACCCAATAGGCTGCGGCGGCCCCCAGACACACAATCCCGAATACTCCGACTGCCAGTAGTCGATTGCCACGCACAATCCGATCATAACTCCATGGGAGGGGGAAGAATCCGGTATACTGCCAGCAGCGGCGCGAGCGTCAAGGAGCAGGCGGTGGCGGCACTTCGGTTGGGCGACGAAATTGATGACTTCTGCGTGCGGTGCCACCGCATCACCAATCATTTCATCGTCTCGATGGTGGAGAGCAAGCCTGCCAAAGTGCGCTGCCGCTCCTGCCACAGCGACCACAATTTCCTCGAGGGACAGCAGCCGCCCTCGCGGCGCGAGCTGCTCAAGGAGAAGCTCGCGCGGGAGGCGGCCTCGGAAAGCGGCGCGGAGACCGCCCCGCCGGAGTCGCCTGGGAAATCCCGGCATGACCGCTCGAGGTAGGCTTCCGAACCTCCCTTGTTGAGCGCCAGAACGTTCCCCTGCCAAAGCCATGCCACCAAGACGCACGGCGTCTGACGGTCTTTTGGTTCGAGTCGGCGTGCCGTCCCTCAAGCGCTTGCCAATAACCTCGATTTTCGATTGCCGTTAACTTGAGTTCATGCCACTAGGGTTTCGCGGCGTGGGTTGCAAGAAAATTAAACTTCTCTCTTGACACAAGGTTGGATCTGAAATAAAATCGACAGCCGAACAATTTGGTTTTACGGACCGTGCGTGGGCCATATTCGGTTGGTGGGAATGCTTCACTACTCGCCATGGTCCCCCGCGTCCAGTCCAAGCTAGCAGGGACTGGTGGTACGACTGTTTGGTTTGCCGCATCGCACGGGGTTGCCCGGGTCAAAGAAGCGGGGATGGAGTTCCTGGTGCGATCTAGAACGGGGAATGAAACTGCGGAAGTGGGCGGCGATACGTTAATCACATAGCGTTCCCAATCACGGGGGACCAATTTCGGAGGACACATGAAGGTAAGCAATCGCGGCGTTATTGCCGCCGTAGTGGGGGTGTTGTTTCTGCTGCCTTCGCTGGCGCAGGCGCAGATCACGACCGGCACGGTGACAGGCCGGGTCGTGGACTCAACGGGAGCCGTTGTTCCCGGCGCACGAGTTGTCCTGGTTAGCGAGGCGCGTGGAACGAAGACCGCCCCGGTAGTCACCAACGAGATGGGCGATTACGTGTTCCCGAACATTACTCCGGACACGTATACGGTGGAGGCCACGGCCCCGTCATTCAAGACGACGCGCCGAACCGGGATCGTGGTCACCGGCGGCGACCGTGTCGGTGTGCCGCCGCTGACGTTGGAGTTGGGGCAAACCGTCGAAACCATTACCGTGACGGCGGAAGCGGCGCTCATTCAAACACAGAGCGGCGAGCGTTCGTTCGCCGTCGAAACCAAACTGATTGAAAGCCTGCCGATCAACCGGAATAACTTCACGAGTTTGGTGGCCTTTACGCCGGGCGTCATCGAGGGCGGCGCGTCAGCCGGCGGCACCCGGCTGGGGGGCGCGGCGCAAAACAACATCATGATGGACGGCATCTCGGCCATGGACACCGGCAACAACGGCCAGATGCTGAACATGAACATCGAGTCGATCGGCGAGGTCAAGATCCTGACGCAGGGTTATCAGGCGGAGTACGGCCGCTCGAGCGGATTGCAGATCACCGCCGTGACCAAGAGCGGATCGAACGAATTCCACGGCTCGGGCTACGGCGTCTTCACCGATTCGGACTGGAACACCAAATCTTGGGTGGCGCAGAAGAACGGCGACCCCAAGTCAAAGACGGACCAGCAGATCTGGGGCTACACCATTGGCGGTCCGGTGGTTCTGCCCAAGATCTACAACGGGCGCAACAAGCTGTTTTTCTTCTACGCCCACGAATACCGGCCCTCGACGACAGCCGTCAACGCCGGCAACCCCATCCGGTACCGGCTGCCTACCGCGGCCGAGCGCGCCGGCGACTACTCCCAAAGCTTGGACAACAACGGCAACCCGATTCCGGCGCTCAAAGACCACCAGACCGGAGCGCCGTTTCCGGGCAACAAGATCCCGGTCGACCGGCTGTACGCGCCGGGCGTGGCGGTGCTCAACCGCTACCCTCTGCCGAACATAGAGCAAAAAGCCGGGATGAACTACAACTACCAGGTGCAGCCGGGGTCATACAATCAGCTACTCCAGCAGCCGGCGGTCCGGATCGATTACCAGGCATCGGAGAAACTGCGGCTCATGGGCAAGTACTCCGGACAGCGGCAAAGGCCCGTAGTGCGGCCGGGTCTGCTTCAGGGCTTCACAGATGTTTACGCCCCAAGGCCCTACATCACCAACTACGCATTTACGGCGACCTATGTGTTCAACCCCACGACGTTCCTGGAAGCGACCTACGGGCAAATCCAGAACGAACTGGCGGACGGCAACGAAGGCGGCATTCTGGTGAACCCGGAGTCCAACCGCCTGAAAAGCTTGGCCAGTTTCCCGATGCTGTATCCGGACGCCGGCGTGGTCGACAAGCGCTATTACGGCTACAAGATCATGGAGGAGGAGAAGCCGCCATTCTGGGACGGCAAGTCGCTGAACTTGCCACCGGTTTTCGGCTGGGGCAGCCGGATCGGAGCCCCGCCTCCCCAGCAACGGTATCCCGGCTGGTTGAACATCAACCGGACCCGGGACTTCGTGACCAGCATGACCAAGGTTTCAGGGCGCCACACGATCAAAGGCGGCTTCTACCTGAACCACAGCTACAAGGCGCAGAACGTGGGAGCCGGAGGCATCGCGAACCTGACGTTCCAGGGCTACGTGAACTTTGGCAACGACACCAATAACACGCTCGACAGTGGGTTCGGTTACGCCAATGCCGCATTGGGGGTTTTCACGCAGTACCTCCAGGCGTCACGTTTCGTCGAAGGGAACCTGGTTTACAACCAGATCGAGTTCTTCCTTCAGGACAACTGGAAGGTGACCAACCGTCTGACATTGGACTACGGCATGCGGTTCGTCAACCAGCAGCCGCAATACGACAAGTTCCTTCAGATGTCGAACTTCTTCCCGGATCAATGGAAGAAGGCGGATGCCCCGGTTCTTTACATCGCCGGGTGCAAGAGCGGCGCCACGGTATGTTCGGGCAACGACCGCAACGCGATGGACCCGCGTACCGGCGCGATTCTCACGGCGGTCGGTGCGGCCAATACGCAGGCGGCCATCGGCACGCCGATCCCCGGCACCGGAAACCTGCTCAATGGCGTGAAGAAAGCCGGCGATGGAATCACCAAGACCAACTACGAGTGGCCTGCGCTGGTTCTGGGGCCGCGGTTCGGGTTCGCTTACGACCTGACGGGCAATCAGGACTGGGTGATCCGAGGCGGCTTCGGGCTGTACTACGACCGTCCGGACGGCAACACGACCTTCTCGACTCCCGGCAATCCACCCACGGCGACCGCCAAGGACCTGCGCAACGGGTTGCTGACGACGCTTGGCCAAGGATTGAGCCCGTTGCCGGTGCCGACGCTGATCACCTTCCAGTACAAGGCGAAGATTCCATCCTCATTGCAGTGGCAGATCGGCATCCAGAAATCGCTCCCGTGGGGGATGGTGGGAGACGTATCGTACGTAGGCAACCGCGGGTATAACCTGCTGGGGTCGTTCCAAGGCGGAACGCGGCAGAACTTGAATATGGTGCCTATCGGCACAGCGTATCTGCCGGAGTACCAGGATCCGACGCTCGGCACAAGTACGGTCCCTGGGGCCACGGCCTATACGTCGAATCTTCTCCGCCCCTACCGAGGCTTCTCCGGCATCGAGGAAAACCAGACTGATTTTTGGGATAGGTACCACTCGATCCAAGCGAACCTGAACCGGCGCTTCCGGGGCGGGCTCTCCTTCGGAGCCAACTACACGTATGGCATAACCCTTAAGGGAAATACGGGGTTGTCGAAACGGTTCCAGCACACCTCCGATGGCAAGATCGCCCTGCGCTCCGACCAGAAAGCATACGAGAAGCTGATGGAGACGTTGGACCCACGGCCGCATTTGTTGAAGGGCTATGCGGTCTGGGATAGTCCGGGCATCGGGAGCCACGGCGCCGTGCTGCGCGAGCTGACCAGAGACTGGCAGTTGGCCAGCGTGCTCACCTTCGTCTCCGGCGCGGCTTACACTCTCGGCTACAGCTACCAGGCCAACGGTGCAGCTGTGAACATCACAGGGTCGCCGGACTGGGGCGGCCGGGTGGTCATTCTCGATCCCGGCGCACTCGGCAGCGGCTGTTCCGAGAACCAGTACGCGCAATTCAACGCGTCGGTGATCCGCGGTCCAGGCTATGGCAGCGTGAGCATGGAATCCGGCCGCAACTACTTGCGCGGTTGCTTCCAGAAGAACATCGACATGTCGGTGGTGCGGCGGATTCGCATCCCCGGCGCCGGCGAACAATACCGGCTCGAACTCCGCGCGGACCTCTTCAATGCCTTCAACCTGGTCACCATCACCGGCAGGAGTACTGGGGCGCAGTTCAACAATCCGACGAGCATGACGCTGGTGAACAACCAGTACAATGCCGACGGCACGCTGAACCAGAGCCGGCTTCAGCCGCGGAATGCCGGCTTCGGCGCGGCCAACGGTGCAGCGGCGATGCGAAGCATCCAGTTGCAGCTCCGCCTCCAGTTCTGATCGGCAGAGGGCCGTCAAACCTGAAAGTTTGACGTGCCTGCAAGCAAGGCCGGCTTCCCTTCCGCAAGGAGGGAAGCCGGCCTCTTTTATTGGGCTTGTGGGGTTGAGAAGCCGCGCTGCGGGGAGCTGCCCTGACGCCTACGATTGGTGCGCGAGATTGAGCGCTCTACTTCTCGCGGAGAACTGAGATCACATCGTCGGCGGTGATCACCCCCGCCAGCTTGCCGTCTTCGTCCACCACCGGCAGGCTGAGCAGGTTGTACTTATCGAACAGCTCCACGATCTTCTTCCACTTCTCCCCAACGTTGACCGCCAGGAGCGGTTCGCTCCGCAGCTCCATAAGCGGAGTCTCCGCGGAGGCGGCGAACAGCTTAGCCAAAGGGACCACGCCGACCAGCTTCTCTTCGGAATCCACCAGCACCAGGGCGGTCAAGGATTCCAGCAGATCCTCGTTGCCCCGCAAGGCGGCAATGGCATCGGCCACGGTGGCGTCCTTGTGGAGCGTCACGGTTTCGGGGTTCATCAGCCCTCCGGCGGTGTCCTCCCGGAATTCCAAAAGCTCCTGGACCTCGGTCTTGGGCTGGGTCTCCATCTCCTCGAGGATCTCCTCGGAGGTCTCTTGCTCCAGCCCGGCCAAAACGTCGGCCGCTTCGTCCGGGTCCATCTCCTCGACGATGTCGGCGGCCTTCTCCGCATCCAGCGCCTCTAGAATGCTGGCCTGGGTCTTGGGCTCGACCTCGGAGAGAGCTTCGGCCGCCACCTCGCTGTCGATGGCCGTGAGGATCGCCTGGCGGTCTTCGGGCGCCAGCTCCTCGACGATGTCGGCCAGGTCGGCCGGATGCAGCTTTTCCAGCGCCTCGTGCGAGATGTTCAGCCGCAGCCGCCGCTGCGGATCGCTTTCGACGATGCTGCAAAACTCCCAGCGGATGGAATTCACGGGGATGAACCGTTGCAGCCGGCGCACCAGCCGGGGCGGGAGCACGCCCTGCACCAGGCGGCGAAAAATGCTCCGCAGGCCGATGTCCACCTCCAGCACGCGCAAAACGTCATGTCCGTCTTCCGGGAGGATGCTGAAGGTGACGTCCGTCACCCGCACCACCTTGCGGCCCGAGACGTCGATGATCTGCTGGTCGAGCAGGTCCCGCACCAGCCGTAGCATGTATTCATCGGCGTGGTAGGGGGTGAGCCGCTCGTCGCGCAGGTAGATCCCCTCCAGGGAAATCGAGCGGACTTGGTCATGCCGGAAGGTGAGCCAGGCCCACTCTCCGCCTCCCACAAGGAAGCGGTCCACCCGGGACGGATCGATCAGGGGAACCAGCGCCGCGTCCTTGACCCGGCCGATGCGGCGGCCTTTCAGGTCGTAGACCTTCAAGCCTGCCAGTTCCGTCAAATAGAGGAGCGTCTCGGCCATCGGACTTCCGCCTCGGCGTTCGCATGCATCGAGCGCGCCTTCGGCGGCTCTTGCCTTGGCCTGTATGCTGCGCTCTACATGTCGATCGCCGGCTAAGACCACTATGCCGCATCCAGCCGCGGGATGGCAAGAATTCTTTGGAGATTCATCACCGTAGCCGCATGAAACCCTTTCCGCCAACGGTCCCTGGGTGGCCCCAGGCCGGCCGCACCAGCGGAGTGCGTGCGCGCGGTATCCACCTTTGGCGCTACCGTGCCGGCGGCGTGGGTTTTTCCGCCCCTGTCAATCCCCATCCCGGCCAAGCCGGATCGTACTGGGGATTGCGCTCCGGCAGAATCGCCCCCGTGCTCTTCAGCCACTGGTGCAAGCGGGCCGTCAATCGCCGCGCCACCGCCGGCTCGCGCTCGATAAGGTTCACCTGCTCTGCCGGGTCTTTGCCCAGATGATACAGCTCGCGCCGGGGACGGTCGTAGAACTCAATCAGCTTCCAATCTCCCAGCCGAATGGCGCTGCCGGGTTCGCCGCCTTGATTGGAGTAATGCGGGTAATGCCAGAACAGCGGACGTTCGGGGATACGCCCCCCTTTCAGCAACGGCATCAGACTTACGCCGTCCACCCCTCGGGCGCGGACGCCCGCCAGCTCGCAGAAAGTGGGCATCAAGTCGACGCTCGAGACCGGCGTCGAAAGGACCATGCCCGGCTTGACTACGCCCGGCAGCCGCACCAGCATCGCCACGCGAATCCCGCCTTCGTATAGGTGGCCTTTGCCGGCGCGGAAGGGCGAGTTGTCGGTCACCGGCTCTTTGCTTGCGCTCTCGTAGCGCAGCCCGCCGTTGTCGGAGAAAAACACCACCATTGTGCGGTCCGCCACGCCGGCTTCTTCAACGGCGTTTAGGACCTGGCCCACCGATTCATCCAGGCTTTCCACCATGGCGGCATACACCGGGTTGTACCTGCCCCCCGCTTTGACGCGGTGACGCTGGATATCGGCCTCTCGGGCGGCCAGCGGGATGTGCACGGTGAAATGGGAAAGGTACAAGAAGAAAGGATGGTCGCGGTTCTGCCGGATGAAAGCCGAGCCCTCGCGCGTCAGCCGTTCGGTGAGAAACTCGCCCGGGGCGCCTTTGAGATTCGGCAACTCGTAGGGCCCGAAGTACGGCGTGTTCGAGCGCGGCGGGCTGCCCGAATTGGTTCCGCCAATGTTCACATCGAAGCCCTGCTCCACTGGACCGAATCCCTCGCCCCCCAAATGCCACTTCCCGATGGAGGCGCTGCGGTAACCCAGAGGCTTGAGCTCCTCCGGCAGGGTCCGCTCCTCCAGAGCGAGCTCCGTACGCGTTTGCGGGGTTTGAATGGGGCCTCGCTCGTGACTCCTCCGGCCCGGAATCCAATCCGTCACTCCATAACGAACCGGGTACCGCCCGGTGAGAATGCTGGCCCGGGTGGGTGAGCAGACCGGGCAAGCGGCATAGGCGTCCGTGAATCGCGCCCCTTCGGAAGCCAGCCGGTCAATATTGGGGGTCGAGAAGTAGCGGTTGCCGTAATAGCCCAGGTCGCGCTGGCCCAGATCGTCGGCCAGAATCACCACCAGGTTGGGTTTGCCGGATCGTGCGCTGGCGGCCAGCGCCGCCATCATCGAAGCCAAAAACTCGCGTCGCAACATGGCCGGGCTCGCCCGATCAGTATACAGCCAAACGGAACGTAACCGGAGCAGTGCTATTGTGCTCCGCGCATTAGAATGGGGCTTATGCGCATTCTCCTGCTGTTGTGCCTGCCCGTGATTCCGCTGGTTGTCCTCAACGCCTGCAACGGCGGACGCAGCGAGCGCCAGAAGGCCTCCGAAGAGTTCGCCCACTTCGTCGACCGGCACTTTCAGAGCTACTTCGAATGGCGCCCCTCGGCAGCCACTGAAGCCGGGTTCCACGAGTTCGATTCCAAGCTCGAAGACTATACGGCCGGGGCCATCCGCGCCCGCGTTGCGCTGCTCAGCCAGGAGCTGCTCCAGCTGAACGCGTTGCGGCAGCGGCCGCTCGGGCCGCAGGAGGAAATCGACGCCGCGTTTCTGGAAGGCGATCTGCGCTCGGAGCTGCTGAATCTGGAGACGCTGCGCACCCTGCACCGCAACCCCATGCCCTACGTCGCCTTGCCGGGCAGCGCCGTGGATGCGCTGATCAAGCGGAACTTCGCCCCTCCCCCCGAACGGCTGCGCAGCGTCGTCGCCCGCCTGCGAGCCGTGCCCGCGTTGCTGGAATCCATGCGGGTGAACGTGCAGGATCCCCCGAAGGAGTACACGGAGTTCGCCATTCGGCTGGCCACCGGCTCGGTAAGCTTTCTGGGCGATGCGGTGCGAAGCTGGGGCATGCAGGCCGCAGGCGAAGACGCCGCGCTGCGCCGCGAGCTGGATGAAGCGTCGGCTCAGGCGGCGCGGGCCATGAGCGAGGCGGCCATGTGGCTGAAGGAAGATCTGCTGCCCCGCTCCCGAGGTTCGTTCGCCATCGGCGCCGGCAACTTTTCCCGTAAGCTGCTCTACGACGAAATGATCGATATCCCGCTCGGCCGCCTGCTGGCCGTTGGCGAAGCCAACCTGGAAAAGGACCGGCAGGCGTTTCTGGCCACCGCCGCCCGCATCGCCCCCGGCAAACCGCCTGCCGAGGTCATGCGCATGATCTCAGCGGACCACCCCGGAGAAAACGAGCTGGTGGAAGCCGCGCGGCGGCAACTCGAATCCATCCGCCGGTTCCTGGTCGAGCGCCGCATCGCGGCCATCCCCTCCGAAGTCCGGCCCAATGTCGCTCTCACGCCCCCTTACGCCCGCGCCGGCGCTTTCGCCATGACGGACACGCCCGGGGCGTACGAAACCAAGGCTACGGAGGCCTTCTATTACGTCACGCCGCCGGAGCCGGACTGGAGCGCGCAGCAAAAGGAAGAACACCTGCGGCTGTTCAACCGGCCGGTGATGGAAGTCATCTCCATCCACGAGGTCTGGCCCGGTCACTATCTTCAATTCCTCTATGCGCGGCAGTTCCCTACCAAGACCCGTAAACTGATTTACAGCGGAACCAACGTGGAAGGCTGGGCCCATTACGCCGAACAGATGATGATCGAGGAGGGCTACGGCGGCGGGGATCCCCGGATCCGGCTCGCCCAGCTTTCGGAGGCGCTGCTGCGGGACTGCCGCTTCGTGGCCGGCATCCGCATGCACACGCAGGGGATGAGCGTCGAGGAGGCCGCGCGGCTGTTCATGGAAAAGGGGTTTTGCGAGAGGGCGGTGGCCCTGGAAGAAGCCCGCCGCGGAACTTATGATCCGACCTATCTTGTCTATAGCCTTGGAAAGTTAATGATATACAAGTTGCGGGAAGACTTGCGCCAGACGCAAGGACCGTCTTATTCACTTGAGAACTTCCATAATGCGTTCCTCCGTCAGGGCGGATTGCCGCTTCCCCTGCTGCGCAAGATTTTGCTGCCCGGACAAAACCTCCCTCTGTTGTAGATTGGAATATGGATTCCTATGGAAAAGCGAAAACTCGGCAATAGCGATTTGATGATCACCCCCATCGGCGTGGGGGCCTGGGCCATGGGCGGCGGAGGATGGCAGTTCGCCTGGGGACCCCAGGACGACAAGGACTCGATCGAGGCCATCCATGCCGCCCTGGACAAGGGCATCAATTGGATCGATACGGCGGCCGTCTACGGCCTGGGACACTCCGAAGAGGTCGTCGCGCGGGCGCTCGAAGGCCGCTCCAACCGGCCCTACATCTTTACCAAATGCGAGCGGGTCTGGGATGAGAACGGCAAAATCGGCGGCTGCCTCAAGCGGGACTCGATCCGCAGCGAAGTCGAAGCCAGCCTGCGGCGCCTCAAGGTGGACGTGATCGACCTCTATCAGATCCACTGGCCTCAGCCGGACGAGGACATCGAGGAAGGCTGGGAGACGATGGCCGAGCTGAAGAAAGAAGGCAAGGTCCGCTGGATCGGAGTCTCCAACTTCAACGTGACGCAGATGGAGCGCGCCCGCAAGATCGCGCCCATCACTTCACTCCAGCCGCCCTACTCGATCATCTCGCCGGAGATCGAACAGGAGATTCTTCCTTACTGCCAGCAGCACGGGATCGGCGTCATCGTGTACTCGCCGATGAAGTCCGGACTCCTGAGCGGCAAAATGACCCGCGAGAGGATTGCCGCCTTCCCCAAGGACGACTTCCGGGGCAATACGCCGCACTTCAAGGAGCCGTTGTTGACCCGCAACCTGATGCTGGCCGAGCTGCTGCGCGAGATCGGCGCCCGGCACGGCCGCACCACCGGGGAAGTGGCCATCGCCTGGACGCTGCGTCATCCGGCGGTCACCGCCGCCATCGTCGGCGTGCGCACCGCGGCCCATGTGGACGGCGTCATCGGCGCGGCCACCTTCCGACTGAGCCAGGAGGAAGTGGACGAAATCGCCCGCTTCATGGCGGAGCACCCCGTGCAAGTCTGACGCGTCCGGACCGCTTCCGCAAGCATCGCCCGGCGCGCGGCGGCTATGATGAAAACATGACCACGGAATCTTCTGTCGGACAGGAGTGTTCCCTCACCGAGCAGGTGATGGCGCTCGAACAGCAATACTTGCTTCAGAATTACAGCCGTTACCCCCTGGTCGTTCGCCGTGGAAAAGGCTGCTACGTTTATGATGCCGCGGGCAAGCGTTACCTGGACCTCATCGCCGGCATCGGCGTCAACGCCTTGGGCCACGCCCACCCGCGCATTCTCCGCGTGCTGCGCGAGCAGGCGGCGCTCATGATTCATTCCTCGAATCTGTATTACCACGAGTATCAGGGAAAGCTCGCCCGGAGGCTGTCGGAGGCGAGCGGCCTGGCCCGCAGCTTCTTCTGTAACTCCGGCACCGAAGCCATGGAAGCGGCGCTCAAAATGGCCCGCGCGCATGGCCGCCGCATCAGCCCGGACAAATACGAAATCATCTCCCTCGACAATTCCTTCCATGGCCGCACGCTGGGCGCCCTTTCCGTCACGGGCCAGGCCAAATACCGCCAGGATTTCGAACCGCTTCTGCCCGGAGTGCGTTTCGTCGAACGGAACAACGTTCAACAGCTCGAGGAAGCCTTCAGCGAGCGCACCTGCGCTGTGGTGCTCGAATGGATTCAGGGCGAGGGCGGCATTTATCCTCTCACCATCGAATACGCCCGCCGCGCCCGCGAGCTGGCCGATCAGTACAACGCCCTGCTGGTCTTCGACGAAATCCAGTGCGGCGTGGGACGGCCCGGCAAGTATTTCGCTTTTCAACTTGCCGAACCACCGGTGTTGCCGGACGTCGTCGTGGCCGCCAAGCCCCTGGCCTGCGGCCTGCCCCTGGGCGCTGTGATCGCCAATGAAAAAGCGGCCTCGGCCATCGGACCGGGCATGCACGGCACGACTTTCGGCGGCGGGCCGCTCGCCTGCCGGGTGGCGCTGGAGTTCTTCGAGATTCTCGACGACCTGCTGCTCCACATCCATCACGTCGGCGGCTGCTTCCGCCACGAACTGGCCGAGCTGGCGCGCCACTTCTCCTTCGTCAAGGAAGTTCGCGGCTACGGGCTGATGATCGGCATGGACCTCGACATACCGGGCAAGCAAATTGTGCTGGACGGCATGGCCCAGGGCCTGCTGTTCAATTGCACCCACGACACGGTGCTGCGCTTTTTGCCGCCTTACATCATCACCGAGCCCGAAATCGACCGCGCGGTCCGGATCCTCAAGGGCTTGCTTAAGAAACTCTAATCGCAGCGGGGGGCGGCGCTCCTGCCCCCGCTTCCCTGCCCTGGCTGTTCCGGCTGGAACCCTCCCGCCCCTCTCCAGCTCAAGTTGTCATATCCTGACCTCTGCCCCGAGAAGGCATGGCGCTTCCGGTGGACTATGATAAGTTCGAAGTGCGAACAAAAGATCCGATTGTGAGGTTCTATGCCCTACGACGCGACCGTCATGCAGGACTGGCAGATCTCGGAAGCAGCCGAGCAGAATATGCCGACGCCCGAGGAGTGGCGCCACCGGCTGGGTCTGGAGAAAGACGAAGTCATCCCGATGGGAAGGCTGGCGAAGCTGGACTTCCTGAGGATCATCGAGCGGCTGAAACACCGTCCCGACGGCTACTACATTGAGGTGACGGCCATCACGCCGACGCCGCTCGGCGAAGGCAAGAGCACAACCTCGCTGGGTTTGATCGAGGGCCTCGGCAAGCGCGGCCAGAACGTGGGCGGCTGTCTTAGGCAACCCTCCGGCGGCCCCACCATGAACATCAAGGGGACTGCGGCGGGCGGAGGCAATGCGCTGCTCATCCCCATGACCGAGTTCTCGATGGGCCTCACCGGCGACATGAACGACGTCATGAACGCCCACAATCTGGCCATGGTGGCTCTCACCGCCCGGATGCAGCACGAGCGCAACTACAACGACGAGCAGCTCCAGCGCCTCACCCGCATGCGGCGGCTGGACATCGATCCATGCCGCGTCGAAATGGGCTGGGTGATCGATTTCTGCGCCCAGGCCCTCCGCAACATCATCATCGGAATCGGGGGCCGGCTGGACGGCTACATGATGCAATCCAAGTTCGGCATCGCGCCCAGCTCGGAGCTGATGGCCATTCTGGCGATCGTCAACGACCTTGCCGACCTCCGCAAGCGCCTCGGCGAAATCACCGTCGCCTTCGACAAGCAGGGCCGCCCCATCACCACCGAAGACCTGGAGGTCGCCGGCGCCATGTGCGCCTGGATGCGCAATGCCATCAACCCCACCCTCTGCTCCACCGCCGAATACCAGCCTTGCATGGTGCACGCCGGTCCGTTCGCCAATATCGCCGTGGGGCAGTCTTCCATCATCGGCGACCGCGTCGGCCTGAAGCTGTTCGACTACCACGTCACCGAAAGCGGCTTCGCCGCCGACATCGGCTTTGAGAAGTTCTGGAATGTGAAGTGCCGACTGAGCGGCCTGCGCCCGCATGTCTCGGTGCTGACCACCACGATCCGCGCGCTCAAAATGCACGGCGCCGGACCCAAGACGGCGCCCGGCCTTCCGCTTCCCGAAGAGTACACCCGCGAGAATCTGCATCTGGTGGAGCGCGGCCTGCCGAACCTGCTCCACCACATCGGCGTCATCCGCAAGTCCGGCATCAACCCCGTCGTATGCATCAACCAGTTCCTCACGGACACAGCCGGCGAGATGGCCCTGGTGCGCCGCGCGGCTGAACAAGCGGGCGCCCGCTGCGCCGTCAGCAACCACTGGGCGCTCGGCGGAGAGGGCGCGCTCGAACTGGCCGACGCCGTCATGGACGCTTGCCGCCGGCCCGGCGAGCTGCGGTTCCTCTATCCGCTCGAGATGAAACTTAGAGACCGGGTGGAGCTGATCGCCAAGGAGGTCTACGGGGCGGACGGCGTGGCTTGGACGCCGGAGGCGGAGGCGAAGTCCAAGATGCTCGAGTCCGACCCGCGCTATGATGAGTACGCCACGATGATGGTGAAAACCCACTTGAGCCTCAGCCACGATCCCGAATTGAAGGGTGTCCCCCAGGGGTGGATCCTCCCGATCCGGGACGTGCTGATCTACTCGGGGGCGAAGTTCCTGTGCCCGGTGGCGGGAACCATCAGCCTGATGCCGGGCACAAGTTCCAACCCGGGATTCCGGCGGGTGGACGTAGATGTCAAGACCGGCAAAGTCACCGGGCTATTCTGATGAGGCAGCGCGATGAACCTGAATGACTGTCTCCTGTTTCAAGCCCTCAGTGAGGCGACGCGGAACTCGCTCGCCGCCCTGGCCCGCGAGGAGAGTCACCCGAAGGGCGGATTCTTGTTCCGGGCGGGCGACCCCGCAAAGGATTTTTACATCCTGGCGGAGGGACGCGTGCGGCTGAGCATCGGAGGCGCGGGCCACATCTCTTCGATCGTCAGCGGCTGCGGCGAGATGCTGGGCTGGTCGAGCATGGTTGGCCAGCCCGCCTACACCGCCTCCGCCGAGTGCCTGCTGCCGGTGACGGTCTGGCGTTTTGACGCCGCCGAGCTGGCGCGTCTTCTGGAGTCGGCCCCTGCCGACGGCCTTCTTTTCTACAAGCGCCTGGCCGAGCTGATTGGCAAGCGCCTGGCGGCCAGCTACGGGGCTACGCTGTCCGTCCACGGGGAACGCGAGCACAAGTATTGGGGCTGACCGCCGGGACTCCACGGCCTTCGCAACGGAGTCATACTGATAGTTGCGATGTCCGCATTGGCCGAAGTGCTGGCTTCTCACGTGCGGGAGGGGGAGCTCTGGGAACCCATCGATGAGAAGCGCATCCGCTGCTTCGCCTGCGGCCACCGCTGCCCCATCTTCGAAGACCAGCCCGGCGTCTGCAAGGTGCGCTTCAACCAGGGCGGCAAGCTGTACGTGCCCTGGGGCTACGTGGCCGGCCTCCACAACGATCCCATCGAAAAGAAGCCCTTCTTCCATGTGCTCCCCGGCTCGCTGGCGCTCAGCTTCGGGATGCTGGGCTGCGACCTGCACTGCTCCTACTGCCAGAACTGGGTGACCTCGCAGGCCTTGCGCGACCCCCGCGCCCGGGCTCCCATCACGGAAATCAGCCCCGCGCGTCTGGTGGAGTGCGCCCTGAGGGCCGGCTCGCAGGTCGTGGTGAGCACTTACAATGAGCCACTGATCACCGCCGAATGGGCCGTAGCCGTCTTCCGCGAGGCGAAGCAGGCCGGCTTGCTCACCGGCTTCGTTTCCAACGGCAACGCCACGCCGGAGGTGCTGAACTATCTGAAGCCCCATCTCGACCTGTACAAGGTCGACCTGAAAAGCTTTGACGACCGCCACTACCGCGAGCTGGGCGGAAGGCTCCAGCCCATTCTGGACAGCATCCGCCTCATCCACCAGATGGGTTTCTGGCTGGAGGTGGTGACTCTGGTCGTGCCCGGCTTCAACGACTCCGACCAGGAGCTCACCCAAATCGCCGAGTTCCTTGCCGGCATCTCCCCGGACATCCCCTGGCACGTCACGGCCTTCCATAAGGACTACAAAATGCTGGAGCCGGACGACACGCCTCCCGAGACGCTCCAGCGCGCCGCACAGTTGGGCAAACAGGCGGGGTTGCGGTATGTCTACGCCGGCAATCTCCCCGGGCGCACCGGCAATCTCGAGGACACGCTCTGCCCCGGCTGCGGAGAGACCCTTGTGGCGCGGTACGGCTATCGTATCCTGCGCTGCAAGATTGGCCCCGGCGGCTGCTGCCCGCGCTGCTCAAGGGAAATTCCCGGACGCTGGCGTCCGCTTCGGCAAGCCCCACCCGCGTAGGCTCTGTCATAATGGGCCTTGAAGTTGAAATGTCCACCTAAGGAGGAACTGCATTCATGGCCCGATTCACAAGGCTTAAAGTCTACAGCACCATGCACGAAACCGGCGTGGTGCCTGTCTTTTATCATCCGGACGTCAACGTAGCCAAACAAGTCGCCGCCGCCTGCGTCGAAGGCGGCTGCCCCATTTTGGAGTTCACCAACCGCGGCGACCACGCCTGGGAGGTTTTCACCGAACTGGAACGCTATTGCGCCAAGGAGCTCCCGCAACTGGTGCTCGGCGTCGGCTCGATCGTGGATCCCTACACGGCTGCGTTGTACATCAACTGCGGAGCGAACTTCGTGGTCGGGCCGCTGCTCAACCCCGAGGTCGCGCGTGTGTGTAACCGCCGCAAGATTCCTTATTCTCCCGGCTGCGGCAGCGCGTCGGAAATCTCCCAGGCCGAAGAGCTCGGTTGCGAGATCGTCAAGGTCTTCCCGGGCGCGGAAGTCGGCGGACCGAAGTTCGTCAAGGCGGTCCTCGGACCCTGTCCCTGGGTATCCATCATGCCCACCGGTGGAGTCGACGCCACGGAAGCTTCCCTGCGCGCCTGGTTCGAGGCCGGCGTGGCGTGCGTCGGCATGGGATCCAATCTCATCACGAAGGATCTGCTCAAGGCCGGGGACTACAAAGGCCTGGCCGCCAAGATCCGGGAAACCATCGAACTGGTCAAGAAGATCCGGGGAGGCAAGTAACCATGCTCAACATCAAACCCAAAGAACAGTGCATGTGGGACGCGGCGTCGCTCGGCGAGATCATGCTCCGGCTGGATCCGGGCGACGTGCGGATCCGGACGGCGCGCAGCTTCCGGGTGTGGGAAGGCGGAGGCGAGTATAACGTCACCCGCGGGCTGCGCCGCTGCTTCGGCCTGCGCACCACCGTGGTGACCGCCATCGTCGACAACGACATCGGCCGCCTGCTGGAAGATCTGATGCTCCAGGGCGGCGTCGATCTGTCCCACGTCAAGTGGGTGCCCTTCGACGGTATCGGCCGCGCCGCCCGCGTCGGGCTCAATTTCACCGAGCGCGGCTTCGGCGTCCGGGCCGCCGTCGGCTGCTCCGACCGCGCCTACTCGGCTGCTTCGCAGCTCAAACCCGGCGACATCGACTGGAAGCAGCTTTTCGAAGTGGAAGGCGTGCGCTGGTTCCACTGCGGCGGCATCTTCGCCGCGTTATCGGCCACCACCGCCGACCTGGTCATTGAAGCCATGGAGGCGGCCAAGAAGGCCGGCACGGTCACCTCCTACGACCTCAACTTCCGCCCGTCACTGTGGAAGTCCCAGGGAGGCGCCGCCCGCGCCGTGGAGGTCAATCGCAAGATCGCCTCGCTCGTGGACGTCATGATTGGCAACGAGGAGGATTTCACCGCCGCCCTCGGCTTTGAAGTGCCCGGCCTCGATGAGCACATCTCCGAACTCGACCCGGCCAACTTCAAGAAGATGATCAACGAAGTGCTGAAAGCCTATCCCAACTTCAAGGCCGTGGCCACCACGCTGCGCAACGCCAAAACCGCTTCCATCAACGACTGGGGCGCCATTCTGTGGACCGGCGGCCAGTTCTATGAAGCCCGGCTCCGCGAGAACCTGGAGATCTACGACCGCGTCGGCGGCGGCGACAGCTTCGCCAGCGGCCTCATCTACGGCTTCCTGGCCGGCAAGACCCCGCAGGAGTGCGTCGAATACGGCGCGGCTCACGGCGCGCTGGCCATGACCACGCCCGGCGATACCAGCATGGCCTCGTTGAAAGAAGTCGAGGCTATCATCAAAGGCAAAGGCGCCCGCGTCGTCCGCTGAGCAATCCGGAAGCTCCGGTTTGAGAGCCCGCCCTCCCGCAGGGCGGGCTTTTCCGTACACGCCGCATAGGTGGCCTTTGCATCTATTGCGTTATGCTAAGATCCGGACGCGAGAGCGCCTGGCCGTAACCAGGAGGTGATGGCTTTGCCCAGAAGAAGATGCCCGCGCCACGCGGGGGACTACCCTTGCACGTGCGCCATGGGGAACCTGTACCGCTTCGTCGAACCGGTGGTGTTGCTGCTGCTCAAGAAGAAGGGCCGCTCCTACGGATACGATCTGGCGGCCCAGCTTACCCACTACGCCCTCACCGACGCCGAAATTGAGAAAGCAGCTCTGTACCGCACCTTGCGGCAGCTTGAGGCGAACGGCAACGTGGTCTCCCACTGGGAGACGGACAAGAACGGTCCCGCACGCCGCGTCTACCAGCTTACGCCCGAGGGCGAGCGTCACCTGGAGGAGTGGGCCGCGGTCCTCGAGCACGTTTCCAAGGCCATGGGCCGCTTTGTGAAGGAGGTGCGCAAACAGATGCCCTCCGGCGCTGACCAACGATAAGCACGCCCGATCACCCACGCTCCGAAGGCGCAAGAAGAGGGCCGGCCGCTCCGGACGGCTTGTCTACAAGGACCCGTACTTGGCGTAGGCCTCGGTGACGGAAACGCCACGGCGCAGCTCCGCGCGCATGCCGCTTTCGCGCTCGAAAATGTCCTCGGCCGCCGTCAGCACGTCCAGGGTGATCTCTTGAGGCACAATCACCACCCCGTCGATATCCCCGAAGACGAAGTCGCCCGGACGGATGATCGTGTTGCCAATCCGAATGACCACCTGGCAATCCATGATGTCCCAACGCCCCACCGAACTGGCCGAACACTTGAACTTGGCGAAGACGGGATAGTTCATCGCGTTGATGAAGTCCACGTCGCGCACCCCGCCGTCCACCACTGCACCCGTGCAGCCCCGCTGGTAAACCGCCGTCGACATGATCTCCCCCCAGTGCGCGCAATCCAAACTGCCTCCCGTGGCCCAGACCGACACCGTGCCCGGCGTGATGCTGTCCAGGATTTTCAGCCGGGTCGGCGTGTCGTCGTGCGAAGGATCCGCGCACGGGTATCCCTGCCCCGTAAAAGCGATTCCCGCCACCCGGTTCGCCTTGGTGAATGGAGTGATGTAGTACGGCAAAGCTTGATTCCGGTACCCGTTCTTGTCCAGGATGTCGGAAATGGCGCCCGTGTACAGTTTCAAAAAGCGGGCGGCGACTTCGGCCACGTTCTCTTGCGTCACTTGGTTGGATGCCACCTTGTTTCTCCTTGTTGCGGACCTGCGAATCTGCGCCGCGGTTCAAAGGGCCCGGCGCGAAGTTCGAAGCTACCACAACCGGGCTTAAGGATGCAACTTGCATCTATATTGAATCTGCGCTGTTCCCCGCGTCCACACCCTTGCGCCCGCCTCGGTGCTGCCCCTTCATGAGCCGGTCCGGGCGCAATCAACGGCGAGGCGAACCGGAGCCGAAGACGTTCTGGGGCGCGGCGAGCATCTTCCCCAGTTCGTCCCCGGGTCCGTATCCGCCACGGGCCCGTTTCGCCCTGGGCTTGCTTTGCCTCAAACTCAATAAGATGTTAGGCTGAAAGATCTTACAGAATAATGAGAACCGTCGACCTGATCCAACGCAAACGCGATGGCGAGGAGCTCGCCCCCGAGGAAATCGTCCACCTGATCGAAGGATTCACCTCAGGCCAAATTCCCGACTACCAGATGGCGGCCTTCCTGATGGCTGTCTATTTCACCGGCATGACGGACCGGGAAGTCTCGGCGCTGACCGACTGCATGGTCCGCTCCGGCGAAACGATTGACTTGTCCGACATCCCGGGCGTGAAGGTGGACAAGCACTCCACCGGGGGCGTGGGCGACAAGACCAGCCTCATTGCGGCGCCCATCGCGGCGGCGGCCGGCGTGGTCGTGCCCATGATCTCCGGGCGCGCCCTCGGGCATACCGGCGGCACGCTGGACAAGTTGGAGGCCATCCCCAACTTTCGCACCGACCTTACCGTGGAGGAAGCCCGCGCACAGCTCCGCCAGCACGGCTTGTGCTTCATGGGCCAGACCGAGGAGATCGCTCCCGCCGACGGAAAGCTGTATTCTCTGCGGGACGCCACGGCCACGGTCGAGTCCATCCCCCTGATCGCTTCCTCCATCATGTCCAAGAAATTGGCCGCCGGGCTCGATGCGCTGGTGCTCGACGTCAAGGTTGGCTCGGGCGCATTTATGAAGAAGCAGGTGGACGCCCGCCGGCTGGCGCAAATGATGGTCGGCATCGGGCGGCGCATGGATAAGCGGGTGCAAGCCCTGATCACCGACATGAACCAGCCGCTGGGCTATGCGGTCGGCAACGCCGTCGAGGTCATGGAGGCCGCCCAGACGCTGCAAAACGTCGGCCCGACCGACCTCACCCGGCTTTGCCTCGAACTGGCGGCACGCATGATCTACCTCGGGAAAGTTGCCGCCAGCATGGAGGATGCGCGTGACATTGCCCAGCGCCGGCTTCTGGACGGTTCCGGCTACCGCAAGCTGAAAGACGTCATCGCCGCACAGGGTGGAAATCCGCAAGTGTTGGACCGCTTCGAGTTGCTGCCCAACGCCCGGGGCGTCCGCGAGATTACCTGTCCGCGTTCCGGGTTCGTGAGCGCCATCGACGCCGAGGATATCGGGCGCGCCTGCGCGGCCATGGGCGCTGGGCGCGATCAGCAGACCGACCGCGTCGACCCGGCTGTGGGCATCATCCTCGAAATCAAGGTCGGCGAGCGCGTGGAGGCGGGATCGGTATTGTGCCGCTTGTACTACACCACCGAGGAGAATCTCGAAGAAGCCTCGCAGGTGGTCGAGGGTGCATTCCGCATCTCGGCCCAGCCTCCCGAGGAGCGCGACATCATCCTTGAGGTGGTCGGCTAGGCCTCCCCTATGGCCCGCTTCACAGGCTTGCTCGGTCTGGCCGCGGTCCTCGGCGTGGCGTGGCTGTTTTCCGTGCGCCGCAAAGCCATCCGGCCCAGCTTGCTGATGTGGGGTCTGGGGCTTCAGTTTCTATTTGCGTTCCTGGTGCTCAAGACCCCGGCTGGGCGCGCCTTCGAGCTGGCCACACAAGCCGTCAACGCGCTGCTGCAATACGCCGAAAAAGGCAGCCAGTTCGTCTTTGGACCCCTCGGGGCCAAGGACGGGTCCCTCGGCGTGGTCTTCGCCTTCCAGGTCCTCCCCATCGTCATCTTCATCGCGTCCCTGTTTTCGGTGCTCTACTACCTGGGCGTGATGCAGGTTTTCGTGCGCGGCATGGCCCGGCTGATGCAGCGGGTCATGGGCGCCAGCGGCGCCGAGTCCACCAACGTCGCCGCCAGCATCTTCATGGGCCAGACCGAGGCGCCACTCACCATCCGCCCCTTCCTGCCCGGCTTGACCCAGTCCGAGCTGTTCACGGTCATGACCAGCGGCATGGCCCATGTCTCGGGCGCGGTCATGGCCGCCTACGTAGTGATCGCGCATGTCGAGATCAAGCATCTGCTGACGGCGGTCATCATGACCGCCCCCGCCACGATTCTGCTGGCCAAGATGCTGATGCCCGAGATCGAACGGCCCGCCACACTGGGCAAGGTGGACATCCACATCGAACGTCCCGGCGTGAATCTCATCGACGCCGCGGCGCGCGGGGCGGGCGAGGGACTCCACCTGGCGCTCAACATTGGCGCCATGCTGATCGCCTTCATCGCGCTGATCGCCCTGGCCAACGGCCTCCTCGGCTGGCTGCACGCCCTGCCCGGTATGAGCTGGCTGCCGCCGTCGCTGGAGCGCATCTTCGGCGCGGTCTTCGCGCCTGTCGCCTGGCTGCTCGGCGTAAGCTGGAAGGATGCGCAAACGGTCGGGAACCTCCTGGGAACTCGGCTGGTGCTGAACGAATTTGTGGCCTTCACGCAGCTTGGGCCGCTGAAGTCCCAGCTGGATCCCCGCTCATTTACGATCGCCACCTACGCGCTGTGCGGCTTTGCGAACTTCAGCTCCATCGCAATTCAAATCGGCGGCATCGGAGCGCTGGCCCCCAACCGCAAGTCCGATCTGGCGCGCCTGGGGCTCAAGGCAGTGGCTGCCGGAACGATGGCCAACTTCATGTCCGCCTGCATCGCCGGAATCCTTCTCTGACGCCCCTCCGGATTCCAACGCCGTGTCCGCACCAGTAGCGTAAGCCCCCATTCGTGGTGCAGGCACTTCGATGTGTGGCAGGCATTCTTGCCTGCGGCCGGCTTTCGAGCCGGCCTTGGCCCCCTTCACCCACCGCCCTCTGCGCAACCCAATGCCGCGCCTTGTAGGGGCGGACCCGCGTGTCCGCCCTCTCTCTTCCTATCTCCGTGTCCTCTGTACTACTAACCCGTAGATTCTTTTCCTCCCGCAAAGATTTTCATGCCGCCACGGGAGCGAGTTGCCGGTGAGACCACAGCCGCCACGCCTGTTTGGTTGCGGCTATGCCGCGCTGTGGTTTTCCTTCTCCGTGCCCTCCGCCTTCCTCTGTACTACTAACCCACAGATTCTTCTCTCCGCGCGAAGATTTTCATGCCGTCACGGGAGCGAGTTGCCGGCGAGACCACAACCGCCGTCCCCGTTTCGTTGCGGCTCTCTCGCGTTGTGTTTTGTCTTCTCCGTGTCCTCTGTACTACTAACCCCTGAAATCTTTCCCGCGCGCGAAGGTTTTCATACCGCCACGGGAGCGAGTTGCCGGCCAGACCACAACCGCCGCCGCTGTTTGGTTGCGGCCCTGCCGCGCTGTGTCCTCTGTGGTTTGTTTTCTCCGTGTCCTCTGTGCCCTCTGTGGTTTTCCTTCTCCGTGCCCTCCGCCTTCCTCTGTGTCCTCCCCACCCCCAGTCACAACGATCCCCAAATCTTTTTTCCTTTCCTTTTCAATCACTTGCCAACTCGCCCCTCCTTCTTCTCTTGCTCTTGTCTTGTATGTTGAAAGTGAAAGGTGCGGCTTGACGCCCTCGTGGGGGCCCGCACTGCGGACGGCGCAAGTCCCGGGCAACAGCGCCGACGCCTACA
>Ga0209381_1000690_pt1 | contig 73378 bp, 54 predicted proteins | sample DewCreD2012metaG_FD_184111 | JGI IMG/M metagenome (GOLD analysis project Ga0209381, IMG submission 184111) | Hot spring sediment bacterial and archeal communities from British Columbia, Canada, to study Microbial Dark Matter (Phase II) - Dewar... ... | reverse complement strand
CACCAGCGAGTGTCTGGGGCTGCACGCCGCCCGCCGGGCGACGCGCTTCGAGGCGACCGAGCCGCTGCGCCAGGCGGTGCCGTTGGTCTTCGGCGCCTCCGAGCAAGGCCGCGCCGCTGGCCTCGCTTTGCGTCACGACCACGGCAGCCAGTTCATGAGCGATCACTTCCAGGCCGAGCTGCGCGTCCTCGCCATCGAGTCCTCGCCGGCGTTCATCCGTGAGCCGGAAGGCAACGGCTGCGCCGAGCGCTTCCTTCGCACCCTCAAAGAGCAGCTGCTGTGGATCGAGGCTTTCGACACGGTGGACAAGGTGCACGCAGCCCTCGATGCCTTCCGGCACCGCTACAACAATGGCTGGCTGGTCGAGAAGCACGGCTTCAAGACCCCATCCGCGCCCGTCACGCCCTGACCTCTGGCTTGGGGGTGGCGGCTTGAATACCATCAACCGAGTGTCCAATGGACCAGGGGCGGTTGAGCAGGGATTGATCCGTGGGAGGTGAATAGACAATTCTTAGATGATGCCATTGCAAGGGGTGATATCTTCTACGTTGAAGCAGATCTGAGGAAGATATACAGGACGATTAAGAGAGTGGGTTCAGTTGAAGAGGCCTTTAAGCAAGGAAAATACCTTTATTGTGAGATTTACTATCCTATTCGCGAAAAGGGATATCGAATCCAAGGCTCATAGTTGGTCAAATGAGTGAGGGCGGTAATGACAAACTACGGACTTACGATGCTCAGACAACTAAAAAGTCGTTATGAAGAAGTATTCAAAAACTATGGTGCGGTAATATTAGAAGAAACGTACGATGAATATGGCTGTGAATGGGTGATACGCGTAGACGGATCGCTCTTCCGATTTGCGTGGGATTACCGAGATGGCAGCCCATGGGATCTTCCATTGGGTATTTTTGAAATCGAGGTCAAGCTGGGCTGTCCAGATGCACAGAGCGCTCTCAATGAGTGGTGGGATTGGACGACAATTCTAGAGTTTATAGCGTACGTATGGAACCTCCCCCGGCCCTCCGTGGACGAAGCGCGAGAACCTCACATGATCGAGTTAAGTATCAAGTTTATTCGTGGTCCGAATTATCAACAATGGTGTCGTGAATTTGATAATTGGTACAACAACCTTGATCCTTAATGAATGTGTTGGTAGCTCTCCTTTAAACGTGCCGAATTAGTGGCGTTGTCCCGTTCTCTTTTGAAATTCGCGCCGGTAGCAGTGGCGGGTTCAGACATGTGTCAAGCGGCACCGAGATTCCCGCAGTTAAGGGACACCCAGGTTCCCGCGAGGGTTCCAAGGGGCGTGCGGAGCCCCGGGTTCGAGGGATGGGGCATCATCTCCTTGCGGTGACAGCTGAGACTTGTCCTCGCAAAAAATAGCCCGTGAGCTCCGCGTGGGGGAGAAACCGGTGCGGGGAAGATGAGCGAGCATCTAGCTTTGCTGGCGCGAAAGGTGGGGCTCGTGGGGCGAGGTCAGCGCGTGCGTGTCTGGCCTGCCGTTTCTTTTGAGGCGTCATTCTTTAAGCTCGAGGCACCACCCAACACCGCGAAAGCCGCGGGCGTTTGTCGCAGCGTCGGCGTTTCACATCCCCCGCCTCATCCCCTTCGGCTACACTTTCCCTCGAGGTAAGCGCATGACCGAGGGAACCGCATGAGTGCAGCGGTGCCGGTGCTGGTATCGTGCTCGGGCAGATGGCCTACACTTGGGACGTGGCACGGGACCTCGAGCTTGGGCGGATGGTGAGTGCCCAGGGCGGGCTTGCCAGCAGCCTCGGCTACGCCGCGCAGTACGACGCCGTGCAGCGCATGACCGGCGCCTCAACTGGCCGTGGCTCGCCACCGGGGGTGCGATCAGACGGTGAAGAGGTCGTTGGCGGTGGGGGGGTGGTGTAGAAGGGACGGTACCGCCTCGGCGGGGGCGGGGCGGGCGAAGAGGTAACCCTGCCCCAGACGGCACCCCAGCTCGCGGAGGGCGTTGCGCTGGGCCTGGGTCTCGATCCCCTCGGCCACGACTCGCTTGCCAAGCCCCTGGGCGAGGGCAATGACGGTCTTGACGATCTCGCGGCACTGGGCGTCGGTGTCGATGCGGGCCACGAAGCTCCGGTCGATCTTGAGGGCGTCCACGTCGAACTGCCGGAGGTTGGCGAGGGAGGCATAGCCGGTGCCGAAGTCGTCGATGCTCACCCGCACGCCCAGGGCCCGAAGCTGTGCCAGCATGTCCCTCGTGAAGGGGGCGTTGCGCATCATGGCGGACTCTGTGATCTCGATGGTGAGGGAGCGGCCGTAAAGGCCGGTGGCGCGCAGGGAGCGGTCGATGGTGGCGAGGAGATCGGGCCGGGAAAAGTGCAACCCCGACACGTTGACCGACACGGGAACGGTGGGGTCCAGGAGGCCGCGGGCGAGCCATGCCTTGAGCTGGCGGCAGGCGGCCTCGATCACCCAGCGGTCGATGTCGACGACGAGATCGGAGCGCTCGGCCACCTCCACGAAGGTGGCGGGCAGGCGGAGCTGACCGTCCGCCTGCGGCCAGCGGAGGAGCGCCTCGAGGCCGGTGAGGGCGCCGGTGTCGAGGGCCACGATGGGCTGGAAGTACAGCACGAGGCCGTCCGACTCCAGGGCCTGCCGGAGACCGCTGACGATGTCGAAGGTGGCGGCCAGACCCTGACGGAGGGCATCGTCGAACACGACCCGCGCCCCCCCACCGCGCCTCCTCGCCACGGCGAGGGCCGCCATGGCATCGGCGAAGGCGTCGGCGGCCGCGGCGTGGGCGGCGGTGAAGGGGGCCGCCCCGCACGATGCGGTGAGGTACACCGGCATGCCGTTCGCCTCGTACCGGGCGCGCAGCGCCTCCTGGAGCAGTGCCGCGGCGCCGGCTGGCTCGCCGGCGGCAGCGCCGCGGAGAACCACGAGAAAGACGGCCTCGCTCACCTGCCCCAGGGCGGTTCGATCGCCGAGGATGCCCCGTCGGGTGACGGCCTGGCGCAACCTCCCGGCGGCCTGGGCCAGCGTCTGCCGCTGGACGCTGCCGCCCCGGCTGCAGTGCAGCTCCTCCCAGCGATCCACCTCCACCACTAGCAGCGCCGTCGGCGGCATGGCGGCCGGGTCTTCCCGTCGCTCCTCGTCGAGCCTGGCGAGGAGGGTGCGGTGGGAGAGGAGGCGGGTCACCAGCGCCCCCCCGACCACCCGTGCTGCGCGGGGAGCGGGCACCGGGCACGGGGGCGCAACGGGCGTGGTGGTCGTGGCCGGCGGATGTGGGCGCGCATGCTAGGCGTCCGTGAGCTGCCGCAACGCAGCCTCGGGTTCCGTCCCCAGGTGAATGTGCAGTACCCGCCGCCCCAGCTCCTGGAGAACCGTAAAGTCCCCCAACGCCTGGGCCCGGCGCAGCTGGCCGAGGGTGAACCGCTTGTGGGGAACCGCCACGTCGCGGGTTGGGTGCGAGGTGAGCAGGACCGGGACGACGTGATCGGGGCCGCCCTTGTGGAGTTGTCCGGTGGAGTGGAGGTAGCGCGGGCCGAAGGCCGGGGTGACGGCCACCCCGAGGCGCGCCGAGAGGGCAGCGCGCAGGTCCTCGAGAGCGGCTGCCACCGCCTCGGTCTCCGGCAGGTACGCGAGGAGGGCAACGGCGTCCAGGGGGTCGAGGCCGGCCAGGTGTGCGTTCAGGGCGGCCCGGGGGTCCGGGGTGGGCGGGAGCGACGCCGGTTCGAGCTTGGCCAGGATCGCCCGGGCCTGCTCCTTGGCCCGCACCACGTCGGGTTCGTCGAAGGGGTTGACGCCGAGGAGGAGCGCGGCCACAGCGGTGGCCACCTCGAGGACGACGAAGGCCTCGCCCAGAGAGGTGGGCGTCAGTTCCCACTGAACCACGGGGAGCCCGGCCTCCGCCAGGCGGCGTGCGGCGGCCACGTGCTGCGCGGCGTCCTCGTCAAAGAAACGGGGCGCCAGGTAGAGGGTGTCGGGCCACGCCGCCGAAGGGTCCGGCAGCGTCGGCAGCACCACCGGCAGGATGCCTTTGCCTTCCTTGCCGGTGCTCTCGGCTACCAGCTGCTCCACCCAGCCGCCGAGGGGTGCCAGGCGCGGCGAGGCACACCAGGCGAGCTTGCCCCAGCCGCCGGGGGCCACCGCCGCGGTGAGGACGCCGAGCTCCACCGCCGGGTGGGCGGCGCCAAGGCCGCACAGGGCGCGAGTCGCCCCTTCCAGGATGGCGTCCACCGGGTGGCCCAACCACAGGGCAGGCAGCAGGCCCACCACGCACAGCGCGGAGTAGCGGCCACCCACGTCGATGGGGTGGGGGAGCGAGGCCCTGAACCCCCGTTCGATGGCCAGCCGCTCCAGGGGAGTGCCGTGCTCGGTGACGGCGAGGAAGTGGTCCCCCGCCGCTGCGCCCAGGGCACTGCGGAAGCGGTCCCACAGCACGTCGGTGAGGGCCGAGGTCTCGACGGTGGTGCCCGACTTGCTCACCGCCACCACGGCCGAGGTGGCCGGGTCCAGGGTGTCCAGCACCGCCGCCACGCGCTGGGGGTCGGTGGTGTCCAACACCACCAGCTCACGGCCAGAGGGGTTTCCCAGGATGCTCCGCAGCACGGCCGGGGCCAGGCTCGACCCCCCCATGCCGAGCAGGTACAGGGTGCGGATGCCGTCCTGGGCGAGTCGGTCCACCAGAGTCCGCCACTCGCCGGACTCCTGGCAGGCCCGACCGGGGAGGTCGAGCCAGCCGAGGCGGCGGGCCACCCCCTTGGCGAACCGTTCCCCCCACAACGAAGCGTCCCGGGCGCGCAGGCGCTGGGGGACGTGGAGGGACTCCAGCCGCGCCTGCCGACCGGCCACCACCGGCGCTAGCGGCGCCGGGATGCTGGGCCGGATGGGGGCGGCTCGCCGACGGGCCAGGGCAGAAACGACCCGCCCCGCCACCTGCTCCGGCGTGAAGCCGAAGTGTTCGGCCACCGCCTCGCCGGGGCCCGAAGCGCCGAACCGTTCCAGGGTGACGCACTCGGCCCGGGGGGTGACCTCCCCCCAGCCGGCGCCGCGCCCCGCCTCCACCACCACGGGGAGGGTGTCGGGGCCGCCCAGCAGGGAGGCTCGCTCGGCCTCGGGGAGGGAAGCGAACAGCTCGCGGCAGGGGACGGAGACGACGCGGGCGGCGATGCCGCGGTCGGCCAGCATCGCCGCGGCCTTGCGGGCGAGGGAGACCTCGGAGCCGCTGGCGAGGAGCGTGGCCTCGGCGAGTCGCCCTTCGCCGTGCACGACGAAGGCGCCGCGGGCAAAGGCTTCGAAGGGTACCGACTCGAAGACGGGCAGTTTCTGGCGCGAGAGGACGAGAGCGGTGGGCCCGTTGCGGCGGGCCAGGGCAAGACGCCAGGCGTGAGCGGTCTCGTTGGCGTCGGCCGGGCGCAGCACGAGGAGGTTGGGCACGGCGCGCAGCGACGCCAGGTGCTCCACCGGCTGGTGGGTGGGGCCGTCCTCGCCCACGGCGATGGAGTCGTGGGTGAAGACGTAGATGACCGGCAGCCCCATGAGGGCGGCGAGGCGCAGACTGGGGCGCAGGTAGTCCGAGAACACGAGGAAAGTGGCGGCGAAGGGGCGCACCCCGCCGTGGAGGGCGAGACCGTTGGCGATGGCCGCCATGGCGTGTTCCCGCACGCCAAAGCGGAGGTTGCGGCCGCGCGGGTCCGCGGCGGAGAAGTCGCCGCTGCCGGGGATCGCGGTGTTGTTGGAGGCGGCCAGGTCCGCCGAGCCCCCGACCAGTTCCGGGACGGCCGGCGCCAGGGCGGCAATGACGGCGCCGGAGGCTTCCCGGGTGGCCATGGGGCGGTCCTGGGAAAAGACTGGGAGGGCGGCGTCCCAGCCAGGAGGCAACTCGCCCGCGAGGCGGCGAGCCAGCTCCTGGGCGAGCTCGGGATAGGCAGCGGCGTAGCGCTCCCGCAGCCGGTCCCAGGCCTGGGAAGCTGCGCGACCTGCGACAGTCTGCCGGCGCACGTGCTCCACGACGTCGGGTGGGATCGCAAAGGGTTCCTCGATGTCCCACCCCAGGGCGCGCTTGGTGGCCGCCGCTTCCGCAGGCCCAAGGGGGGCGCCGTGGGCGGCTGGGGAGTCTTGTTTGGTTGGGGAGCCGAAGCCGATGTGGGTACGCACGCGCAGGAGCACTGGCGCGTCCTCTGCGGCGCTGGCGGCCTCCAGCGCGCGGGCGATGGCGTCAAGATCCTCCCCGTCCTCCACCGCCGCCACCCGCCAGCCGAGGGCGGCAAAGCGGCCCGCCACGTCCTCGGACCACGCCAGCGTGGTGGGGCCGTCAATGGTGATGCGGTTGTCGTCCCACACCACCGCCAGGCGCCCAAGTTTGAGGTGGCCGGCAAGGGCCGCGGCCTCGGAGGAGATCCCCTCCATGAGGTCGCCGTCGCTGGCCAGCACCCAGGTGCGGTGGGCCACCACGGGGAACCCTTCCCGGTTGAACTCGGCGGCCAGGTGCCGCTCGGCGATGGCCATCCCGACGGCGGCGGCGAACCCCTGGCCGAGGGGACCCGTGGTGATCTCCACCCCCGGCGTGAGCCCCCGTTCGGGGTGTCCGGGGGTGCGGGAGCCCAGCTGGCGAAACCGCCGCAGCTCGTCCAACGGGAGGTCGTAGCCGAACAGGTGCAGCAGGGCGTAAAGAAGGGCCGAGCCGTGCCCAGCGGAGAGCACGAAACGGTCGCGGTCGGGCCAGTCGGGGCGGTCCGGGTCGTGCTTGAGAAAACGGCTCCACAGCACGTACGCCAGCGGGGCGCACCCGAGCGGCATACCAGGATGCCCCGACCGCGCCTGTTCCACTTGATCGATGGCCAACGTGCGGATCGCCGTCACGGCCCGGCGATCCATGATGTCGAAGGGCCTCATCCACCCTCCCCACGAAGCGCCGCATTCTCGCGCAGTCGAGGGGCGGCAGACAAGAGCGGCCGGGCGTTGCCACCCCCGTGGCGGGCCGGATGCTACAATGCACCGCCCCAATCGCCCTGGGGACGTGGGAGGAGTCGGCACATGAAGGCGTTGGTAGCGTGCTTTGCAACGGTGGTGGCAACGGCAGCCATGGCCCAGCAGCCGGGCAGCCTCACGGTGGCGGTCATCGACGTGCAGCAGATCGTCCAGGAGTCCGCCGCCGGCAAGGAGGCGATGGCTCGTCTCAAGAAGCTCACCGACGAGAAGATGGCCGAGGGCCGCAAGCTCGCCGAAGCGCGGCAGGCCCTGGAGAAGCAGCTCGCCACCCAGGGACCGACGCTCTCCGACCAGAAGCGCTCGGAACTCGCCAAGCAGCTCGAGGACAAGGACATCGAGCTGCGGCGCTTCGACGAGGACGCGCGGGCCGCGCTGGAAGAGGCGCGGCGCAAGGAACTCGACGCCCTGGAGAAGCAGATCATGCCCATCATCAACGAACTCGGGCGCGAACTGAAGCTCCAGCTCATCTTCAACAAGTACCAGTCGGGTCTCGTGTTCGCCGACGACGCGGTGGACATCACGGACCAGGTGCTGCGCCGGTTCAACACCCGGGTCACCAAGTGACGGCGTACTCGCTGGCCGACCTGGCGCGACGGGTGGGCGGGCGAGTGGTGGGGGACGGCGAGCGCCGGCTCGTCGGCATCCGGGCCCTCGACGACGCGGACGAGCACTACCTCTCCTTCTATCACAACCGCCGCTACCTGGCCGCCGCCCGTGCCTCCCGGGCCGGGGCACTGCTGGTGGCGGACGAAACCCCCTTTGTCGGTCGCGACCTGCTGGTGTGCGCCAACCCCTATGCGGCGCTGGCCGTGCTGCTGGAGCTGTTCCACCCGCCGGTGCGGCCCGCGGCAGGGGTGCACCCCACGGCGGTGGTGGACGCCACGGCCCGTCTCGGTGCGCAGGTTGCCATCGGGCCCCAGGCCGTCATCGAGGCAGGGGCCGTGGTGGGGGACCGGGCCGTGATCGGGGCCGGTTGCTTCGTGGGCCGCGACGCGGAGGTGGGGGAGGACACCGTCCTCCACCCCCACGTGGTCGTCCTCCACCGGTGTCGGGTCGGCGCCCGGTGCATCCTCCACCCGGGGGCCGTGGTGGGGGCGGACGGGTTCGGTTTCGCCCCTACCGAGAGTGGGTATCGCAAGGTGCCGCAGGTGGGGATCGCGGTGGTGGAGGACGACGTAGAGGTCGGCGCCAACGTCTGCATCGATCGCGCCACGTTGGGGGAGACGCGGATCGGCCGCGGCACCAAGATCGACAACCTCGTGCAGGTGGCCCACAACGTCCGTGTCGGCCCGCACTCGATCCTGGTGGCGCAGGTGGGGATCTCGGGGTCCACCGAACTGGGCAGCCGCGTCACCATGGCCGGCAAGGCGGGGGCGGTGGGGCACCTGCGGATCGGCGACGGGGCCACGGTCACCGCCCTCACCGGAGTGACCGAGGACGTCCCGGCGGGCGCCACCGTGTCGGGGTTCCCGTCCCGCCCCCACCGCGAGTGGCTGCGAGCCATGGCCAACCTTTACCAGCTGGAGCCGTTGCGCCGTCGTCTGAAGGAACTGGAGAACGCTGTTCGGGAGTTGCGTCATGACCATCGACATCCAGGGGATTCTTGAGCTGCTGCCGCACCGCTACCCCATGCTCCTCGTGGACCGGGCCCTCGAGGTGAGCGACGAGCGCATCGTCGCCCTCAAGAACGTGACCTTCAACGAGGCGTTCTTTCAGGGGCACTTCCCCGGTTACCCGGTGATGCCGGGGGTGCTCATCGTCGAAGCGATGGCCCAGGCGGCGGGCGTGATGATGCTGCGCCAGGTCGAGGACCACCAGAACAAGCTCATGCTCTTCACGGGCATCGACAACTGTCGCTTCCGCAAACCGGTGGTGCCGGGGGACCAGTTGATCCTGGAGGTGGAACTGCGCAAACGGCGTCCCCGTTTTGCCGTCCTCCATGGGGTCGCCAAGGTGGACGGGGAGGTGGCCGCGGAGGCCGACCTCTCGTCCATTCTCGTGGATCGCGAGCGGGGGGCGTAGCCGTGGCCCGCATCCACCCCACCGCCGTCATTGACCCCCGCGCCCGCCTGGGCGAGGACGTGGAGATTGGCGCATTCGTGGTCATCGAGGGGGAGGTTGAAGTCGGCCCCCGCTGCGTGGTGGGGCCCTTCACGCGTATCGAGGGCCCGACCTCGGTGGGGGAGGAGACCATCTTCGTGTCCCACTGCTCCATCGGCGCCCCGCCCCAGGACTGGTCGTACAAGGGCGACCCCACCCGGTTGGAGATCGGTGCGCGCAACACCTTCCGCGAGTTCGTGACGGTGCACCGCGGGACCGTCAAGGGCGGAGGGGTCACCCGCATCGGCTCCGACGGGCTGTTCATGGCGTACAGCCACATTGCCCACGACTGCCAGGTGGGGGATCACGTGCTCTTCGCCAACAACGGCACGCTGGCGGGACATGTGGTGGTGGGCAATCGGGCCGCGGTGGGCGCCCTCTCGGCGGTGCACCAGTTTTGCCGGGTGGGGGAGTACGCGTACATCGGCGGTGGCACCATTGCCACCAAGGATTGCCTGCCCTTCATGAGGACCGTGGGGAGCCGCCCTGCGCGGTGCTTCGGTCCCAACACCGTGGGGCTCGAACGGCAGGGGTTTAGCGAGGAGCGCCGGCGCGCCATCAAGGCGGCGTGGCGCCTGCTGCACCGGCCGGACCTCACCACCTCCGAGGCGGTGGCGCAGATCGAGGCCCAGCTCGCCGACTCGGCGGACGCAAGACTCTTGGTGGACTTCATCCGCTCCTCCACCCGCGGCGTGATCCTGGCCGCGGGGTAGGCGGCGCCGGCGTGCCGCCGAGGGGGCGAATCCAGCGTACAATCGTCGGGTGAGTTCTCACGAACCGGCGAGCGGGCAGTGGCTGCAGACCGCGCTGACGGCGGCGGCGCTGGCCTTCGTGTGGGCGGTGTTGAACCGCGCCGGGGCGACCTTCGAGATTCGCCCCGGGCTGTCGTTCTTCTACCCCGCTGCCGCCGTGACGGTGCTGGCCGGCGCCTGGTTGCGGCAGTGGGGCGTTCTCGCCATGGTGGTGGGGAACCTGATCCTGCCGTGGGGGGCGGCGAGCGGCGGGTTGGGGCGGCCGCTCCTGTTTGCGCTCCCCGCCGCCACCTGGGCGGCCATCGTCGCGGTGTTGCCGCGGCTCGGAGCGACGACCAACCCCCTGGCTCGCTTCGTTCTGGTGGGGGTGGGTGGCGGCAGCCTCGCGGCCGCGGCGATGGGCAGCGCGTTGCTGACCTGGTTGTCCGGGGCGGGGACGTGGGCGGGGTTTGTCGACAACCTCTGGGGGTGGTGGGTCGCCGACGTGGTGGCCGCCCTCGCCATCGGCGTTCCCATGGTGGCCGTGGTTCGGCCTCACCTGCTCATGAGCGAGGAGGCGGTGCGCCACTTCCGGCTGTGGCGGTCCGACCTTCGCAATCCAGCCTGGGTCCTCGTCCTGGCGCTGGCGAGCGGGGCGGTGCTCCTGGCCGTGAGCCAGTTGGGCAGAGTGCAGGTGCACTGGTTGGTGGCGCTCCTCCTCCCCGCGCTGATGGTGGCCGGGATGCGCGGTGGGTTGGGGGCGGGGCTCGCCACCAACGGTCTGGTGGCGACGATCTATGTGGCCGTGGTTCTGGCCAGTGGCGAAACGGGCACGACAGATCTCTCGGCCATGTACGGCAACCTCCTCGTGTTTTTTGGTTTTGCCATCTTTGGCGGGGTCCTGGGCGGGCGCAACCTGGAACTCGTGGAGATCGTGCGACGGCAGGGGGAGGAGCTGGCCCGGGGTCTTGAGCGGACCATCGAGGCGCTGGCCGTGGCCATGGAGGCCCGGGACTCGGGCTCCGAGTCGCGGCTCCAGCGCATCGTTCGCCTTGCCGAACTCCTCGGACGGGAGATGGGCCTCGGCCGGGACGAGCTGGATACCCTGCGGCGGGCTGCCATCCTGCACAACGTGGGGAGGGTCGGCGTCCCGGAGCGGATCTTCATGAAAGCCGGTGAGTTGAGCCCGGCCGAGGTGGAGCTGGTGCGGTCCCGCCAGGTGGAACTGGGGGTCGATATCCTCAGTCGCGTGGAGTTCCTCTCCCCCGTGGTGGACATCGTCCGCTACCAGAAGGAGCGCTGGGACGGGCAACGAACCGGAGCGCACGCGGGCTACTTCGGTCTCAAAGGGGCGGAGATCCCGATTGGGGCGCGGATCCTGTCGGCCGTGCTTGCCTTCGACGCCATGACCCACGACCGACCGTTCCGGCGGGCCATGAGTCGGGAGGCGGCGGTGGCGGAGCTGTGGCGGTGTTCCGGCAGCCAGTTCGACCCGGACGTGGTGGCCGCCTTCACCCGGGTGCTGCGGGAGGAGTGGGACCGCGCGGTGGAGGAGATGGCGGGGAGCCGGGCGTAGGCGCCCGGTTGGGCGCCGCGACAGGTGGCTCGAAAACGCGTTCAGCGTGCGGGCGTCGGTTGGGATGGGCGGAGGCCGATTTCGGGGGAAGGCGCCAGCGTGCACCCGCCGGGGCAAGCCACCATGGCGCCCACCGTCAGGAGGATCAGCGCCCCCACCGCAGCGAGGAAGTACTCGGCAGGGGAGTGACGGGCGCGCCGGCGCTTCACCCGATCAGTCTACCGTACCGCCGGGTGGGCGCCTACCGGTGGGAACCGCGGGCCACCTCGCTGAGGCCGTCGGCCACCAGGGCGGCGCCGATCACCGTGGCCGCCACCGCGGCGCCCGGCACCACGGTGAGCCACCAGGCGGTCAGCAAGACTTCCTGCCCTTCCGCCACCATGCTGCCCCAGGAGGGGTAGGGCGGCGGCACCCCCAGACCGAGGAAGGAAAGGGACGCCTCCACCAGGATCAGATCGCCGAGGCGCAGGGCGGCGTCCTGCGCTAAAGGGGTCGCGGTGTTGGGGAGGAGATGGGTGAGGGCGATGCGCAGCGAGCCGGCACCCATGGCCCGCGCGGCCAGCACGAACTCCCGCTCCTTGAGGGAAAGCACCTGAGCGCGCACCAGCCTGGCCACACCCATCCAGGCGGAGAAGGCGAGGACCAACACGAGGGTGCCCAGGGACGGTCGGAACACCACCGCCAGGAGGAGGAGCAGGAAGATCATGGGGATGGCCAGCAGGCCGTCCACCAGGCGCATGAGCAGCGCATCCACAAGCCCGCCGCGCCAACCCGCGGCCATCCCCGCGGCCACGCCGATGCAGAGGGCCAGGGCCAGTGCGCTGGCCCCCACAGCGAGGGAGACGCGACCGCCGTGAAGCAGCCGGGAGAGGACGTCGCGCCCCAGGGCGTCGGTGCCCAGCAGGTGGAGACGGCGCTCCAGCGCGGCCACCTCGTGGGCGGGGAAGGAGACTTCCGTGCCGCCTCGCAGGGCGGTTACCACGTCGCCCCGTCGCACCACGTGGCTCACCGCCACCACCACCCCGGAGGTGGTGCGCAGGTACGTGGCCGTAGTGCCGGGGGGGAGCAACGCGCCGTGGCGCGGATCCAAGATTTCGGTGGGGTCGGGGGTGAAGGCCGGGCCCACGAGGGAGGCGGCGGCCAGGAAGGCGACGACAAGGAGGCCGGTGATGTGGCGGGGGCTCGCCGCCCGGAGGGGGAGCGCGGGCTTCACCTGCGGATCCTCGGGTCGATGACCGTGTAGAGGATGTCGGCGACGAAGTTGCCGACAACGACGGCGATGGTCGCCACCAGCGTCCCGCCCATGAGAAGGGGAACGTCCCGGGCCAGGGCCGCCTCGTACATGGCCCGTCCCATGCCGGGCCAGGCGAACACCACCTCGATGACGAGGGAACCGGAGACCAGGAACGGCAGAGACAGGCCGACCAGCGTGACCAGGGGCAGCAGGGCGTTGGGGAGGGCGTGCACCCACATGGCCCGAGCCGCGCTGCAACCGCGCGCCCGGGCGGCGAGCACGTAGTGCTCGAGGCGCTCGTCGAGAAGCGACCCGCGCAGGTAGCGCGCCACTGCCCCCATGCCGGTGAGGCCGATGGTGACGGCGGGAAGGACCAGGTGGTGGGCGAGGTCCAACATTCGCGGCCACCCGCTGGCCATTTCCCCTGCCGGCGAAAGCATGTGGGAGGGCGGGAAGAGCGGCAACCGGTAGGCGAAGACGTACACCAGCAGGAGGCCGATCCAGAAGGTCGGCAGGGCGTAGGCGGTGAGGGTGGTGGTGCTGAGCAGCCGGTCCAGGACGCCGTGCGGTCGCCGGATCTGCACCAGGGCCACGGCGATGCCACCGAGAATCTCCAGGGCGAGACCAAGGCTGGCAAGGATGAGGGTGCGGGGCAGGGTCTCCCCCAGGATCACCGCCACCCGGCGGTGGTGGAGCCAGGAGTGACCCAAATCGCCGCGACCCACCGCCGCCAGCCACCGGGCGTAGCGGAGCGGGAGCGGCTGATCGAGCCCGAAATCGCGCCGCCAGCGCGCCCGCGCCTCGGGGGTGAGGCGTTGCGACTCGATGTGCTGGGTGATGTTGCCGGGGGTGGCGGCAACCAGGAAGAAGGTGGCGGTGGCCACGAGCCAGACCAGCACGACCCCTGCTGCGGCCCGGCGGAGCAGCCAGCGCAGCATCACGATCCCCAGTACCACTCCTCGATGTTGAAGAACACGCTGGAGGCGTTGATATCGGCGCCCTTGATGGCGCGGCTCACCCCCACGAGGAGGGTCGATTCGTAGAGAAAGGTCACCGGCTGGTCCTCGACGATGAGTTCCTGGATGCGGTCGAGGATGACCTTGGCCCGGGTGTGGTCCGGTTCGAGGCGAGCGGCAGCGATGAGGCGATCCACCTCGGGGTTGGAGTAGGCCACGAAGTTGTTGGAGCCCTGCCCTGGCCCCGGTGTGGCCCAGGTGCCCGTGAGGTCCACCTTGGTGGCCTCCTCCCAGGCCGACATGCTGGCTGCAAAGTCGCCGCTCTCCAGCCGCGCCACCATGGTGGTGTACTCGATGGGCTGCGGCCGCACGCGCACGCCGATCTTAGCGAGGTCCGACTGGATCATCAGCGCCAGGTCCTGGCGGATGGGGTTGGTGGCGGGGTAGAGCAGGTCGAAGGTGAACGGCGTGCCGTTGCGCATCAGCGTCCCGTCGGCGGGGGAGGGGAGCCAGCCCGCTTCCCGGAGCAGGGCTCGGGCCTGCTCCGGGTCGTAGGGGAACTGCGGGAGGTTGCGGTTGAACGCCCACATGGAGGAGAGGATCGGCCCCACGGCCAGGCGGGCGAAGCCGTGGTAGGCGGTGTCCACCGCGTTCTTGCGGTTGATGGCGTAGGTCATGGCTCGCCGCACCCGGCGATCGCGGAAGAGGGGGTGGCGATTGTTCCAGGCGATGAACCCCCAGGTGCGGGACGGCACCTCCACCAAATCCACGTCGCGGGAGCTCTTCACGCGCTCCGCCAACCGCGGCGGCACCATGGGGACCACGTGCACCTGGCCGCCGAGGAGCTGGTTCACCTGGCTTGACGCCTCGGGGATCACCCGGAAGATCACCCGATTGAGGTAGGGGCGCGGCTGCCCCCAGTAGGTGGGGTCCCGGTCCAGGATGAGGGTCTGCTGCGGGCTGAAGCTCGCAAACCTGAACGGCCCGCACGTCACCATCCTGGTCATGAAATCGGTCTCGGCCCACTGCTCGAAGGGGATCTTCCCCCAGGCGTGGGCGGGGACGATATGCCCGTCGTTGGCGTCCATGAGCTGGTACGGGTAGACCCGGGTGAAGTGGAACCTCACCGTGAACGGGTCCACCACCTCCACGTGGCTGATGAAATCCTTGATCTCCAGGCCCGGCGAGCCGATCCGCGGGTCCTTCTGGACTTGGAAGGTGAACCGTACATCCTCGGCGGTGACCGGGACCCCGTCGGACCAGAAAGCGTCCCGGCGCAGAGAAAAGGTGAGGGTGCGGTTGTCCTGCGAGAACTCCCACGACGAGGCCAGGCGCGGCGCAAAGGAGGGGGGGTGGAGGTGGTAGTCCGGCTGCTCCTGCATGAGCGTCGGGAACAGCATGTCGATGACCTGCAGCTCGCTGGCCCCGGTCCCCCAGTGGTACTCGTTGAGGGTGGCGAGATCGGCGGGGATGGCCACGATGACGAAGCCACCCTGCTGCGGGCCGGACGGGGGCACCGCCTGCCCCAGCGCCGCGGGCTCGCGCCGGCAGGCAGCCTGGAGAAGCAAGAGCCCCGCCGCCAGGGCCGAGGCCACCACGGCTCGCGTCGTCCTCATCGCTGCTCCCGATTCATTCTACCGTGCCCGCGGAACCTCACGGCAGGAGGGTGCGGTAAAGCTCCGCGTACGCACGGGCCGAGCTGTCCCAGGAAAAGTCGCGGCTCATCCCCGCCCGGCGCACCGCGTCCAAGCGGGCCGGGTTCCTGAGGACCTCGAGGGCCCGGCCCAGCGCCGCCACGAGACCGCGGGGGGAGAGCTCATCGAGGACGAAGCCGGTGCCGTGGGGCTCGCCGACGTCCACCACCGTGTCGGCCAGGCCGCCGGTGGGGTTGACCACCGGCAGCGTCCCGTAGCGCATGGCGATCATCTGCCCCAGCCCGCACGGCTCCCAGCGGCTCGGCATCAAGAACAGGTCGGCACCCGCGTAGATCCGGTGGGCGAGACCCTCGTCGAAGCGGGCGAACACCCGGACGCGGCCCGGGTGGGAGAGCTGGGCGGCCTGAAGGGTCTCCTCGTAGCGGCGCTCGCCGGTGCCGAGGACCACCACGTCGTAGCCCAGCGCCACGATCTCGTCCAGGGCCGCGGCCAGCACATCGGCGCCCTTCTGCTCCGTCAGCCGCGACACCATGCCGAGGAGCGGCCGCGCCCCCGGGGCCAGTTCCGCCTCCGCCGCCAGCGCCTCGTGGGCGGCGGTCTTGCCGGCGCGCACCGAGGCGGCCGTGTACGGGGTGGGGATGTGGCGGTCGCTGGCCGGGTCCCAGGTGGCGACGTCGAGGCCGTTCAAGATGCCGGAGAGACGATCGCTGCGGCTCGCCAGCACCCCTTCCAGGCGGCAGCCGAACTGCGGCGTGAGGATCTCCCGGGCGTAGGTGGGGGAGACGGTGGTGATGGCGTCCGCGCTCACCAGCCCCCCTTTGAGGAAATTCACGTGCCCGTAGAACTCCAGGGTGTCCATGGTGAAGAGGTCGCGGGGGAGTTGGCACGCCTCCAGCACCCAGGGCGGGAACACCCCCTGGTAGGCGAGGTTGTGAATGGTGAGGACGCTCGCCGCCCCGGGCAGACCGCTGCGATGCTCGGGGAAGCGGGCCAGCGCCAGCGGCGCCAGGGCAGCCTGCCAGTCGTGGGCGTGGATGATGTCGGCCCCCCCGTGGGCCGCCACCGCGTACAGGGCGGCGCGGGCAAAGAAGGCGTAGCGGATGGGGTTGTCCGGGAAATCCCCCTCGGGCAGCGAGTAGAGGCCGGGCCGCACGAAGAGCTGCGGGCAATCGAGGAGGAGCACCGTGGTGCCCTGGTGGCTCACCTGGCGGACGGCGGCCCGCATCCCCATCGCCCACACCTCCCCCACGGGCTCCCCGGGGAGCTCGTCGTTGACCGTGACGCGATGCCCCGGGACCACCACCGTTACCGCGTGCCCGAGGGCCGCCAGGGCGGGGGGCAGGGCGCCCACCACGTCCGCCAGACCGCCGGTCTTGGAAAACGGGACCGCCTCCGATGCCAAATGCGCAATGCGTAGCGTCATTTTTCCTCCCCTCTCCGCGGTGGGGCACCGCTCGTCCCGGGTGCGACCGCCATCAGCGGTCCTCCACCGTCACCTCGCGGAGGAAGCGGGCAGCCTCCTCCGGTGGGGTGGGGTTGATGGAGTAGCCGGAACCCCACTCGAAGCCGGCGATACGGGTGATGCGGGGGACGAACTCGATGTGCCAGTGGTAGTCGTACTCGATGGTGGTCCAGTAGCGGGGCTGACCGGGGCGCGGGTGGGAGCTGGGGGCGGTGTGGAGAATGAGGTTGTACGGCGGGTCCGAGAGGAGCGTGCGGATGCGCCGGAGAAAGTCGCGGACCACCGCCGCCAGGCTCTCCAGCATCTGATCGTTGCACAGGGCGAAGTCGTGGGAGTGTTGCTTGGGCAGCAGCCAGGTCTCGAACGGGAAGGAGGAGGCGAACGGCTCCAGCAGGATGAACCGGTCCGTCTCGAGGGCCACCCGATCGCCGAAGGCACGCTCCTGCGCGATCATGTCGCAGAAGATGCAGCGTTCCTTGTGGCCCCAGTGCTCGCGGGCAATGTTGAGCTCCTCCACCACCACGGTGGGGATGATGGGGGTGGCGATGAGCTGGGAGTGGGGGTGGTAGAGGGAGGCCCCCGCCTCCTTGCCGTGGTTTTTGAAGAGCAGCACGTAGCGGATACGGATGTCCTTGCGAAGGTCGAGGATCCGCTCCCGCCACGCCCGCAGCACCAGGGCCAGCTCCTCCACCGACAGGTCGGCGGCGGCCCGGTGGTGGTGGGGGGTCTCGATGATCACCTCGTGGGCGCCGATGCCGTTGACTCGGTCGTAGATGCCCACCCCCTGGCGGGTCAGCTCCCCCTCGATGCCAAGGGCGGGGAACTTGTTGGGCACCACCCGAACCTGCCAGTTGGGGCCGTTGGGTTGGCGGGGGCCGGCGGGGATGGCGTAGATCTCCGGCGGGGTCGTGTGCTCGTTGCCGTACTCGAACGGGCAGCCGGCCGGGTCGCCGGGAGGGTCCGCCTCGGGGCGGCGGAACTCGTGTGGGCGGAAGCGCCGCTCGGTGGCGATGATGGACCAGCGTCGTCGGATGGGGTCAAAGCGCAACTCGGACATGATCGTCCTTCCTCCGCAGCGAAACCGCCGACAGCTTCGGCGGGGAGACTCGAAGGGCTTTCCTGACCGCGCGAAGCGGGGGCCGGCAGAGCAGCAGGTTCAGGCGGCCCGGCGTCATGGTTCGTCCACGTCCTCCAGGTCCAGGTCCCACATCCCCTCGGGGGGCAGGCGTTCCCCGCCGTACTCCACGGCCATTCGGAGGCGCCCGCCGGGGAGCGGCAGGCGGGCCTCGAGGCAGGAGACGAAGGCGGCGTCCTGGGGGCGGTCGGCGGGGAGCGTCCAGGTGATCTGGCCTTGGTCGCCGATGATGGCCACGGTGAAGCCAGTCCCCTCAGCGGCGCGCTGCCGCACCTCGACACGGAGGAAAAGGACGTTCCCATCGCTGCGCAACCCGACCCGGGCCAGGTGCCGGTAGGAGGGCGGGGCATCGTGCCAAGCCGCCACGGCCCATTCGAAGTAGTTCGTGGTGCGTCCGTCCAGGGTGGGGGCTGGCCATTCGCGGGAGAGCGGCACCCGCAGCGGCTTGGCGGTGGCGCGGATGGGCACCGACAGTTCCGCCGGCGGCGTCACGCCGGCGATCCGACAGGCGTCGCGCAGGTGGAGGCGGAACAGCTCGTCGTAGAGGGGTGCCAACAGCGTCGGGTTGTCGTCGCCCAGCCACCACCACCAATCGCTGCCCTCGGCGGCAAGCCACGAGATCCCGCCCCGGGCAGCGCCCATGGCCCGGGCGCGGGCGAGCAGTTCCCACCCGCGGTTCTTTTCCGGATGGCCGATCCAGGTGGCGAAGGTTCCGCCGATCCAGGAGCCGGGGTGGAGGCGGGGCAGGGGCCGAGGCTCCTCGGTGGCGGCGCGTTCGGCCAGGGTGACGGGGTGGAGTTCCGAGGCAACGGCGAGTTCCGCCGCGAGGGCGGCAAGAAACGGCGTCCCCCCGGCGGGGAAGGAGGTCCAAGGGTTTTCCCCGTCCAGGGCGAGGACGATGCCGGCCTCAGGGGGGAGATCCCGCGCCATGTGCCGCATGTACCCCACCAGATCCCGGGCGGCGTGGGCCTCGTCGGGGTAGCGGGCGGCCTCGAAGCCGATGAAGTCGGAGAGCCCCCGGTGGCGGAAGAACAACACCGGCCCGCCGGCGGGCAAGCGCCACGGCACGAACAGCTCGTGCCCCACCCCCGTCTCCCCCGAGAGGGGGTGGCCGAGGGAGGCGGCCAGGATCCCCTCGTCGGTGCAGAGCCACCGCACCCCGTGCCGGCCGTAGAGAGCCACCGCCTCCTCCGACACGGAGCCCTCCGGCGGCCAACACCCCACCGGGGCAAAGCCGTGCTCCCCGGCGGCGGCAAGGCCCCGGGCGATGTGGGCGTCGGCGTCCTCGGGGGCGGCAAAGGTAGGGGTCGGGGGGGGTGGGTGGGGGGCCCACGACTGGGGCACGATGTCGGTGCCGATGAGGAGGGGGACGATGGGGTGCGCCCATGGGGAGGTGGCGATCTCGACCCCCTCCTGCTGGGCGAGCCGCCGGTAAAGCTCGAGGAGCCGGCCCGGGCAGGCCGCCAGCCACGCCACCGCCGTCTCCCGGGCAGCCTGGCTCCAGGAGCCGCTGTGGCGGGCCAGCTGCGCCAGCTCCGGCTCCCACTGGAGGTTGGGCGCCGCGTAGGCGAGCACCAGCAGGACCTGGAGGTCGGTGAGGTCCTGCACCGTGAACCGGCGCGGGAGCTCCTCGCGAGCGGCGCCGGCGGCGCGGGCCAGGAGCTCGGCCAGGCGGGGCCAGCGGCCAAGCTGGCGAGGGTGGAGGAGGGAGGCCCACCGCACGATCTCCCACTGGCCGTCGGGCGACAGGTGACGAGCCGGGGTGCGCAGCGCCTCCAGCAGCGGGTCTCTGGCCGTGCCGTCCCGATAGGCGGCGAGCTGGTCCAGGAACACCGGCGTGAGGTTGAGTACCTGACCCTTGAGGCCCGCGGTGGCAATGGACTGGGCCAGGGTGAGGTACTCGCCGCCGGCGTGGAGGAGGACCCAGGGGGCATGGACGCGGGAATCCGCGGTGCGGTAGAGCGGCTGGTGGAGGTGCCAGAGGAAGGTGAGCCTAGCCATGGACACGCTCACCCTGGCAGCTGTGAGCCGACGGCCGCCGCTTGGTTCACCTGGCGCGCTCCAGGCAGGCGCGGACCGTCTGTTTGAGTTCGCCGAGGTCGGACGACTTCACCACGTACGCGTCCGCGAGCCACGAGGAGAAGTCGTCCTGGTACCGGGCGAACGCCGTGCTGAGGACCACGGGGAGGCGGGGCCAGCGGCTCTTGATCTCGTGCAGGAGGGTGAGGCCGGAGCCCTCGGCGAGGCGAATGTCCAGGACCACCAGGTCGATGTCGCCCTCCTCGAGAAGCGCTCGCCCGCCGTCCAGGGTGGTGGCGCGGCAGACCCGAAACCCCTCCCGAGCGAAGGCCCGCTCGTATAGGTCCAGCAACCCTTCCTCGTCGTCGATGAAGAGCAGTCGCGCGCTCATACCCACCTCCGCAGCAGGATAGAGAAGCGCACCCAGCCAGGCAACGAGTCGTCGTACTCCACCCGGCCCTGCATGGCGTGGACCAGTCGCTGCACCGAGGCGAGTCCAAGCCCCGCACCGCTCTCCCTGGTGGACACCCCGCCGGAAAACGGGTCCATGCGCATGGTCATGGGGAGCGGCGGGCCGTTGTCGGCCACCACCACCGCGACGAGATCCCCGCTCGACTCCACGGCCACCTGTACGCACCCGCCGCTCACGTGAGCCGCCTCCAGCGCCTCCAGGGCGTTGCCCACCAGGTTCTCGAGACAGCGATCCAGGTACGAGGGCACGGCAGCGGCGATTAGGGGCGCTTCGGGACCCTGGAACTCCAGGCGCACCCCGCGGCGGGCCGCCAGCGGCTCGAAGGCCGCCACCACGCGGGCCACCGCCTCCCCCACGTCCACCGCTGTCAAAGACGTCCCTGTCGCCCCCCTGGCCAAGCTCGCCACCAGCTCTTCCAGGCGACTCTCGGCGTTGCGGATGGCCGCCCCGATGGCGCGCAGGGTGCGGGCTAGGTCGTCCTGCCCCTCGCCCACCGCCTGGGCGAGCTCGCTGGCCAGGCCCCCCGCCAGGGCCAGGGGGTTCTTGAGGTCGTGGGCCAGGGTGCGGGCCGCCTCCAGCATGGCGGCGGCGTGCTCGGCGGTGATGCGGCGGCGCTCCTCCTCGCTCAGTCGGGTGAGGAGTTCGATGCGTTCCACGGCGGCGCGCAGGGCGTGGGCCATGGTGGCCGCCGCCTCCAGGATGGTGGGGGGGATCGGCCGGTGGTTGATGAAGTTGTCGGCCAGGACCACGCCCCAGAGTTGGCCGGCGCCGACAATGGGGATCACCGCCAGGTTGTCGGAGCCCAGCACGGCGAGCCAGTGACGTACGCACGCCACGGGGTGGCCGCGGCGGACGATGAGCGGGCGTTGCCATTTGCAGGAGGCGTCCTCCAGGGGGCAGGAAAGCGCGGCCAGGAGCGGCGCGTGCCGTTGCTGCTCCGCCTGGATGACGGCGGCGTCCGGGTGGTCGATCCCGGCCAGGGGGTCGATGCCGTTTTGACGGAGGTCGTGCCAGAGAGCGGCCCCCTCCTCGCGGGTGCGTGGACCCACGCCGAACCACCCTTCCAGCCGCTCGCCGTGGAGGCGCAGGAGGAACGCCCTGTTGAAGCGCAGGCCTTCCCCGGCGGTGAGGCCCACGAGGGTGGCCCAGGCAGCGGTTTCCGGGTTGAGGACGGTTTCCAGGGCGTGGGAGACGCGGCGCACCGCCGCCACCACCTGGGCCGGAGCCGGGGCCTGGGCGCCGTTGCGCCGTCGCCGGCCGCCGTTCCCCCCGCGCCTGGGCTGGGTGCGGCACACTCGCCACCGCTGCTCCCTGGTCACGTCCCCTCCTCTCCCGCCGAGGAGTCTACCCCGGTCGGACCCGGGGGGAGTTCAATCCAGCCCCCCTCGTCGAAGAAGCCAAAGCGGCGCTCGAGCTTCACGAAGCAGGCACCGGCGGCAGTGAGGTCGCCGGCGGGGAAGGTCTCGCCACTCCCCGGCCGAGGGGGGAGGGCGATGGTGGCACGGGCAGAAACGCCGCGCAGCGACAGCTCGAACGGTGCGAGACCGCCCCCAGGGTTCTCCCTCACCACCACCAGGGTTCGCCGGCCCCAGGCCCGCCAGCGGGGGTGCGACCGGATCGTCACGCGGATCTCCCCCTGGGCGTTTCGCTGCGCCGAAAGCGGTGCGCCGGGCGGCACGAACGCCGGCGGGAAGAAGCGCTCGGGGCCTTCCAGAAACGCGGTCATCCACCCCCGCCGCCAGACGTGCTGGCTGCGATGGGCCGCCACGGCGCGTCGGGCTGCGGCGGCCTCGCTGGCGGTGCGGGGGAGCGAGACGGCCGCTCCCGGGAGGCGGTGGAGCGCCGGGTGGTGAACGAGAAACCCGAGTTGCCGGGGCAGGACCCCTGCCGGCGCCCAGCGCAGGGCCACCCGCAGGAGGACCCCCAGCGCGCTGTGGTCGGGGTGGAGGTCGGCAAGGGAGGGGTAGGCCACCAGTGTGGGGCGGACCTCGGCCAGCAGCCCCACGAGGGCGGCAAGGATCGCCTCGGGGCTGCGCAGGAGCAGCTCGGTGAGCCCCTGGTCCGGGAAGCGCAGGAAGGTGGCGAGCGCCGGCGGCACACCCAGTTCTCCCAGTGCGGCCAGGGCCTCGCCCTCCCGCAGGCGGCCGAAGCGCAGGCGCTCCCGCTCGCCGATGTGCCAGCGCCGTTCCACCGCCCGCTGAGCCCAGGGGTTGTTGTCGCCGGAGGTGACGAAGGCCACGCGGACGCTGGCGCCGGCGGTCACGGCCCGCTGCAGCAACGTCCCCGTGGCCAGCGTCTCGTCATCGGGGTGGGGGGCGAGGACCAGCAACCGGTCCTCCGCCGTCACGACGGCGCTGGCAGCTTTCCCCGGCGGGGTGTCGGTGGTTGGCGGAATGGTCGGCCCCCGGTGCCCTTTCTCTCCGTGGCCCAGCCTGGCGGCTCGAGCGTCCGCGCAGTATACCTGCTGGCGCCAAGGGGGGCGGTAGGATACCCCCATGAACGAGCAACTCCAACCCTGGTGGCGGCGCAACGCATGCCGGTGGTTCCGGTGGGTGGCGGCGATGCTGGCGGTGGTGGTGGGCGGGGGCGTACTGGCAGCTTGGCTCGCGGCGCGCCACTCGGTGCGGCCCGACCGCGACGCCACCGTCGAACTGCCCGGTCTCGCCGCCGGGGCGGCGGTGGCCTTCGACCGCTACGGCGTCCCCCACATCCAGGCCGGGAGCGTCGAGGACGCCGTGCGCATCCAGGGTTTCCTCCACGCCCGCGACCGCTTTTTCCAGATGGAACTCATGCGACGGGCGGCCCGTGGTCGGCTGGCTGAACTGCTGGGTTCGGCGGCGCTGCCCACCGACATCAAGATGCGCCGCTGGATGCTGGCCGAGGCGGCGGAGCGCCAGAGCGCAGCCCTCGACGGGGAGAGTCGCCGCCTCCTGGAAGCCTACGCGGGCGGGGTCAACGCGGCACTGGATCGCTACGGGGCGCGGGGGCTGGCACCAGAGATGCTGCTGCTGGGCGGGTCGGTGGCCCCGTGGCGCGCCGCGGACACCGTGGGGATCGGGCTTCTCATGGAACTCTCCCTCACCTGGGCTGCCGGCGAGGAGTTGGAGCGGGCGGCCATCCTCGCCGCCCTCGGGCGGGAGAAGGCGGTGGCGCTGTGGGGTTGGAGCGAGAGCCAGGCCGAGGCCTGGCTGCCCGCCGCACCTCCGGCGGCCCCGCCGAGAGGGGACGACAGCTCGGCCATGCCGCGGTTTTCGGGGATCGGCTCCAACAACTGGGCGGTGGCGGGGTGGCGGTCGCTCTCCGGGGCGCCCCTGCTGGCCAACGATCCCCACGTGGGGATCGCCAACCCCTCCACTTGGTACGAGGTCCACCTCGAAACCCCCACCGTCGCGTTGGCGGGCGCCTCCATCGCCGGTGCGCCCGGCGTCCTCATCGGCCACAACGAGCACCTGGCCTGGGGCCTGACGATGACCATGCAGGACGACCAGGACCTCTTTGCCCTGAGCCTGGACGAGAGCGGCAGGCGGGAGCGGATCGGTGACGCCTTCCGGGACCTCGACGTGCGGGACGAGGTGATCCCCGTGCGCGGCGCCAGGGAGGGGACGCCCGTGCGGCTGAAGGCCTCCGCCCACGGTCCGGTGGTGCGGGAGGAGGGCGGTACCGTCTACGCCCTGGCCTGGACGGCGCTGCGCGGCTCCTCGCCGCTGCCCTGCTTCTTGAAGCTCGACCGGGCCACCTCGGTGGGGGAGGGGGCGGCGGCCTTCGCCACCTGCGAGGCGCCGGGGATGAACCTGGTGTTGGCCGACCGCGCCGGGCACATCCGCTGGCAGGTGGTGGGACGTCCCCCCCGGCGAGGCTGCGGCTTCGGCCGCGTGCCCACGGACGGGAGCAACCCGGCCTGCGGCTGGTCGGGCTTTGCCCCCTTCGAGGACAACCCGTTCCTGGAGGACCCGCCCACGGGGGCGGTGGCCAGCGCCAACCACGACCCCTTTGCCGAGGGGGACTTCCCCGGCCCGCCGTTCGCGGCGGAATTCGCGCCGCCGTGGCGCATTCGCACCATCAAGCGGGCCCTGGCCGGGCGCGAGCGCTGGGACGTTGCGGGCTTCGTGGCGCTCCAGGCGGACGTGGCCAACCCCCAGGCCGACGCACTGCTGGAGCGGCTGCGACCGGTCCTCGCCACGGTGGACAGTGACGCTGCCCGCATCCTCGAGGCCTGGGACCGGCGGATGGATGCCGGCAGCCGCGGCGCACTCCTGTGGGCGCTGTTCCTCCGCGAGCTGGGGCGGCGCGTGGGGGGCGACGAGGCGGAAGCGGCGGGGCTTGCCGCCTCCCCCATCGGCGGCGGCGAGCTGCTCCGCTTGCTGACCGGCGGGCTCGATCCCGCCTGGTGGGACGATGGGCGCACGGCCGAGGTGGAGACCGCCCGGGACATTGTGGCCGCAGCCCTGGCGGCGGCCGCCCGGCAGGCCGCCGGGATGCGCTGGGGGGAGCGGCACCGGGTGTTCTTCCGCCACGCCTTGGGGGGCGTGCCGATCCTCGGCGCCGCCCTCAACGTGGGTCCCTTCCCGGCCCCCGGTGCGGGCCCCTGTCTCAACGCCACCGCCTACTCCGGCGGGGGGGAGGGGTTCGACGTGGTTTCCCTGCCGTCGCTGCGGTTCGTGGCGGACCTCGCCGACTGGGACCGGAGCGTCTTCACCCTCCCGCTCGGTCAGTCCGGGCACTTCCTGTCCCGCCACGCCGACGATCAGACGGCGGACTGGCTGGCGGGCCGTGTCCACCCCATGCCGTGGTCGGCCGCTGCGGTGCGGGCGGCTGCAGTGGCGACCTGGCGGCTGGTGCCGGGCCGAGAGTGATCCGCGGTCACGCTAAGCTAAGCACCCGGAGGAGCGCCATGGATCCCATGACCATTGTCGAGCGGCAGGCCCAGCAGACCGACACTCGCATCCTGCTGCTGGTGCTGGACGGCCTTGGCGACTTGCCCCGCCCGGCCGACGGCTTGACCCCGCTGGCGGCCGCCCGCACCCCCAACCTGGACCGCCTCGCCGCGGAGGGGTGCTGCGGCCGCTGCGACCCGGTCGGGCCAGGCATCACCCCGGGCTCCGGGCCCGGCCACCTCGGCCTGTTCGGCTACGACCCCACCGAGATCGAGATCGGCCGCGGGGTGCTCTCGGCGGTGGGCATCGATTTTCCGCTCCAGGCCGGGGACGTGGCGGCCCGGTTCAACTTCTGCACCCTGGACGCCGCCGGCAACGTGGTGGACCGGCGGGCCGGCCGCCCCAGCACCGAGGAGAACCGGCGCCTGGTGGAGCGCCTGCGCCGCATCCCGCCGCCGCCCGGCGTGACGTGGTTCGTCGAGACCGAATCGGAGCACCGGGGCGTGCTGGTGCTGCGGGGGGAGGGGCTGTCCCCTCGCCTCGCCGACACCGACCCGCAGAAGGTGGGCGTCCCCCCCCTCCCCGTGACCGCCACCGCCCCGGCAGCCGCGGCAACGGCCCGCATCGTGTCGGACTTCGTTGCCGGCGCGCTTTCGGAACTGGCCGACGAGCCAACGGCCAACGGCCTCCTCCTCCGGGGGTTCGACTCGTTGCCGACGATCCCGTCCATGGCCCAGCGGTTCCGCCTGCGGCCGGTGTGCGTGGCCACCTACCCCATGTACCGGGGTCTGGCCCGACTGGTGGGGATGGCTATGGCCCCACCCCCTCCGGCCCTTGCCGACTACCCGGCGGCGGTGGCCGCCGCCGCTGCTGGCCACGACTTCGTTTTCGCCCACGTCAAGTACACCGACAAGGCCGGGGAGGATGGCGACTTTCAGCGCAAGCAGGCGGTGGTGGAGGAGGTGGACCGCCTGTTGCCCGAGATCCTGGCGGTTGGCTTCGACGTGGTGGTGGTCACCGCCGACCACTCCACACCGGTACCGTTTGCCGCTCACTCGTGGCACCCGGTGCCGGCCCTGGTGTGGGCGCCGGGACGGGTGTTCCAGGACGGGGTGGGGGAGTTCACGGAACAGGCCTGCGTGGCCGGCGCCCTCGGGCGGATGCCGCTGCGCTACCTGATTTGCGAGGCGCTGGCGGCGGCGGGCAAGGTGGCCAAGTTCGGCGCCTGACCCGGGCGGCTGGGAGCCACACTGTTGAGTTTGGCCTTGCCCATCGTCGGAAGGGTAGCCGGCGCGCGGCGGCCGGCGCCCGTCAGGGCTGCGGCTCGACGTGAATCACCACCCGGCCGAGCCAGGGGAGACGGGCCCGCAGCGCTCGTTCGAGCCGCTCGGTGAGCTCGTGGGCGTCGGTGATGGGCAGGTTGCGCTGGACGCTACAGTGAAACGACACGTGGAGCCTGCCCTGCTCGTCGTGGACGGCAATGTCGTGGGGTTGGCACTGGGGGCTTTCCTCGCTCACCACGCGGCGGACCTCCTCCAGGACCTGGCGGGTGGCGGGGCCGGGAGGGCGCTGGCCCCGGCCGGGCGAACTCAGCGGCTCGATGTGGGTGACGATCCGCGCCAGAGACGGCAACTCCTGCCGCAGCCGGTCCTCGAAGGCGGAGGCGCGATCGTGGGCGGCAGCCACGTCGAGGTCGGCGGGGACCTCGAGGTGCAGCTCCAGGTAGCGCGACCCCAGCACGTCCCGCACGTGAACGTCGTGAGCGCCGAGCCCGAGGCGCGAGGCAAGCTCCCGCGCCCGCGCGAATTCGTGGCCCTCGCCTGCGGCGGCGGACCCGGTGACGGGCTCGACGTGAACCACCACGTCGGAGGCGGGGAGCAGGCGGTGCACGGCATCTTCAGCCATGTCCGCGATGGCGTGGGCGTGCTCCATCGTGGTGCCCGCGTCCACCCGGAGCGTGACGTCCACGAAGGACTCCGGGCCGCTGCGACGGGCGCGCACGCGGGCCACTTCGACGACGCCCGGGAGGCGAAGAGCGGCGGCAATGGTGTCGCGCAATCCGGGCGGCGATTCGTCGAGGAGGTCGGCGAGGGTGCGCCGGCCGAGGCCGATGGTGATCCAGACGACGATGGCTGCGACCCCCAGTGCCGCCACCGCGTCCGCCTTGGCAAGCCACGGCGCCCCCAGCGGTCGGGCGAGGAGGACCCCCGCAAGGCCGAGGATCACGACGCCCGAGGACCAGACGTCGGTGGCGAAGTGGAGGGCATCGGCCTCGAGGGCACGGCTCTGGTACTTCTCGGCGGTTCGCGACAAGGCGCGGGCGCGCGTGGCGTCCACGGCGATGGACGTCAGCATCACCGCAAACGACCACACCGTGACCTCGACGTGGACGTGGGTGACGAAGAGACGGTCGACCGCCTCGACGAGGATCCAGGCGCAGGTGGCCACGAGGAGCATCGCCTCGACGAGAGCCGAAACGTTCTCGAACTTGCCGTGACCGTAGGGGTGACGTTCGTCGGCAGGGCGCGCCGACGCGCGCACGGCCGCCAGGGTGAGAACGGCGGCGGCGAGGTCGAGGAGCGAGTGGAGCGCCTCCGAGAGGATCCCGAGGGAACCGGTGGTCACCCCCACCACGCCTTTGAGCGCCGTCAGGGCGACGGCGGCAAGGACGGACGCGAGGGCAACGTCGTGCTTTTCCCGCGCCGGCGAGGGCGGGGCGACGGTCGCTTCGGCCCGGCGCCCCGAAAGGCCAGGGCTCACGCCGGGATTTTACCCTTGCGGCGCCGCGCCGAGCGCCCCGAGGCGCCGGGAATGCGCCGGGAACCGGCGGGGTTTTGCGGGTGGGAGGTTCGACTGTGCGACGGTTTGCGCCCCTGGCGTTTCTCTTCACCATCCTTACCGGTACCGCCCGCGCCGGCGACGGGCTGAAACCCGGCGACCCCTTCCCGGCGTGGCGCCTCCTGGACCAGAAGGGGGAGGCGGTGTCGTCGGCGGATCTGGCTGGCAAGACCTACCTGCTTTGGTACTACCCCAAGGCCATGACGCCGGGCTGCACGGCAGAAGGGTGCGCGCTACGCGACAGCTACGCCGACTTCGCCAAGCTGGGCGTGGTGGTCCTCGGCGTCTCCTTCGACGAGCCCAAGGACAACGCGGCCTTTGCCGCCAAGCACAACTTCCCCTTCCGGTTGTTGTCCGACACCACGAAGGAGCTGGCGGTGGCGGTGGGAGCTGCGGACTCGCCCAAGCGCCTGTGGGCCCGCCGCGTCTCCTTCCTCGTCGGCGGGGACGGCACCGTTCTCAAGGCCTACACGGACGTCAACCCGTCCACCCACGCCGCCCAGGTCCTGGCCGACCTCGCGGCCCTAACCCGATAGGCTCGGCGGCAGCGGCCCGATCACCGGCAGCCTCGAGCCCGGCATGAGCGTGCGCTCGGGGTGAATCACCAGAGCCCGGGGCCGATCCGGGCAGGCGGCGGCGCAGAGACCGCAGCCGGTGCAGACCTCGCTGCTGACCAGCGGGCGGCCGTTGAGCATGCGGATCGCCTCGGCGGGGAAGGGGCACACCAGCACGCAGATGCGGCACGACTCGCCGCGGAACGTGCGGCAGAACCGGGGGTCCACCTGGGCCACCCCGAGACGCACCGCCTTCGGGGAGGGGAGGGGGAGGAGCGCCCGGGGTGCGCAGGCGGCAATACACGGTAAGGTGGCGCACAGGTGGCACGGGGTGCGGCCCGGCGCCAGCACCGCCACCCGCCGGCCGCTCACCTCGGCCATGAAGATGGCCGACGCGGGGCAGGCGGGCACGCACGCCTCGCACCCCGTGCAGGCGGCAAGGTAAGCGTCGTCCGGGGTCAGCGCCCCGGGGGGCCGAACGAGGGAGGCCGGGTCCACGGGCTGGGGGGTGTTCGCCCGCTCCCCCACCTGGCGGACGAAACCCGCGAGCGACCGCAGCAGGTCCTTGCGCGAGAATGCCTTCACGTTCCTCGCTCCGCCCCTGCCACCGCCACGGTGCCCCACGGTGCCGGCACCAGACGCCGGTCCTCGGCGGCGTGCTGGAGCCGGCGCGCCCACCCCTCCACGTCCAGGGCGGCCTCAGCCGCCTGACACGCCCCGTCCGAGGTGCGGGTGGCGGGGTGGCGGGGTTGGAGGAACGAGCAACAGTCCTGGTGCGGCTGGATCGAGAGTTCGAAGGTGCCAGCCCGTTCGGCGATGCGGATAATCTCTTCCTTGTCGAGCCCCACCAGGGGCCGCAGCACCGGCATGTGGGCGACCCGGTCGATGGTTGCCAGGTTCTCGAGGGTTTGGGATGCCACCTGGTTCAACGATTCGCCCGTGACGAGGGCAAGGCAGCGGGTGCGCCGGGCGATGCGCGCCGCCACCCGCAGCATCATGCGGCGGTAGAGCACCACCCGCAACGCTTCCGGGCAGGCCGTCACGATCTCCCGCTGGCAATCGGCGAACGGCACCACCCAGAGGCGAGCGCCGCCCTGGTAGCGGGCCAGGATCTGGACGATGGCCTCCACCTTGCGCACCGAGGCGTCGGAGGTGTACGGCGCGGAATGGAAGTGGACGAAGCTCGCCGCCACGCCGCGCTTCATGGTGAGGTAAGCGGCGGCGGGCGAGTCGATCCCGCCCGACAGCAACACTAGCGCCCGCCCCGAGGTGCCCATGGGCAAGCCGCCGGGGCCGGGGTAGCGGGCGCGGAAGGTGTAAATGCCGTCGTTTTGCACCAGCACGTGGATGGTGGCGCCAGGGTGTTCGAGATCCACCGGCAGGTCGGTGGCGCCCTTGATGAAGGCGCCAAGGCGGCGGCACACCTCCTCGGAGGTCATGGGGAATCGCTTGTCGGAGCGCTGGCAGCGCACGGCGAAGGAGGCGGCATCCAGTTCCCCGAGGTGCTCCCCCACCCAACGTTCGAGGTCTTCGTAGCTGGCGCCCGCCCGGGCGACGGGGATGATGTTGTTGATGCCGAAGACCGTGGCCAGGCGCGCGTACACCTCGGGCCACGGCACCGGCGCGGCAAAGCGGACCACGATACGCGCCGGCACGGCAATGTCGCGCACCGGCAAGCCGCGCAGCGAGGCGCGGATGTTGCGCAGCAACACTCGCTCGAACCAGCCCCGGTTGCCGCCCTTGAGGGCCACCTCGTGGTAGGTGGCGATGACGTACTCGACGGTTTCCACCCCCCCTCCCGGCAGGAGCCTACCACAGCGCTCCGGAGCGCTACACTGTGTCCGGGAGGGGTGGTGCGGCGAACAGCCATCGCGTCGTTGGCGGCGGCGCTCCTGGCGAGCGGCGTCTCGTTGGCGGAGGAGCCGGAGTGGACCGGCTACCTCGTCGCCCACCTGCGCCGCTACCCCCTCGCCACCGCCGAGGATGTCTACAAGTTCGTCCACCAGAGTGTCTACGGTCCCGCCCACTTCATCCCCGACGTGGCGGCGGCGCGGGGCTACCTGGACGAAGAGTTGGCGACGCTCCCGCCGGGGCCGCCGGACGAGCCCCTGGTGGAGGAGCTGTCCGTGGATATGGTGCGGGTGAACCTGCGCCCCTTCGTGGCCGGCGGCGGCGATCGGGAGGCGCTGCTCGCCGCCCTCGTCGCCTCCGCCGCGGCGGTGCGCGGCGAACCCGAGACGATGCGGTCCCGCCTTGCCGCCGCCCGCCGCGTGCTGGAGGAATCGGGGCGTGACGGGGAGGCGGGGCGCCTCGCGGTCCTCTCCCAGCGGCTTGCTGCGGAGGGGTTCCCGGCACGCCACCACAGCGACGCCTACGCCAACGCCTACCGCCCGGCCTACCGGGTCATCCTCCGCGCCCTCCTCCCGGGCAGTGGGTTGCGGGAGAAATGAAACACGGCGGGCGCCGCAGCGCCCGCCGTGGCCAATCGCCCGACCGCGCTAGCCGCGCCAGCTCTGGAGCATCTTCATGTAGTTGGCGCGCTCCAGCGCCTGCGGGTTGGGGCAGGAGCGATGGCTCATGGAACCCAACATCTGCTGGAGCGACTCGTACTCGTGTTCCTCCAGCCAGCGCTCCATCCCCTGCCGGAGCACCGCCAGATGCTCCGGTCCCTGGCGCAGCAGGGCCGAGACCACCTGCACCGCACTGGCGCCGGCCATCACCGCCTTGATGGCGTCCTCCGGGGTGTGGACCCCACCGCTGCAAGCGAGATCGGCCCTCACGTGACCGTAGAGGATGGCGAGCCAGCGCAGACGCAGCCGCAGGGTGGGGGAGTGCGACAGGTTGAGGTTCGGCACCACCTCGAGGTTTTCGATGTCGATGTCCGGTTGGTAGAAGCGGTTGAAGACGACGATGCCGTCGGCGCCGGCCTCGTCGAGCTGCCTGGCAAAGTTGGCGAGGGAGGTGAAGAAGGGGGAGATCTTCACCGCCACGGGGATCCGCACCTCCTCCTTGACGAGCTTCACCGCGTCCAACTTGCGGCGCTCCACCACGTCGGCGCTCTCCCAGGCCTGGGTGGCCAGGTAGTAGACGTTGAGCTCCAGGGCATCGGCGCCGGCCTGCTCGATGAGCCTGGCGTACTGCAGCCACCCGGAGGGGGTCGTGCCGTTCAGTGAGGCGATGACCGGCACCCGCACCGCCGCCTTGATCTTGCGGATCTGCTCCAGGTAGGCCTCGGGACCGAGGCGGAACTCCTCGGGGCGGGGGAAGTAGGAGAGCGCCTCGGCAAAGGACTCCTCGTGCATCTCCACGGCGCGCTCCTGGCCCAGCACCTCGTGGTTGATCTGCTCCTCGAAGAGCGAGTGCATGACGATGGCGGCGGCGCCGGCGTCTTCCAGGCGCCTGACCGTGTCCAGGTCGTCCACCAGCGGCGACGCACCGGGCATCAGCGGGTGCGGTAGGGTGAACCCGAGATACTTGGTGGTTAGATCCATGGTCCCCTCCCTCTACTTTTCCGCCTCGGCGGACGGCGCGGTCACCGACACCGCGGGCATGGCCAGCTTGGCCAGGTGTTCGTAGGCGATGAAGCGGTTGCGGACCTCGATCTCGGCCCGGGCCAGCAGTTCCGCGAACCGCTTGGGGTAGAGCTGCTCCACCATCCGGAACCGCGTCTCGTTGCGCACGTAGTCGGCAAGCTTGGTCTTGCCGGGGGCCGAATCCAGCTTGAGCGGGTTCTCCCCCGCGGCGATGCGTCGCGGATCCCAGCGGTACAGGGGCCAGGCGCCGGAGTCCACCGCCAGTTTCTGCTGCTCGCACCCGTAGGCCAGGTCGTAACCGTGGGCGATGCAGTGGCTGTAGGCGATGATGATGGACGTTCCGGGGTACGAGTCGGCCTCCACGAACGCCCGCACGGTCTGCGCGTCCTTGGCGCCAAAGGCCACCCGCGCCACGTACACGTTGCCGTAGGTCATGGCGATCATGCCCAGGTCCTTCTTGGCCACCCCCTTGCCGGCCATGGCGAACTTGGCGGCGGCGCCCATGGGTGTGGCCTTGGAGGCCTGACCGCCAGTGTTGGAGTAGACCTCGGTGTCCAGCACCAGGAGGTTGACGTCGCGCCCCTGGGCCAGGACGTGATCGAGGCCGCCGTAGCCGATGTCGTAGGCCCAGCCGTCACCGCCCACCGCCCACACGCTCTTGCGCACCAGGTAGTCGGCGAGCCCTTCGAGGATGCGGGCCTCCGTCGCCCGGATGCCGGAGAGCTTGGCCCGCAGCGCATCGACGCGGGCCCGCTGGGCGGCAATGCCAGCCTCGTCGGCCTGATTGGCGTTGAGGATCTCGGTGACCAGGTTGTCGCCGAGCTCCCCGGCGAGAGACTTGAGGTAATGGCGCGCCAGGTCGGTGTGCTTGTCCACCGACAGCCGCATGCCGAAGGCAAACTCCGCGGTGTCTTCGAACAGGGAGTTGTTCCACGCCGGGCCGCGGCCGTTGGCGTCGGTGGCGTACGGCGTGGTGGGCAGGTTGCCGCCGTAGATGGAGGAGCACCCTGTGGCGTTGCCGATCAGGGCGCGATCGCCGAAGAGCTGGGTGAGGAGCTTGACGTAAGGCGTCTCGCCGCACCCGGCGCAGGCGCCGGAGTACTCGAAGAGCGGGCGCAGGAACTGCGAGCCCTTGACGTCCAGCTTCACCGACGCGCGGTCCACCTCGGGGAGGGCGAGGAAGAAGGCGTAGTTCTCGCGCTCCGCCGCGCGCAGCGGCATCTGCGGGGCCATGTCGATGGCCTTGTGCTTGGGGTTGGACTTGTCCTTGGCCGGGCAGACCATGACGCAGACCTTGCAGCCGGTGCAGTCCTCCGGGGCCACCTGGATGGTGTACTTCCACCCCTTGTACTCCGGGGCCTTGAAGTCCACCGCCTTGAAGGTGGGCGGTGCGCCGGCCAAAGCCTCCGGCGGGTACACCTTGGCGCGGATGGCGGCGTGGGGGCAGACCAGGGCGCACTTGTTGCACTGGATGCAGATGGCCGGATCCCACACGGGGATTTCCAGGGCAATGTTGCGCTTCTCCCACTGAGTGGTGGCGGACGGCCAGGTCCCGTCCACCGGGAACGCCGACACCGGCAGGAGATCGCCCTTGCCCGCCATCATCACGGCGGTGACCCGCTTGACGAAATCGGGGGCCGCCTCCGCCACGATGGGCGGGCGGGTTCTGGTGGCGGTGACCGCGGCCGGGACCTTCACTTCGAAGAGGTGCGCCAGGGTGTGGTCCACGGCCTCGAAGTTCTTGCGCACCACCTCGGGCCCCTTCTTAGCGTAGGTCTTTTCGATGGACTTCTTGATCTGGGCGATGGCCTCGTCCCGGGGGAGCACGCCGGAGATGGCGAAGAAGCAGGTCTGCATGATGGTGTTGATGCGCACCCCCATGCCGGTGTCCTTAGCCACCTTGTACGCGTCGATGACGTAGAACTTGAGCTTCTTCTCGATGATCTGCTGTTGCATCTCGCGAGGGAGCTGGTCCCACACCTCGTCGGGGCCGAACGGCGCGTTGAGGAGGAACGTGGCGCCGGGAGCGGCGTAGTCCAGCATGTCGTACTTGTCGGTGAAGACGTACTGGTGGCAGGCCACGAAGTTGGCACGCTTGATGAGGTAGTGGGAGCGGATCGGCTGTGGGCCGAAGCGCAGGTGGGAGATGGTGACCGCCCCGGCCTTCTTGGAGTCGTAGACGAAGTACCCCTGGCCGTAGTTGTCCGTCTCCTCGGCGATGATCTTGATGGAGTTCTTGTTGGCGCCCACCGTCCCGTCGGCGCCGAGACCGAAGAAGACCGCCCGGGAGACCGAGTCGGGCTCGATGTCGAAGTCCGGGTCCACGTCCAGGGAGGTGCGGGTGACGTCGTCCTCGATGCCGACGGTGAAGTGGTTCTTGGGGCGCTCCTGCTTCAGGTTGTCGAAGACCGCCTTGACCATGGCGGGCGTGAACTCCTTGGAGGAAAGGCCGTAACGGCCGCCCACCACCAGGGGATCCACCGCCAGGTGGGAGTTCCCCTCGTCTTTCGCCTCGCGCAGGGCGGCGATGACGTCCAGGTAGAGCGGGTCGCCGATGGCGCCGGGCTCCTTGGTGCGGTCCAGGACCGCCATGCGGGTGACCGTGGCCGGCAATGCCTGGACGAAGTCCTTGATGGAGAACGGCCGGTACAGGTGCACCTTGACGAGGCCGATGCGCTCGCCCCGTTCCCGGGCCCAGTCCACGTACTCCTTGGCGGTTTCGGCGCCGGAACCCATGAGAACGATGACCCGCTCGGCTTCAGGGTCGCCGTAGTACTCGAAGAGTCGGTACTGGCGGCCGGTGAGTCTGGCGAACTCGTCCATGGTCTCCTGGACGATGGCCGGGCAGGCGAGGTAGAAGGGGTTGCAGGCCTCCCGGGCCTGGAAGAACGCATCGGGGTTCTGGGCGGTGCCGCGGATGAAGGGCCGGTCCGGGCTCATGGCCCGCTGCCGGTGCGCCGCCACCAGCTCGTCGGTGATCATGGCCCGCAGGTCGTCGTCGGTGAGTTCCTCCAGCTTGTCCACCTCATGGGAAATCCGGAACCCGTCGAAGAAGTGGAGGAACGGCACGCGCGACCTGAGGGTGGCGCACTGGCCGATGAGGGCGAAGTCGTGCGCCTGCTGCACCGAGCCCGAGGCCAGCAGGGCGAAACCGGTCTGCCGGCAAGCCATCACGTCGGAGTGGTCGCCGAAGATGGAGAGGGCGTGGGTGGCCACCGTGCGGGCGGAGACGTGCATGCAGTAGGACGTCAACTCCCCCGCGATCTTGTACATGGAGGGGATCATCAAGAGCAGACCCTGAGACGCGGTGAAGGTGGTGGTGAGCGATCCCGCTTGGAGCGCCCCGTGCACCGCGGCGGCGGCGCCTGCCTCCGACTGCATCTCCGTGACCTCGGGGACGACCCCCCAGATGTTCTTCCTGCCCTGCGCCGACCACTCGTCGGCGAACTCCCCCATGTTGGAGGATGGGGTGATGGGGTAGATTGCGATCACCTCGTTGGTGCGGTGGGCCACCGAGGCGGTGGCCTCGTTCCCGTCCAAGGTGATCATCCTGCGTTGCGCCATGATGGACCTCCCTCGCACTGTGCGTCGCTCCTCAAGACGGCTCGTGATGGGGCGCGCGATGTCACACGGGTCACGTCGTCCACGTGAACCGCTTCACAACCTCCAGTCTACGCGCCTTCCCGCACCGTTGGCAAGGGAGCGCTGGCGGCGGGTTCGGGGGCGTCGGGACCGCTGGTGGCGGCCCTGAGGGGAGTCGAACCCCTGCTGCCGGCTTGAAAGACCGGTGTCCTAACCGTTAGACGACAGGGCCGCGCCGTCCGGGGGGATTATCGCACACCGTGGCGACTCGTGCCGGGTGCGGGGCGGCAGCGTCGGGGAGCGCGGCAGGGACGGTTGCGCCCAGGTGCCCGCGAGACGAACCTACGCCATGCCGGAGGTGGCACCGGAGGGCCAACGTTCCCGCAGGGACCGGTACCTTCTCTCGCCGTGAGCCCTCGCTGCGAACCTCACCAGCGGGTGGGAAGGATGGAAAACCCCTCGTGGCTCACCGGGTCCCCTTCCTCCGAGTGCACCGCCGCGACCCGGGCCCGGGGAGGCCCCTGCCACAGGCGCCCCTCGAGGGTGGAGAGGGACGCCTCGTCCCCCAGCGCCATCACCTCCACCTCGCCGGTGGCGAGGTTGCGGACCCAGCCGGTGAGCCCCAGCGCCTGGGCCTCCCGCAGCACGAAGTAGCGGAACCCCACCCCCTGGACCCGGCCGGAGACCACGAAGCGCCGGCTCCTCACCGGACCTCCCGAAACCCTTCGCACCCCACCAGGGGGACGAAACTCGCTCCCCCGTGCTCGCTCTCGATGAACTGCTGGCCCCGGCGGACCACCCGCACCAGGCGCTGCGCGCGCAGGCTGCCCACCGGCAGCACCAGGCGGCCCCCCTCGGCAAGCTGCTCGGTGAGAGTCGCCGGGACGCTGGGAGCCGCGGCGGACACCACGATGGCGTCGTAGGGGGCGTTGGCCCGCCACCCCAGCGAGCCGTCCATGACCTGGATCGTCACGTTGGTGATCCCCAGTTCGGCGAGCCGGTTCTTGGCGCTCTGCGCCAGCGCTGGCAGGCGCTCCACGGAGAAGACGAAGCGAGCGAGGCGCGCCAGCACTGCCGTCAGGTAGCCGGATCCAGTGCCGATCTCCAGGACGCGGTCCCTGGGCCCGAGGGCCGAAAGCTCGGCCAGCCGGGCCACCACCGAGGGCTGGGAGATGGTCTGCCCTTCGCCAATCTCCAGGGCGAAGTCGTCGTAGGCCTGGGCGAAGAACTGGCGCGGCACGAACCTTTCCCTGGGGATGGCGGCGATGGCTGCGAGGACGCCCTCGTCGGTGATGCCCTGGTTGCGCAACGCGGCAACGAGAGCCGCCCGCCGCACCGGCACGGCGAGGGGGCTCACCGGGCCGAAAGCCGCCACTGGGCAGCCTCCCGCTGGAGGGTCGCGAGCAGCTGGTGGTCGGTCATGTCGAGCTGCAGCGGAGTGATGGCCACGAAGCCGCTCGCCACCTCGTGGAAATCGGTTCCGGGGATGGGCTCCCAGACCGGTGCCCCGCCGCCGATCCAGTAGCACGTGCGACCACGGGGATCGGTGTCCTCCACCACCCCTTCCGTGTACCGCCGCTTGCCGAGTCGGCAGAAGGCAATGCCCGCCGGCGGGCCCGGCGGCACGTTGACGTTGAGCAACGTCGCCGCCGGCAGGCCGCGCTCGAGCACCCGCTCGGCCAACAGCCGGGCGAACTTGGCGGCAAAGTGGAACGAGAACCCCTCGCCCACCACCTGGGACACGGCAATGGCCGGCACCCCCAGAATCACCGCCTCGAAGGCGGCGGAGACGGTGCCCGAGTAGTGGACGTCGTCCCCCATGTTGGCACCGAAGTTGATGCCCGAGATGACGAGGTCGGGGTTGCGGTCTTTGAGCACCTGGCAGATCCCCAACGTCACACAGTCGGTGGGGGTGCCATCCACCACGAACCGCCGGTCGGCCAGCCTGGTCATGCGCAACGGCCGGGAGAGGGTGAGGGCGTGAGAGACGGCGGAGTTCTCCCGGTCCGGCGCCACCACCCAGACCTCCCCGAGCCCTTCCAGGGCGTCGGCCAGGACCTGGAGCCCTTCGGATGTGTACCCGTCGTCGTTGGTGAGGAGGAGGAGCGGTTGGGTCACGCCGCGCAGTATAGCCTGCGCCGGTTCCGGAGTGGGGAGCGTTCGCGCCGGTGCGCCTGGCGGGTTCCCGGCCGGTGCTACACTCTCGCCGCTGCCGACCGGTCCGGCAGGGGTGGGCCGTTAGCTCAGCTGGTAGAGCAGTGGGCTTTTAACCCAACGGTCGGGGGTTCGAATCCCTCACGGCCCACCATTCCCGAATCCCGGAAACGGAGGTGGAGCTGCGTTGCCCGAGCAAGACCCCCCTCCCGGTGCGGCAGGTGCTGGCCGCTGCCGGCGGCACGGTTCCGGTACAATGCGGGCCATGAAGGGGTTGAAAGGGCTGGCCCCGGTGGGGGCGCCGATGCTGGTGGTGGGTGTGGCCCTGGTGCTGCTTGCGGCGTGCCGCCCGCCGCTGCCGGGCCCGGAGCGACAGTGGCGGGCGAGCCGGGAGGCGGCGATTCGCAGCGCACTGCCTGCCTCGGCGCTGGCCTCCTTTGCGGGGGTGAGGTTCTTCCCGTACGACCCGCGTGTGCGGGTGCGGACCATGCTGGAGCCGCTGCCCACCCCGGAGCCGTTGCGCATTGCCGCCTCGGACGGTTCGGTGCGCCCGGCCCATCGCCTGGGGCGGGTGCGGGTGGTGCTGCCCGGCGGGCAGGCGGTACTGTCCGTGTTCCAGCTCGACGATATCGCGGACCGCTACCCGGATCATCTGTTCCTGCCGTTCCGCGACGCTGGCGCCGGCACGACCACCTACGGGGCCGGGCGCTACGTGGAGGTGGAGCGAGCGGCCGGCGGGGTGCTGGAGATCGACTTCAACCGCGCCTACAACCCCGACTGCGCGTATGGGATTGCCGGCCGCTGCCCGGTCACCCCGGAGGAGAACACGGTGCCGTTCCTGGTGGCGGCGGGCGAGATGCTGCCCGCCGGCCACTGAGCAGACCGACACCACACCATACGGCGAGCTCGACGTGCGCGTGCCGCGGCGTGGCAGTGCCTTCCTGCGGCAACGCCCGCTGCGGTCCCCGTTGCGCACCCCTATCCCGCACCGCGGGCCAGCACCCCCACTACCCGGCCTCCAGTGTGGCCGGATCCGGGAGCAGCGTGCTGCAGTGGAGGAGGAGGGTCGCGGGGGCCCGACCCGCCGCCTGTAGGGTGAAGGGGATATGCGGTGGGAGGAGGGCGTGGTGGGCGGGGAGCAGCAGCAGTTCGTTGCCGAGGACGAGGCAGGTGACGCGCCCTTCGATGACGGTGACGATGCACTCGGCACCGACGCCAGGGCTGCTCACCTTGCCGGAAGGCTTCATGGTGAGCCAGCACGCTTCCGAACTACCCCCCCGCAGGTGGCGCACCTGCACCCGGTCACCCAAATCGCGGGGGCGCAGAGCCGTCCAGGAGCCGTGCGCCACGCTAAAGGTCGTTCGGACACCCACGCCCATGGACCGACTCCTTCCCGGCGGGGTTGTGATTTGCCGCCGCCGCGACTAGCATTTCACCCGGAGGGGCTGTAGCTCAGTTCGGATAGAGCAGCGGTTTCCTAAACCGCGTGTCGGTGGTTCGAGTCCACTCAGCCCCGCCAGATCCTATCGGTGCGCGTAGGCAGGTGCCGGCGCGTGCCGCCCCGCCTCGCCGCTCACCACTACTCGGGTGTCGCGCCGGTAGCAGTCGGGGCAGACGCAGGTGGTGACGCGGAACTCGTTGTCCACCACCTCCCCCTCCACGAACAGGCCGTGGCGCTCCTCCAGGCACACCCCACACACCCCGTGACGCTCGCTCTCGTACCGCCAGACCGGTCCGCTCACGCGCACCTCCGCTAGAACGGGATGTCGTCCTCGCTGTCGGGCTGGAAATCGGGCGGCTCCCCGGGGACCGCCTCGCCGGACGGCCTGGGGCCGAGCAGCTGGAGGGTCTGCGCCCGCACCTCCGTGAAGTAGCGGCGGTTCCCCTTCTCGTCGTCGTAGGTGCGGGTCCGCAGCGTCCCTTCCACGTAGACCTGCCGCCCCTTGCTCAGGTACTGGCCGCAGAACTCGGCCAGCTTGCCCCAGGCGACGATGTTGTGCCACTCGGTGTGTTCCTGTTTTTGCCCGTTCTTGTCCCGCCACGCCTCGTTGGTGGCGATGGAGAACTTGGCGACGGGGGTGCCGCCGGGCGTGTGGCGCAACTCCACGTCGCGTCCCAGGTTGCCGATCAAGATGACCTTGTTGACGCTCATACCGACCCTCCCGGCGTGGACGTTGCAGGTTAGCACAGGGCCGCCACCGGTGCTAGAGTCCCCCTCGTGTCCACGAGCCGCCGCCTGGTGACCGCCACCACGGGTATGGCGCTGGTCACTGTCGCCAGCCGCCTCTCCGGCTACGCCCGGGACAAGGTGGTGGCGGCGCTGCTGGGCGCCGGGGTGGTGAGCGACGCCTTCATCACGGGCTTTCGCATCCCCAACATGTTCCGGGCGTTCCTGGCGGAAGGCTCGCTCACCGCCGCCTTCGTCCCGACCCTGGTGGAGATCCGCAGCCGGGGCGAGGGTCCGCAGACGCGGAGCTTCGTTCGCGCCATGACCTCCGCCCTCCTCCTCGTCCTACCCCTGGTGGTGGCGATGGGTGTGGCGGCCGCACCATGGCTCGTCCGGCTCCTGGCCCCGGCGTTTCTCGCCAGCCCCGAGAAGTTTTCTCTGACCGTTCGGCTCACCCGCCTGATGTTCCCGTACTTGGGGCTGATCTCCTTGGCTGCCCTGGCTCAAGGGGTGCTCAACGCAGCGGATAGGTTTCTTCTCCCCGCCGCAACTCCCATCGCCCTCAACCTGGCCATCGTGGCCGGGACGGTGACGGCCGTGGAGGTGTTCGGGGGGCGCGGCGAGTGGCTGGCGGTGGGGGTATTGGTGGGCGGGTTGGCGCAGTTCGCCATGCAGGCGTGGGTCTGCTGGCGGCTGGGCACGCCACTGCTGCCGGGGCCGGGGGCGCTCCGCCACCCCGGCGTCAGGAGGGTGCTTGCCCTGATGCTGCCGGGGATCCCGGCTCTCGGCGTCTACCAGCTCACGCTCCTCATGTCCACGCGCTTTGCCGCCAGCGTCGGCAACGGCGCCGTGACCTGCCTCTACAACGCCTCGCGGCTCAACGAGCTGGTGTACGGCGTGGTGATCGTCCAGCTCACCACGGCGGTCCTGCCGATGCTGACGGCCGAACGTGCGGTCTCCGCCGAGCGCGCCCGGGAGACGTTGGCCTTTGCCATGCGCCTGCACTTCTTCGTGGTCTTGCCGGCCACCGCCTTTGCACTGGCGGCGGCCCGCCCCCTGGTGGGCGTGCTGTTCGGCGGTGGCCGTTACACCGCCGAGGCGGTGGCCGCCACCGCCGCCGCCCTCGTCTGGTATTCGGCGGGGATGCCGTTTCTGGGGCTCACCAAGCTGTTGGCCAACGCCTCCTACGCGTGGAAGGACACTCGCCTGCCGGTATGGGCGGCGGCGGCCAACCTCGTGGTGTTCGTGGTGGCGGGCCAGGCGACGGTGGGCGCCTACGGCATCGCCGGCATTGCTGCGGCGGCCTCGCTGGGGCAGGTGGCCAACTGTGGCATTTTGCTGGCCGGTCACGGGGTGGGGCGCCGGTTGCCCCGCCTGGGGGCGGTGCTGCCCGCGGGCGCCCGGCACCTGGCCGGCGCCGCGCTGGCCGGCCTGGTGGTGGCGGTGGCGGTACGCCTGCTGGGGGATCTGCCCCGGACCAGCGCGTCGGGGTTGGGGGCCTTGGCGGCGCTGGCGGTCGTGGCCGTGGGTGTGTATCTGGGCGCCCTGGTGCTCTTGGGGGCGCCCGAGTGGCAGGAGCTCCGGAGTCTCCTGCGGGGGAGGCGGGTGCGGTGAAAATGGTGATCCAGCGCGTGCAGCGGGGGGCGGTGCGGGTGAGGGGGGTGGAGGTGGCCGCCATCGGCACGGGCCTCGTGGTCCTGGTGGGTATCGAGCGGGGCGACGGCGGGGGGCACGTGGAGCGAGCCGCCCGCCGCCTCGCCACCCTGCGGGTGTTCGACGACGAGGCGGGCAAGATGAACCGCGGTCTCGACGAGATCGGCGGCGAGATCCTGGTGGTGTCCCAGTTCACCCTGGCCGGGGCGATTCGCCGGGGGCGCCGGCCGGATTTCTTCGCCGCGGCGCCCCCGGAGGTGGCGGAGCCTCTCATCGACGAGTTGTGCGTCCGCCTGCGGCGTCACGGGATTCGCGTGGCCACCGGCGTGTTCCGTGCCCACATGGAGGTGGAACTGGTCAACGACGGCCCGGTCACCCTCATCTGGGACGATCCCCCAACCACGCCGTGACGGGGTCAGGGCACCAGACGGATGGGTTCCGGGGTGAAGCAGAGCACGAAGACGGCTAGGCACAGCCATCCCAGAACCCGGCGGCGGGGATCCAGGGGCACATCCTCGTCGGGCATCCAGGGGTGGCGGACGCCCATGACCAGCGCCACCACGGCCCAGACGAGCCAGCCTGTCCAGAACAGGCCGAGGGCCACGAGGAGGAGGAGCAGCGGCCACGCGGCTCGCCGCTGCGCCCGGCCGAACAGGGCGTAGGTCACGTGGCCACCGTCCAGCTGCCCGAACGGCAGCAGGTTGAGGGCGGTGGCAAAGATGCCGAACCAGGCCGCAAATCCCACCGGGTGAAGGAGGATATCGCCCCCCGGCGGGACGTCGGGGTGAAGCTGGCTGGCCAGGAGGCGGAGGATGAGCGGTTCGCCGAACTCGATGTAGCCGCCGCGCGGCAGCTCGGCAACGGGCCGGGAGAGGGCCACCCCCAGGACCAGCATGGGGAGGGCCACGGCAAAACCAGCCAGCGGGCCCGCAGCCCCCACGTCCAGAAGTTCCCGCTTGCTGGCCAGGGGGGAGCGGATGCGGATGAACGCCCCCAGCGTGCCGATGCCGAACGGGACCGGGATGAAGTACGGGAGCGAGGCGTCCAGTCGGTGGGCGCGACAGGCCAGGTAGTGACCCATCTCGTGGGCGAGGAGGATGGCGAGGAGCGGCAGGGAAAAGGCGAGGCCGGCCCGAAGCAGCGCCGGAGAAAGGAAGGCGAGGAGGAGCGTCCACGGTCTGGCGGCCACCGCGTGGGGGGGCGGCAGCTCGATCTGGACGGGGGTCTCTGCGGCAGTGAGGCCGCCCACGACGGTGGTGGTCAGCGCGGTGAGAAGGAAGAGGCCGACGTGCAGCGCCAGGTTGCGAATCGGCGGCGGGGGACGGCGAACGACCCCGACGGGCACGCCGTCGGGGCCGATGATCTCCACCTCGATGTGGGAGGGCGGCACCTAGCGGGAGGTCCGAAGCGCCTTGCCCGGCTTGAAGCGGATGGTCTTCCCCGGTGGGATGGCCACCTCCACGCCGGTCTTGGGGTTCCTGCCGATCCCGCGCTTGCGGTTCTTCACGATGAAGACGCCAAAGCCACGCAGTTCGATGCGTTCGCCCTTGGTGAGGGCGTCGCGCATGGCGTCGAAGATGGTGTTCACGGCCTCACTCGCCTTGCTTTGCGGCAGCTCGACCGTTTCCATCACCTTGCGCACCAGATCGGCCTTGATCATGGATCCCTCCACCTTCCGAGACTGCCACCCTAGCGTTCACTGCCGGTTTCTGTCAAGCGGGCGCCACCGCGGAGCTTCTGCCTGAGCACCAGGACCTCGAGGGCAAGGCCGGCGAGCCGCGCGGCTTCCCGCACCGCCGGCACCGGCAGATCGGCGGTGCCGGCACTTCCCGCGTCCAGCCAGAGGAACGCCGCCGGCCGGCCGCGCACGCGCACCGGCACGATGAGCGCGGTCTCGGGCTTGGGCGGCCCCAGCGCCTCGAAGAGCAACTCGTTCCCCTCGCCGCTGGCCACCGGGCCGTTGTGCAGGTCGACGCCCTTGGACAGGTTGAGGAACACCGACGGTCGGTCGAGGGGGAGGATGAGGGTGTGAAAGTCCTCCTCCACCGTCCACTCGCTGCGCACCGCCCAGCCCAGCACGCGGCCCTGGTGGAGCGAGAAGAACGCCACCCGGGGGGCGAGGGTGGACAGGTACGACAGGGTCAGCTCGGCCACCTGGTCGCGGTGGGTGACGGCGGCCAGGGCGTCGCTGAGCTGGTCGAGGTCCACCTGCTCGCCGGCGGTAGGCTCGCCGCGGGGTAGCAGGGCGGGGAAGGTGGCGACACTGCACGCCACCGGCTCCGCTCCGCCGTCGGCCAGGGCCCGGAAGAGCTCCGGGGGGGTGGACTCGAGGCGCCAGAACTGTCGCCACTCCCGGGCCGCGCCCCGCGGGGGTCCGGGGGGCGGTGCGGTGGCGGCAGCCGGGGCGGGGAAGGGGATGGCCAGGGCCGCCGTGAGGGCTGCCTCGGTGGCCACGTGGGGGCGCACCACCATGCCGGTGAGACTGGCGATCTCGTCCCGCACCACCAGGTCCCCGGGGTTGGCCATGGCGACGTCCAGTACCTTGCCCCGCCGCCCGAAGGCCATGACCAGGTGGCGGCGGGCCAAGGAGGCGGGGAGCAAGGCGCGCAGTTCCGAAGGCGCCGAGGCCAGCTCCAGCGCGGTGACGGACGGGACGCCGCTCTGCTCGCTGAGGGCCTGGAGCAACTTTGCCTCGTTGAGGATGCCCAGGCGGACCAGCCAGGTGCCGAGGCGTCCGCCGTGACGCCGGCATGCGTCCAGCCCGGAGCGCAGCTCGTCGACGGTGACGAACCCACGCTCGATGAGAATCTCCCCCAGTCTCACGCGCCGATCTCCGGCGGCAGTATAGCCCGGGCTGCGAGGAGGGTTGGGGGAGTCACGACGCGTTGGCTAGTGAGAGGAACATGACAATGGCGTCCTCGCCGTCGCTGTAGTAGCGGGGGCGGCGGCCGATGGCGGCGTAGCCCAGGCGCCGGTAGAGGGCAAAGGCGCGGCGGTTGGAGGGGCGGACCTCGAGGATCACGCCGCGGCCGCGCCGGCGCAGCGCCTCCTCTCGGGCTGCCTCCAGCAACGTGGTGGCGAGGCCGCGCCCCTCGTGGAGGGGGCTGGTGGCGACCTTGAGGATGTGCAGCTCGTCCACCTGCCAGCAGGCGAAGAGGTACGCCACCAGGACCCCCTGCCCGTCGCACACCACCCGCTGGAAGCGCAGCGGCTGCCCCACCTCGGTGAGGTACAGGTGGGCCGGCCACGGGTCGGGAAACGCCACCGCCTCCAGTCGCGCCACCTCGGGCACGTCTTCCCGGCGCGCCTGCCGGATCACGTACCCCTCGGGGAGCGCTGCCATCAGCACACCCTCCGCGCCGGCGGGGTGACCTGGGGCGGCTCCACGTAGAGGGGGGCGAGGGGCTCAGCCTCGCCGGCCGCGGCGGCACCCATGGCCAGGAGCGCCTCAGCAGCACTTCGGATTGTTGGAGCGACACGGACCTCGGCCGGGAGGGGGAGCCCCTCGGGGGGGACGACCGGGTCCGCCAGCTCCGCGAGGGCCTCGACAGCCACGACGCGCAGCTCGTCGAGGGGGTAGGGCGCGTCGCCTCGGTCCTCGAAGGTCTGGGCGTAGACAAAGCCTCGCCGCGCTCCTTGGACCGCCACGCGGCGGCAGCCGGGGGCACGCGCCGCCAGCACCGAGAGGGAGGGAAGCCCACGGGCCGGGCAGCCGATGGCCCTGGCCAGGCCCTGGGCGGTGGCCAGGGCAACCCGGATGCCGGTGAAGGAACCAGGCCCGCGGGTGGCAAGGATGAGGCCGACGTCGCGACTCTCGAGGCCCGCGCCACGCAACAGCAGGTCCACCGCTGCCACCACCAGTTCCGACCGGGGCGTGGGACCGGGCAACGCCGCCAACCCAGGGGCGGCGGTGCGACCGTCCGCAAGGGCGACCTCCAGGCGAACCCCGCACCCGACGATGGCGAGTACCGCCTTCACCGTGGCAGTTTTGCCCGACCGGCCGCGGCAGTCAAGGTTTCCACCCCACCGAACCCCAGCACCGGTCGTGGGGCTCCAGTCGGTGGGACAGCACCCCCTCGTGACTTTGCTGCGCGGCCGGCGGTGGGCGGGTGGTGCCGGGGCCAGGGGCGACTACAATGGCCGGCGCATGAAGCAGACCCCCATGCTCCAGCAGTACCTGGCACTCAAGCAGGAGCATCCGGACGCCATCCTGTTCTACCGGCTCGGCGACTTCTACGAGCTGTTCTTCGAAGACGCGGAGAGAGCGGCGCCCATCCTCGGGTTGGTGCTCACCCAGCGCCGCCACAACGACGAGGTCACCTCCCCCATGTGCGGCGTCCCCCACCACGCGGTGGCCAGCTACGTGGCCAAGCTGGTGGAGGAGGGGTACCGAGTGGCGTTGGCCGAACAGGTGGAGGACCCGGCCACCGCCAAGGGGCTGGTGCGGCGGCAGGTGGTGCGGGTCTTCACCCCCGGGACCCTTACCGACCCGGAAATGCTCGCCGACGGCGAGCGCCGCCATGTGGCGGCGGTGGTGCGCCAGGGGGCCGACGCGGCGGTGGCCTACCTGGAGGCCGCCTCGGGGGAGTTCGGCGGCGTCTGCGCCGACCCCGACACGATCCGCGGCTTCCTCGCTCGCCTCGCGCCGCGGGAGGTGCTGGTGCGCGAGGGTGCCGCGGCCCTGGATGGGCTCTGGCCGGCAGAGTTGGGCAAGCCGGTGGTGACGGAGCGGCCCGCGGCGTGGTTCGCCCCGGCGCGGGCGGGGGAGCTTGTCCGGCGCTGCCTGGCCGTTGCCTCGTTGCGCGCCTTCGAGTTGGACGACTGCGAGCCACTGGTGGCCGCCGCCGGCGCACTTCTGGAGTACCTGCGCTCCACTCAGGGCTCGCTGCCCGAGCACGTGCGCGATTTCGTTCGCCACCGGCCGGGTGCCGCGCTGGCGCTGGATGCGGCCACGGTGCGCAACCTGGAGCTGGTGCAGGACGCGGCGGGGGGCCGCCGCGCCACCCTCCTCCGCAGCCTCGACCGGACCGTGACCGGGATGGGGTTGCGGATGCTGCGGGACTGGCTGCTGGCCCCGGCGGGGGACGCGGCCACGGCGGAGGCCCGGCACGGCGCCGTGGCAGCGTTCGTGGACGACCCGTCGCTGCTGACCACCGCGCGGGAACTGCTGGCGGCGGTGGGCGATCTCGAGCGCGCCGCTGCGCGGGTGGGTTTCCGCCAGGCCCGCCCGGCAGAGCTGGCGGGGCTCCGGCGCGGCCTTGCCGCGGTTCCAGCCTTGCGCGCCGCCCTCCTCGATGCGCCGTCGGGGTTGCTCGCCCAGTTGGCCAGCGGGATGGACGAACTGGGCGATCTGGAGCGGGACCTTGCCCGGACCCTGGCCGACGACCCGCCGGCCCTCCTCGGCCCGGGCACCATCCGAGCCGGGGTGGACGCGGAGCTGGACGAGGCGCGGGGGCTGGCCCGGGGAGCCAAGGAGGTGTTGGGCGAGCTGGAGGCCCGGGAGCGGGCGCGGACCGGCATTGCGTCGTTGCGCATCCGCTACAACCGGGTGTTCGGCTACGCCTTCGAGGTGTCCCGCGCCAACCTGGCCAAGGTGCCGGAGGACTTCGTTCGCCGGCAGACCCTCGCCGGCGCTGAGCGGTTCACCACCGCCGAACTGGTGGATCTGGAGCACCGCATCGCCACTGCCGAGGCGCGTGCCGAGGAGCGCGAGCGGGAACTGTTTGCCGCCCTCCTGGAACGCTGCGCCGCGGCTGCCGGCCGCCTCGCGGCCACCGCCCGGGCGCTGGCGGCGGTGGACGCTCTGGGGTCGCTGGCGGTGGTGGCGCGGGAGCGGGGGTATGTGCGACCGCGGCTGGTGCGCGGCACCTCGCTGCGCCTGCTGGCCTCGCGCCACCCGGTGGTGGAGGCCCTTTCGGCTGCGCCGTTCGTCCCCAACGATGTGGACCTGGACGCCAGCGAGCGGCAGATCCTCATCCTCACCGGCCCCAACATGGGCGGCAAGTCCACGTTCCTCCGCCAGGTGGCGCTGGCCGTCATCATGGCCCGGGCCGGCTCCTTCGTGGCCGCCGAGGAGGCCGAGATCGGCGACTTCGACCGGGTCTTCACCCGAGTCGGCGCGGCGGACGACATCGCCCGCGGCGAGTCCACCTTCATGGTGGAGATGACGGAGGTGGCCCACATCCTCAAGTACGCCACCGACCGGTCGTTGGTGATCCTCGACGAGGTAGGCCGCGGCACCGCGACTTTCGACGGCCTGTCCCTGGCCTGGGCGGTGGTGGAGGCGCTCCACGACCCCCCGGAGGGGAAGGGCAAACCGCTGGTGCTCTTCGCCACCCACTACCACGAACTCACCGATCTCGCCCAGCGTCTGGAACGGGTGGCCAACGCCTCCCTCGCCGTCAAGGAGTGGCAGGGGCAGGTGCTCTTTCTCCACCGGGTGGTGCCCGGGCCCGCCGACCGCTCGTACGGGATCCACGTGGCGCGCCTGGCCGGCGTCCCGGAGGGGGTGTGCCGACGGGCGGAGGCAGTGCTGGCAAGTTTGGAGCGACACGAGGTGAGGGTCGTGGAGACCGCCAGGCACCAGCCGAGCCCGGTCCAGCTCTCCCTCTTCCCCGCCCCGGAGGAGACGGTGGTCCGGAGGTTGCGCAGCCTGGACTTGGCCAGCACCACGCCGCTGGAGGCCCTCAACCTGCTGGCCGAGCTGCAGCGGCTCGTGGAGGGGGGCACGTGAGGCCGTACCTGTGCTGCGGGGTGGCGGGTACCGAACTGAGCGCCGGCGAGCGGGACACCCTGGCGCGGCTCGGCCCCGGCGGGGTGATCCTCTTTGCGCGGAACGTGATGAGTCGTGACCAGGTAACGGCGCTCGTGGCGGAACTCCACGCCCTCCCCTCCCGTCCCTACGTGGCGGTGGACCTGGAGGGGGGGCGGGTCGACCGGTTGCGCACGCTGTTCGGCGGGTTGCCCAGCGCGGCCCAAGCCGGCCGGGCCGGCGAGGCGGCGACAGCGGCGCTGGGGCGTGCCGCGGGGGCTTGCTGCGCGAGTCTCGGCATCGACGTGGACTTGGCACCGGTGCTGGACGTGGCGCGGCCTGGCGGCTGGCTCGCGGCGGAGGACCGGTGCTTTGCGGCGACACCGGCAGAGGTCGAGGCGCTGGCCGCGGCCTTCGTCGCAGGCGTGGAGGGCTTCGGTGTGCGGGTGTGCCTCAAGCACTACCCGGGGCTCGGTTCCGGCGGCGTGGACTCCCACCGCGACCTGCCGTTGCTGGCCGACGATGTGGCTCGGGAAGCCACCACCTTCCACCGGCTGGGCGGGAGAGGGCGCGGGGTCATGGTGGCCCACGCCCTGGCACCGGCGCTGGGGGAGGCGTGGGCACCGGCCTCGCTGTCGGCGCGGATCGTCGGCCGGTTGCGCCGGGCCCACCCGGGGCCGGTGTTGGCCGACGATCTGGAGATGGGCGCCCTGGCTGCGCACGGGACGCTGCCCGAGCGGGCAGCGGCGGCGATCTTGGCGGGCTGCGACCAGGTGCTGGTGTGCAACGCCATGGAGGACCGCCACGCCGTGGTGGAGCACCTGGACGCCTGGCAGCGGCGCGACGCGGCACTCTGCCGGGCCCTGGTTAGGGCGGGGGAGCGAGTCCGGGAGTTTGCCAACGCCACCCCTCCGCCGGTGCCGTGGGGGGAGGCGGAGCGACTGGTGGAGGAGGCCCGGCGTCTGGCCTGCCGGTAGCCTGGCTCGGCTCCCCCTCGGTACCGGAGGGCCCGCCGGCGGTTGTTACCCCAACGTGACAGCGGGGCGCTGCAGTCGCCGGATCCTGGTTCGGAACTCGATGAGATAGTGAGAGATCTGTACCAATCGGCGTTGGCATGGAGCTTTCATACGCCAGGGGTGGCACGGCGGTTGTGCGCGGGGAGGAACGATGAGCGTCGTCGCGATTCTTGGCTACCTCCTGTTGGCGGGGTTTGTCTTTGGCTCGCTCTACAAGGCCTTTCGCTACCTGATGATGCCCATGCACGTGCGCTGGGAGCTCTACCCGGTGGCGCACGAGAAGGGCAAGGTGGCCTACGGCGGTTCCTACTTCGAGGAGCTGGACTGGTGGACGAAGCCCCGGGAGACCTCCGTCGTCGGGGAAATACGAACCATCCTCGAGGAGGTTTTCACCCTCAAGGCGGTGCGCGAGAACAACCCCTCGCTGTGGCTGCCCTCGCTGCTCTTTCACTACGGGCTCTACCTGATGTTCCTGCTGGGGGTGGGGTTAGTGGTGGGGGCGGCGGCTGGGCTCTTCGGCTTCCCCGGGCTGGGGTGGCTGGCCGGGGGGAAGGTGCTGTCCGTCTGGGGTGCGGTGGGGCTCTCGCTGGGGACGGTGGGCTGCGCCCTCCTGCTGGTCAGGCGACTCGGCGACGCGGCCCTCCGGAACGCCTCCACGCCCGCGGACTTCCTGCACCTGTGGTGGCTTTTGGCGGTCTTCCTGGCTTCGTGGGGGAGCTGGTTGTGGGCGGACCGCCAGTACACGGTGGCTGCTGGCTTCGTCAAGGGCCTCGTGTCCTTCTCGCCGGCCGGCGGCGTGCCGCTGCTCTTTACCGTGCAGCTTGTGTTGCTAGGACTGTTCCTCGCCTACCTGCCGTGGAGTCACATGACCCACATGTTCGCCAAGTACTTCACCTGGCATTCGGTGCGCTGGGACGACGCGCCGAACCTCGCCGGCGAGGCGTACCGGGAAAAAGCGCTCAAGTTGCTCATGCTGCCGGTCTCGTGGTCGGCGCCCCACATCAAGGGGGACGGACGCAAGACCTGGCTCGACGTGGTTCAGGAGAGGGGGGAATCCTGACATGAAACCCGAGCCGCTCATTCCGCCTGTCAACGTCAAGGACATCTCGAAGGCGACAGACACGCTGTCGCCCATCGACCTGCAGCGGATCGTGCCGCTGCCGCCACCCTACGACGAGGTGGACGCCGCCACCCTCTGGAAGGAGCTGAGCGCCGACCGCCGCAGCGAGATCGACGCGTCGCTGGACGGCGTCTCGGCCCTGTCGCTCAAGCGCCCCAAGGACCCTGCCGAGGAGGAACGGCTCCTCAAGGGGTTCGTGGCGGGGTTGCGCAAGCTTCTCTCCAAGGAGAACAACTGGACCTTCCTGCAGCCGCTCCAGCTCACCCTGGACCACTGCACGCACTGCCAGACCTGCGCCGAGGCGTGCCCCATCTTCGTGACGAGCGGGCGCAACGAGGTCTACCGCCCGAGCTACCGCGCCGACGTGCTGCGGCGCCTGCTGGCGCGCTACGGCGACGGCGGCAACCCCCTGAAGTCGGCCCTCACCGGGCCCATCGAGCTGAACTGGGAGACCTTCGCCCGCCTGGCCGAGCTGGCCTACCGCTGCACCCTGTGCCGGCGCTGCACCCAGGCGTGCCCCATCGGCGTGGACAACGGCCTCATCTCCCACGAACTGCGCAAGCTCTACAGCCAGGAGCTGGGCATCGCCGCCACTGAGTGCCACGCCAACGGCTCGGTGCTGCAGCTCCGCGTGGGCTCCTCCACCGGCATGACGCCGGCCGTGGTACGCGACAACATCGAGTTCATCGACGACGAGATGAGCGAGAAGGTGGGGTTCACCGTCAAGACCCCCTTCGACAAGGTGGGGGCCGACGTGTTGCTCATCCACAACGCGGGGGAGATCCTCGCCTGGCCGGAGAACCCCGGCGCCTTCGCCGTGATCATGGAGGCAGCGGGTATCTCCTGGACCATGTCCTCCGACCTCGTGGCCTACGACGCCATCAACTACGGGCTCTGGTACGACGACGTCCAGTTCGCCCGCGTGGCCCTGGAGCACATCAAGGTCGCCAAGAAGCTGAAGGTGAAGAAGATCGTCATCGGCGAGTGCGGCCACGCCCACAAGGCGCTCACGGTGATCGCGGACCGCATCCTGCTGGGCGAGGACAACGTGCCGCGGGAGAGCGCGCTCACCTTCCTGGAGGGGATCGTCAACTCCGGCGCGCTCAAGCTCGACCCTTCGCGCAACGACTTCCCCGTCACGCTCCACGACCCGTGCAACATGGTGCGGGCCATGGGCATCGTCGAGCCGCAGCGGCGGATTCTCCGGGCCATTGCGCCACGGTTCCGGGAGATGCACCCCCATGGCGTGGAGAACTATTGCTGCGGCGGGGGCTCGGGTTTCGCCATCATGTCCCCCAACAACTTCGCCAACTGGCGGATGCTCATATCGGGGCGGATCAAGATGCAGCAGATCCTGGAGGCCTTCAAGGACGAGCTGGACCCCTCCATCCCCAAGTACGTCTGCACGCCGTGCTCCAACTGCAAGGGGCAGTTCCGCGACCTCATCCGCGCCTACGGCGCCTGGGAGAAGAGCCGCATCCTCTACGGCGGTCTCGTGGAGCTCATCGTCAACGCCATGTCCGACGTGCCGCCGGGCTTCCTGGAGTGGGAGTTCAGGTAGCGGGAGGTCGCCCGCTGCCGCCGCCGGTTACGACCGCGTAACGCGAGCTAGGGACAGAGCCCGAGGGGGCGTGTTACCCTGAGACCGTCCATGGAGGCGGGGCGGGGGATCGAACGGTTGGTGCACGCCTTTGCGCGGCCCGTGGAGATTGTCCGCGGGTGGCGCCGGGCGGACCTGCGACCGGACATCCTGGCCGGGCTCACCGTGGCCATCGTCGCCATCCCGCAGTCCATTGCCTACGCAGCCATCGCTGGGTTGCCGGCGAGCTACGGGCTCTACTCGTCAGCGGTGGCGTCGGTGGTGGGGGCGCTGTGGGGGAGTTCCCGCTTCCTCTCCAGCGGCCCAACCAACGCCGCGTCCATCCTCGTGCTCTCGGTGCTCGCCCCACTGGTGCCCATCGGCTCGCCGGAGTTCCTCATGGCGGCCAGCGCCATGGCGGTGATGGTGGGGCTGCTGCGCATCGGGTTTGGGCTTTTGGGCTTCGGCATGCTGGTGAACTTTGCCTCCCGGGCGGTGCTGCTAGGGTTCACGGCGGGGGCGGCGGTGCTCATCGCCTTGGGCCAGACGCTGCCGCTGGCCGGCATTGCGGCGGGGCCCACCCACCGCAGCCCGGACATCGTGGCGACCCTGCTCGTCAACGCGGACCGCGTGCACCTGCCGAGTCTCCTCTTCGGGGTGGGGGCGGTGGCCGCGACGTTGCTGTTCAACCGGTTCTCCCGGCGCCTGCCGGGGTCCCTGGTGGCGCTGTCCCTGTGCGCGGCAGTGGCCGGGGTGGTGGGGGCCGAGCGTTTAGGGGTCGCCACGGTGGGCGAGGTCCCCCGCTCGCTGCCGGCGCTCACCAGTTTTTCCTGGGGTTTCCTGGTGGAGCGGGACCTCATCCGGCAGATGGTGACGGGCAGCCTGGCGGTGGCCGCCCTTGGCCTCGTGGAGGCCATCTCCATCGCCCGTGCCCTGGCGCGGCAGTCCGGCGACCGGCTGGACGCCAACCAGGAGTTCGTGGGGCAGGGGCTCGCCAACGTCGCCGCGGGGCTCCTGTCCGGGTACACCTGTTCCGGCTCGTTCACTCGCTCCTGGGTCAACTACCAGGCCGGCGCGCGCAGCCCCTTCTCCTCGGTGTTCGCGGGCGTCTTCGTGCTAGCGGGGGTCCTCGCTGTGGGGCCGGCGGTGGGGTACCTCCCGCGGGCGGCGCTTGCTGGCTTCGTCATGCTGGTGGCGTGGGGGATGGTGGATCGGCGTGGGATCCGCAAGGTGATTGCCACCTCCTCCTCGGAGACGGCAATCCTGGTGGCCACCTTCGTCGCCACGCTCGTCTTCCCGCTCGAGTTTGCCGTGCTCTCCGGGGTGATCCTGTCGCTGGCGCTGCACATCTACCAGTCGAGCCTGCCCACCGTCGTGCCGGTGGTGCCCGACGCCGAGTTCCGTCACTTCGTCGAGCGTCCCGGCTCCCCCTCCTGCCCCCAGCTTGCGGTGATGGCGGTGCGGGGCTCGCTCTACTTCGGCGCAGCGCAGCACGTGGAAGACGTGCTCCTCCACAACCTGGCCGACAACCCCGGCCAGCACCTCCTCCTGCTGCGCCTGCACGGGGTGGACCGCGCCGACGTCTCGGGGGTCGAGATGCTGGAGGGCGTGGTGCGGCACTACCGCCGGCTGGGCGGGGACGTGTTCTTCGTCGGCGTCCAGTCGCCGGTGATGGAAACCATGCGCCGGTCGGGGTTCGTGGACCTGGTGGGGGGGGACCACTTCCTTCCCCCGGAGGGGGCCATCGAGTTGCTCTTCGAGGAGGGCATCGATCCGGCGGTATGCGTCTACGAGTGCGAGGTCCGCGTCTTTGCCGAGTGCCAGGCCCTCGCCAAGCACCCGTACGACGCCCGCCTGCCCCGCCACGTGTCCCGGGATGCCCACCCCCTCTGCCACCTGTCGGTGGTGGAGTTTGAGGAAGCGTTGCGCCGGCACGGGGCGGAGGCGGTGCTCGTGGACGTGCGGGAGCCCGAAGAGTTTGCGGCCGGTCACATCCCCGGCGCCCGTCTCGTGCCGCTCCGCCACATCATCGAGGAGGCGCCGAATCTGCCGAGGGAGCGCCCCATCTTCCTAGTGTGCCGGTCGGGGCGCCGTTCCACCCGCGCCATGCACTGGCTCCTCGAGCTGGGCTTTCCGCGGGTCTGCAACCTGCGCGGCGGCATCCTCTCCTGGAAGGCTGCCGGCCGCCCCCTCCAGTGCGATTGACGCTGCCCTTGCCGGGCGCCGGAGAGTGGGGAAGGGGCGAGCCGCCGTGCTCCACCGGCCGGTGCGATCCGGCGCAGGGTCTGCTGGGGAGGCGAACTCTGAAAGCGGGAGGACGTGCGCCACGCCGGCAGAGCGTGCTAAGGGCCGCGCAGGGTGCCTCTACCGGAGGAGCGCGGTCAGCATGGCCGCCATCTCGGTTTCGAAGTCCACGGCAAAGTCGCGGAGCTCGGGGTCAACGAGGGCGGCGGCCAGGCCCCCTTCGGCGTGAGCCAGAGGCTCGAGGCCGCTTGCCAAGACAAAGAGCCACAGCGGCAGCACCCGCAGGCGGGCCGCCCCCAGGGCCGGGCAACGGGCCTGGATCTCCTGCCGGACGCGGGCCAGTCTCTGCCGCACCCGGTTCCCGAAGTGCCACAGGAGCGTGGTGTCCGTCATGGACTCAACGGCGGCCGCGAGCTGGGCGAGTTGCCGGGTGAGCAAGGGGTGACGGGCGAGGACGCGGGCGAGGAGCCCCCCCAGCTCGCGGGGTTCCAGGGAAGGACGGTCCTCGAGCTCGGCCAGCAACTCGTCGCAGCAGGCGTTGAGGGAGCCGGCCAGCACCTCCAGGAAGAGCTGCTCGCGGCTGGTGAAGAGGAGTTCCGCGGTGCCGTCGGGGACGCCGGCCTGACGGCCGACGGCCTGCAGGGTGATGTCGCCGACCGGGCGGGCGGCGAACATCTCCCGGGCAGCCGAGAGCAGCGCCTCCCGCCGCTCCCCCAGGGCCCGCCGCGCCGTCTCTCGCCGTTGCCGGTCGATCAGGGGTGCCATCGCCTCCCTCCCGGCGGGAAGGGTAGCGCCAAACGCGGCGCCGGGCCAGGCGCGTCCCGTGGTAGACTCCCGCTTCCGCGGCGCGTCCGTCCGCGGGCGAGGGGCGTCGGTTGGACCTGCAGAGCCTGATTCTTGAACTTTCCCGCTTCTGGAGCGAGCAGGGGTGCGTGCTCCAGCAGCCCTACGATCTCGAGGTGGGCGCCGGGACCATGCACCCGGAGACCTTCCTGCGGGTGCTGGGCCCGGAACCGTACCGGGTGGCCTACGTGCAGCCGTCGCGGCGACCCGCCGACGCCCGCTTCGGCGAGAACCCGTTCCGGCTCGGCAAGCACCTCCAGATGCAGGTGATCCTCAAGCCGTCGCCGGCCGACGTCCAGAACCTCTACCTGCGGTCGCTGACGGCCCTGGGGATCGACCCTGCGGTGCACGACGTACGGTTCGAGGAGGACAACTGGGAGTCGCCCACCCTGGGTGCTTGGGGCGTCGGCTGGCAGGTGCTGCTGGACGGCATGGAGATCACGCAGTTCACCTACTTCCAGCAGGCAGGGGGGATCGAGCTGGCGCCGGTGGCGGCGGAGTTGACCTACGGCCTGGAGCGCATCGCCATGTTCCTCGGCCGCAAGGACTCCATCTACGACGTGCCGTGGAACGACGCGGTGAGCTACCGGGAGGTGCGCCACCGGGACGAGGTGGAGTTGTCCCGCTACGCCTTCCTCCTGGCCGACGTGGAGATGCTGCGCCGACAGTTCGAGGACTGGGAACGGGAAGCGGGGCGCTGCCTGGACGCGACGGGGGCCGACGGCACCCCGGACCCCTTGGTCGTCCCGGCCCTCGAGGCGGCGCTCAAGATGTCGCACCTCTTCAACCTCATGGACGCGCGGGGGGCGGTGGCGGTGACGGAGCGGGTGGCCCTCATCGGCCGGGTGCGCAAACTGGCCGTGCGCTGCGCCAAGGCCTACCTCGAGCAGCGTGAAAGGATGGGCTTCCCCTTGCTGCGCGGCACGGACGGCGCAGCTCGCCCGAACGGGAGGGGGGCCGTCGCTGGGCGTGAGCGGGGCGGCGCCGGCAGCGCGCGAGGAGCGGCGCAGGGATGAGTGACTGCCAGTTCCTTCTCGAAGTGCTGTGCGAGGAGATCCCGGCCAACGCCCTGGGCCCGGTCCGGCGACAGCTGGAGGAGCGTCTGACGGCAGGCCTCGCCGAAGCCGGCATCGCCGGGGCCACGGTGCGCGCCATGTCCACGGTGCGGCGGCTGGTGGTTCACGCGGCAGGCCTGCCGGAGCGCCAGCCGGACCGGGTCGAGACGGTAACAGGTCCCCCGGCCCGGGCGGCGTTTGCGCCGGACGGCTCCCCCACCCAGGCGGCGCTGGGTTTCGCCCGGGGCCAAGGGGTGGAGGTGGACGATCTGCGGGTCGTGGACGGCCCCAAGGGACAGGTAGTGGCGGTGAGCTTGACGCGGCGCGGCCGGCGGATGGTGGAGGTGCTGGCGGAGATGGTGCCGCGGGTGGTGGCGGCGCTGCACTTCCCCAAGACCATGCGGTGGGGGGCGGGGACGCACACCTTCGTGCGGCCGGTCCACCGGGTGGTGGCGCTGTTCGGGCGGGAGACCCTCGATGAGGTGGTGCCGTGCGAGCTGTTCGGCGTGGCCAGCGGCAGCACCACCGTGGGCCACCGGGTCATGGCGCCGGGAGACCTCGAGCTGGCGGGCGTGGCCGGGTTGGGCGGCTATCTCGCGGCGCTGGGGCGGGCCGGTGTGGTGGTGGACCAGGAGGAGCGCCGCCGGCGCTTGGCAGGGCGGGTCGAGTTTCTGGCCGCCGAGGTGGGCTGCACGGTGCGCCCCGACCCGGCCCTGGTGGACGAGCACGTGGAGCTCGTGGAGTACCCGGGGGTGGTTCGCGGGGCCATCGCCGAGCGTTTCCTGGCGCTGCCGGAGGACGTGCTGGTGACGACCCTCCGCCACCACCAGAAGTGCCTGGTGCTGGAGCGGGGGGGGAGGGTGGCGCCGTTCTTTCTGGCCGTCTGCGATCGCGCCGACGACCCCGAGGGGCACGTGGTGCGGGGCAACGAGTGGGTGGCCGGGGCGCGCTTGGCGGACGCCGAGTTCTTCTTCCAGCAGGACCGCCGCAAACCGCTGGAAGCCTACGGCCACGCCCTTGGCCGGGTCGTGTTCCACCAGCGCGCGGGCTCCTTCGCGGAGAAGGCCGCGCGCCTCGTCAAACTGGCCACGACCCTGGCCGGCTGGGAAGGGGTAGGGCCGCAGGCGGCGGTGGAGCGGGCGGCAGCCCTGGCCAAGGCCGACCTGGTCACGGCTATGGTGGGGGAGTTTCCTGAGCTGCAAGGGGTGGTGGGCGGGATCTACGCCCGCCTGGACGGCGAGGCCGAGGAGGTCTGGCAGGCCATCGGCGAACAGTACCGCCCCGCCGGGCTGGACGGCCCGATCCCCCGCGGCGCCGTGGGGGCGGTGCTGGGGGTGGCGGACCGGCTGGACACGCTGGCGGCCCTCTTTGCCGCCGGCGAGGTGCCCACCGGCTCCAAGGACCCCTTTGCGTTGCGGCGGGCGGCGCTGGGTACCGTCAAGATCTGTGCCGAGTTCCCCCTGGCCGGCGTTCCCCTGGCCGAGGCCGTGGCAGTGGCGGTGGCCGGCTGCCCGGGGGCGAGCCCCGAGCTGGCTGGGACCCTGGGCGAGTTCCTGCGCGAGCGGGAGCACTACTACCTCACGGCGGTGGCCGGGGTGGCGGCGGACGTGGCCAGTGCCGTGCTGAACGCCCGCTGGGGGCGGGTGCCGGACGATCTGGCTCGGGCCACGGCGCTGGCGAACGTCCGAGGCGAGCCGGTGTTCGCCGATCTCGCCGTGGCCTTCAAGCGGGTCCGCAACATGGTGGCCAAGCAGCGAGGGGCCCGCCCCGCCCCGGAGTTGCTCGTGCAGCCTGCCGAGCGCGGCCTGGCCGAGGTCGTGGCCGCCTTGCGGGGAGCGGTGGGGCAGGCCGCCGCGGCGGGGCGCTACGACGAGGCGCTGCGGGCCCTGGCCGAGTTGGCGGCGCCGCTGAATCGTTTCTTCACCGACGTCCTGGTGCTGTGTGACGACGACGCGCTGCGGCAGGCGCGCCTGGCCCTCCTGAGCGAGGTGGAGGCGCTGTTCCTGGAGGTCGCCGACCTCTCCTGCCTGGCCGTGCAAACAACCTGATGTGCGGAGGGTGACGTGAGCGACAAGTACGTGTACTCGTTCGGCGGAGGTTCGGCGGAGGGCCGGGCCGACATGAAGAACCTGCTGGGGGGCAAGGGTGCAAACCTGGCCGAAATGGCCAACCTCGGCATCCCGGTGCCCGCCGGTTTCACCATCACCACGGAGGTGTGCACCTACTACTACCGGCACGGGCGAACCTACCCGCCGGGCCTGGAGGAGCAGGTGGACGCGGCGCTGGCCCAAGTGGAGCGCATCATGGGGGCGACCTTCGGCGACCCCGACAACCCGCTCCTGGTGTCAGTGCGATCCGGCGCGCGCAGCTCCATGCCCGGCATGATGGAGACGGTGCTCAACGTCGGTCTGTGTTCGAAGACGATCCCGGGCCTCATCGCCAGGACCGGCAACCCCCGCTTCGTGTACGACGCCTACCGTCGGCTCATCATGATGTACTCCGACGTGGTGATGGAGAAGGCGGCCGGCATCGAGCCCGCCGAGGGGCAGGGGATCCGCCAGCAGCTCGACCGGATGCTGGACGAACTCAAGAAGACCAAGGGATACGCCACTGACGCCGACATCCCGGCGGAGGACCTGAAGGCCCTGGCGGAACGGTTCAAGGCCAAGGTGGCCGAGGTGCTTGGCAAGCCCTTCCCGGACAATCCCCGCGAGCAGCTCTGGGGCGGCATCGGTGCCGTTTTTGCCTCCTGGAACGGCAAGCGGGCCATCTCCTACCGCCGCATCGAGGGGATCCCCGACGACTGGGGAACGGCCGTGAACGTGCAGTCCATGGTCTTCGGCAACATGGGGAACACCTCCGCCACTGGCGTCGCCTTCACCCGCAACCCTGCCACGGGTGAGAACGCGTTCTACGGCGAGTGGCTCCCCAACGCCCAGGGGGAGGACGTGGTGGCCGGCATCCGCACCCCCAACCCCCTGAACGAGGCCACGAAGAACGAGCAGAACCAGCACCTCCCCTCCCTCGAGACGGCAATGCCCGAGGTGTACCGCCAGTTGGACGCCATCCGTACGACCCTGGAGCGGCACTACAAGGACATGCAGGACATCGAGTTCACTATCCAGGAGGGGCGGCTGTGGATGCTCCAGTGCCGGGTGGGCAAGCGCACCGGCACCGCCGCTCTCAACATGGCAATGGACATGTTGGCGGAGGGGCTCATCACCAAGGCCGAGGCGGTGATGCGCGTCAAGCCTTCGCAGCTGGACGAGCTGCTCCACCCCATCGTGGACCCGGCGGCGGAGAAGAAGGCCACCCCCATCGCCAAGGGGCTCCCTGCCGGGCCAGGGGGCGCCTTCGGTCAGGTGGTGTTCACGGCGGCCGACGCGGTGGCGTGGACGAAGGAGGGCAAGCGCGTGATCCTCGTCCGCGAGGAGACCAACCCTGAGGACGTGGAGGGGATGCGGGCGGCGGTGGGGATCCTCACGGCCCGCGGCGGGATGACCTCCCACGCGGCCCTGGTGGCCCGCGGCTGGGGGAAGTGTTGCATCGTCGGCGCCGGTGCTCTCGACGTGGACGTCCACGCCAAGGTCATCCGGGTGGGAGACACCGTCGTCCGCGAAGGGGACGTGCTGACCCTGAACGGCACCCGCGGCCTGGTGTACGTGGGGGCGTTGCCGATGATGGACGCCACCGAGAACCCCCGGTTTGTGCACTTCATGGAGCTGGCCGACGAGATCCGCGTGATGAAGGTGCGCACCAACGCCGACACCCCCGAGGATGCCGCCAAGGCACGGGAGTTCGGTGCCGAGGGGATCGGCCTGTTCCGCACCGAGCATATGTTTTACGGTAAGGGCTCCGAGGAGCCGCTGTTCATCCTCCGCAAGATGATCATGTCCTCCTCCGAAGCCGAGCGGCGGGCCGCCCTCGACGAGCTGTTCCCCTTCGTCAAGAAGGACATCAAGAACACCCTGGCGGTGATGGACGGTCTGCCGGTGACGATCCGCCTCCTGGACCCGCCGCTGCACGAGTTCGTCCCGACCCGGGCCGACGAGCGGGAAAAACTCGCCAAGGCCCTAGGCATCACGCTGGAGCAACTGGCCCGGCGGGCCGACGACCTGCACGAGTCCAACCCCATGATGGGGCACCGCGGCGTGCGGCTGGGCGTCACCTTCCCGGAGATCTCGGAAATGCAGTTCCGCGCCATTTTCGAGGCGGCGGCCGAGCTGCTTGGCGAGGGGAAGAAAGTCCTCCCCGAGATCATGGTGCCGGTGGTGGGCACGGTGGCGGAGCTGGACGACCAGCTCGCCATCGCCCGCCGCGTCCATGCGGAGGTGTGCGCCAAGTACGGGCTGGCGAGCATCCAGCACCTGTACGGGACGATGATCGAGATCCCCCGGGCCGCCCTCACCGCCGACCAGATCGCCAGGACCGCCGAGTTCTTCTCCTTCGGCACCAACGACCTCACCCAGATGACCTTCGGCTTCTCCCGCGACGACATTGGCGGTTTCGTGCCGGACTACCTGGACAAGAGGATCCTCCCCGCCGACCCGTTCCAGGTCCTCGACCGCGAGGGGGTGGGGCAACTGGTGGAGCTGGGGATCCAGCGCGGTCGCGCCACCCGGCCCAACCTCAAGGTCGGGATCTGCGGCGAACACGGTGGCGAGCCCAGCTCGGTGGAGTTCTGCCACATGGTGGGGATGGACTACGTCTCTTGCTCGCCGTTCCGCGTCCCCATCGCGCGGCTGGCCGCAGCCCAGGCGCAGATCACCCACCCTCGCCGCTAAGCGCGGCGCGGCGGTGAGGGGCGGGCGCGGTTCAGGGACCGGGGATTGGCAGTGGCGGCAGCGCCACGCGGGCAGGGCAGGCCGCTCCTGCCCGCGTGGCGGGCGCCCTGTTGGCAGGACAGGCCGCCCAGGCCCGGAGAGTGCGTCCCCACCACGCAGCAGGGGCCGGGGCCGATGGCCGCTGCGTAGCGGCCGCCCCGCCGACCTTCCCCCGGCATGCTTCCCCCCGGGGCCGAACCCGCCGTGGGTCGTCGGCCCTCGGCCAGGCGGCGTCGGCGCGACGGTGGATGGCGTGCGCCCCAGTGGGGCTGGCGCCGGCGCACCGGCGGGTGGGGCAGAAGTGCGATAATGGCCCCGCAGTGACGCCCTCGGGGAGGGGGAGGGGATGGGGAAGTTCGCGGTGATCGGCGTCGGTCGCTTCGGTTTTCACCTGGCCACGCGCCTCTACGAGCTGGGCAACGACGTGCTGGCGGTGGATACCGAGACGGAGATCCTCCAGAGCATCAGGGACCGGGTGAGCCAGGTCGCCGAGGTGGACGTGCGCGACAAGGCGCAACTCCGCGCCCTTGGCCTCAAGGACTTCGACGTGGTGGTGATTTCGGTGGGGGAGCGCCTGGAGGCCTCCACCCTCGCGGCCCTGTACTGCAAGGAGATGGGGGTCCGCGTGGTGGGCCGTGCCGTCAATGCCGACCACGGCAAGATCCTCGAGGCGCTGGGGGTGGACGAGGTGGTCTACCCGGAGCGCGACATGGCGCTGCGGCTCGCGGAGCGCCTGGCGTCCAACAACCTGCTGGACTACATCTCGTTGGGGCCCGAGTTTTCCATCATCGAGATGGCGGCACCGGAATCGTTCGTGGGCCACACGCTGGCCGAACTCAACATTCGGCAGCGCTACCACGTGCACGTGATCGCCATCCGCGACATGCTGAAGGACGAACTCGCCCTCGCCCCCGCGGCCGACGTGACGATTCGCGACACGGACGTTCTCGTCGTTCTCGGGCGGGGGGAGGATCTCGAAAGGCTCCAGAAGCTCCGCTAGCGGCAGATTCCCCTTGCGCAGACGAGGCTGTCCCACCGGGGACCGGGGCGGGCTCTGGCGTGCCGCGGCAGGTCATCTCTCGGTGGTGACGGCGGTCGGCCCATGGTTCGCCGGTATCGGCAGGAGGGCGGTCCGCCACGGGCGGCAACGCCTGGAGTCGTCGACCCCTCCCCCGCTGGGGCGAGGGTCGTTGGCGGGACAAGGGGGTGCTGGCGAGGCCAACAACAACGGGGCGCCCAAGGCGCCCCGCGAGGTGGCGGCCAGCGGCGGGCTCAAGCCCTGGCGAGGGCTTGCTCCAGGTCGGCGATGATGTCGTCCGGGTGTTCCCCACCCACGCAGAGGCGGACCTGGTTGGGGGGGATGTCCGCGAGGGCCCGCCCCTCCTCCCCTTGCTGCTGGTGGGTGGAGATGGCGGGGATGGTGGCCACCGACTTGATCCGCCCCAGGTCGGTGGCGCGGTAGATGCGGCGCAGCGCGTCGAAGAAGCGCCGGGTGGGGTGCGCGCCGCCGCGGATGCGGAACGACATGAGGTGGCCGTAGCGGTTGACCGGGGCGCCGTAGAGGGGATCGAACTCGGCGTCGGCCAGGATCATGTACCGGCGGGCCAGCTCGTGAAGCGGGTGGGTCGGGAGGCCGAGGTAGTCCACCCGTTCCACCTTGGGGTGTTGCGCGAGAAACTCGGCCACCAGTTGGGCGGAGCGGGACAGCCGGTCCATGCGGGGCCGCAGGGTACGCAGGTCGTTGAGGGTGAGGATGGCCTGGATGGGGGAGATGTTGGGGCCGTTGTCACGGTTGGGGAGGAACTTGACGTAGGAGGCGAAATCCTCCCGCAACGCATCGTTGGGGATGTTGGTGACGATGTTCTTGCGGGCGATGAGGGCGCCGGCGATACCGAACCCGGACGCCGTCATGCTCTTGGTGGCGGAGTGCACGACGATGTCGGCGCCGTGGAGGAGCGGCCGCATGAGAGCCGGTGTGGCCACTGTGGCGTCCACGATGAGGGGGATGCCGTGGGCGTGCGCCAGCTTCGCCACGGCCTCGATGTCGAAGAAGGCAATGTTGGGGTTGGAGGGCAGCTCGCCGTAGAGGAACCGGGTGTGTTCGTCGATCTGCGCTGCCCACTCCTCCAGGTTTTCCGGGTGGCGGACCCAGCGCACCTGGTTCCCCTTCTCGCGCTGCCGGACCGCGAACTGCTGGAAGGTGCCGCCGTACACCTGGCAGGAGGAGACGAAGTTCACCGGCTCGGTGAGCTTGCCCGGCAGCCGCACCAGGAACGGTTCCACCGCGGACATGATGGCCGCCATGCCCGACGAGGTGGCGCAGCAGGAGGTCTCGCCGTCGAACCCGTAGCCCTCGAGGAGTGCCAGGGTCCACTCGAGGTAGTACACGGACGGGTTGGCGATGCGGGCGTAGCACCAGGTGGGGACCAGGTAGGCGAGGGCCGCCTCCATCTCGTCCGAGTCCCGGTACGCTTGCGAGGTGGCCATCACCATGGGCTCGATGATGGCGCCGTGGTTGCGGGACAGCGCCTCCTCCACGGTGTAGAGGCCGTGGACGGCGATGGTGTCGAACCGCCACCGCTTGGCCTCGGCAATGGCCGCGGCTCGCTGACGCAGCTCGTCCTGTGCAAGGTCCACGTACCGCTGAACGCCTGCTGCGAGTTCCATGGGAGCCTCCCTGGCCCGTACTCGGGTGACGAGAGTGTGAAAGCCTGTGTCACACAACGCAATATTCCCGATTATCCTTCAACAACGGCAAGTCTTGCTCGAAACAATTATGGGCAAGAACAAGTTAGTCCGGCGATACGCCGTTAAGTCTTCGCCCTCGGCCCTGGCCGGTCCCGCATCCCGCCGGGCAACGGGCCTACAATGATGCGGACCGGCGCAGCGGAGGAGGTCACGGTGCCGATCTTTGAGTTTCTCTGCAGCAACTGCAACAGGATATTCAGCTTTCTCTCCCTCTCGGGGACCGTCACCCGCTCCCCGGAGTGCCCGCGATGTGGCGCCACCGGTCTGCAGCGGGTCCCCTCCACCTTTGCCGTGGCCGGGACGAGAAAATGGGCCCCGGACGCCGCGGCAGGGGCGTCGAGGGGGGACGAGACGGCAGGTGCCGACCTCGAGGCGGAGGCCATGCGCATGGCCTCGGAGCTCTCCGAGGAGGACGCAGAGGACCCGCGGGTGATGGCGCGGATGATGCGGCGGCTGGCAGCGGCCTCGGGGGAGCCCATCACCCCCACCATGGACGAGATGTTCCGCCGCATGGAGGCGGGGGAGGACCCGGAGGCCCTGGAGGAGGAACTCGGGCCCCAGCTCGAGGCGGAGATGGGGGAAGAACCCGAGGAGGGTGGCGCCCCGACGCGGGACGACGGGCTGTACACCCTGTAAGGCGCTCGCTGGGCGCGTGTGCCGGGCTCTCCGGGGAGGGCGGCTGGGACGATCGCGCCGCGCCCGCCCGGCAGCGGCGCTCGGCTACACTCACCGGCAATGACGCGCAGCAGCGGTGATCTCGCTGGCTTGCGGGGGGCGGGGCGATGAGCGGCCCGTCGCAACTGGTGGTGGCGCGCGGCCCCCGGGCCAGCGAGACGTGGCTCCTCGCCCAGCTCGCCGCCCACGCCGAGGCGGTCCGGCAGGACCCTGCGCTGCTGGCCCTGCCGGTGCGAGTGGTGGTGCCCTCGGCGAGTCTCCGCCAACACCTTTGTGCTCGTCTCGTCGGCTCCCCACCCGGCGCGGTGGTGGGGGTGGAGGTTCACACCCTCTTCGGCCTCGCCGCCGCGGTGCTGGAGCGAGCCGGGGAAGCGCCGCCCCAAGGCCACGCCCTGTTCCCGGTCCTGGTGCGCCGGGCCGCGGCCGGCGAGGCGTTGCTGCGCGCCGCCTTCTCCCCCCTTCAGGACGGGTGGGGGGCCCTGGTGGCCACGGTGCGCGATCTGTTGGACGCCGGCTTCCAGGAGGCCCACGCCGAGGCGGTGGACGAGCGCCTGGCGGAGCTTGCCGGAGATCCGGCGGTGGAGCGGGCCCGGGCGGTGGTGCGGGTGGCGGCGGCGGTGGATCGGGAGAGCCGCCGCCTCGGGTTGGGGCGGCGGGAAGCGGTGCTGCAACGCGCCACCCACCTGGTGCGCACCGATCGTGAGCGCCTGCTGCCCGCCCGCGCCGTGTTCGTCCACGGCTTTGCCGAGGCCACTGGCCTCGCCGCCGACCTGCTGGAGGCACTGGTCACCCGCTGCCCCACCACGGTCGTGGTGGACGAACCACCGGACCCCGCCGCCCCCTCCCAGGTGGATGCGGGGGCGGTGTTCACCCGGCGACTCCGGGAGCGGCTCGGCCGGCACCTGCTGGAGGACGTGGCGGGGGTGGAGGCGCCGCCGCCGGAACTGAGGCTTCGCCGTGCGCCCACCGTGGACGACGAGGTCCGCCAAGTTGCCGCGAGTGTGCGCGTGCTCCTGGACGCGGGGGTCAGGCCGGAGGGGATCGGCGTCGTGGCCCGCGTCCTCGACCCGTTTACCGTGGCGCTGGAGCGGCACTTCGGGCGTCTCGGCATCCCGTACGCCTGCCCCGGCGGGCGTGGTTCCCCGACCCCTGCGGGGCGACGGCTGGCGGCCATCGCCGAGGTGCTCCGCCACGGCGTTGACGCCAGCGTGGACGCCTGGCTCGTGGCCGAGGACCTGGCGGGCGAGGCCCTGGTGGACCTTGGGGTGGGGCTGCGGGCCTGTGGCGCCGCTCGCCTGGGCGAGGTGGCCGACTTGCCGGTGGACGAGCTGCTGGCCGGGGAGGAGAGCTTGCCCCTGCCGGTCCGCCAGGGCATTGCCGCTGCGGAGGAGGGAGACGACGCCATGCCGCAGGTCCGCCATCGCCGGCTCGCCCGGCAGCGGCTGCTGGCGGCGGTGGCGCGGGCGGCCGCGTTGCGCGGGCAACTGGCGGCGTGGCCGGCGGCGGCGGATGTCGCCACGCACCGGGCGTGGCTCGTGACGCTGGGCGGTGGCTGTCTCGGCTCGTCCCCATGGACCGGGTCGCCGGGGGGGGAAGAGCTTTCGGAGGCGCTGCGGACGCTTGAAGGGGACATCCCTGCCGGGTTGCGGCTGGCACGGGAGGAGTTCGTGGAGCTGGTGCTCGCCGAGCTGGCGGAGGCCGGGCGGGCGCCCCTCGGTGGGCGGGGGGGGGGTGTCCAGGTGCTGGGGGTCACCGAGGCGCGGGGGAGGACCTTTGCGCACCTCTTCCTGTTGGGGCTCGGCCGCGACATGTTTCCGCGGGTCGTGCGGGAGGACCCGCTGGTGCCGGATCGCTTGCGCGCGGCCCTGGCCGTGGTGCTGCCGGACCTGAACCTGAAACTGGGCGGATTCGACGAGGAGCGCTACCTGTTCGCCCAGCTCCTCTCGGCGAGCCCGCAGGTGACCCTCTCCTGGCACGCCACCAGCGACGGCGGCGCCCCGGTGGGGGAGTCTCCGCTCCTCGCCAGGGTGCGAGGCTGGGTGAGTGAGGTGGCGGGGGAGGACGCCCCGGGGGCCGAGGTGGGTCCCGCCACTGCCCTCGAGCACGCCATCGCTGCGGGGCTGGCAGGGGATCGGCAGGGCTTCGTCGAGCTGCTCGCCCTGGCCCGGGGCGAGGCGGACCCCGACGGCGTGGTGGCGCCGGAGGAGCTGGCCCGGGCTCGCCAGGAGGTTCTGGACGAGCTGGACCCCGACCTGGCCGTGCCGGCCGGGCGCCAGCGCTGGCGCGAGGTGGGCCCCTTCTTCGGGTTCGTCGGCCGGGTAACGGCGGGGGATCCCCGCGGCGAACTGGCTGCCACCGTGGCGGCCTCCATGGTGGGTTGCCCCTGGGCGACGTTCCTGGAGCGAGTGCTGCGCCTGGAGGAACCGCCGGATCCCCTTGCGGCCGTGCCGGCGGTGGACGCCCGAAGCGTCGGCGCCGTAGTCCACGCCGTTCTGGAAGCAATGTGCCGCCTGGCGGCGCCGCACCTGGCCGCCGAGCTGGCCGCTGCCGACGGGGCGTCGCCGGTTGCTGTTCCGTGGCCGCCGGTGGAGGCTCTGGAAGTGCTCCTCGCCCGCGAGGCGGCCCGCGTCGCCCGCGGTGCCGGCCTGCTGTGGCCGGGGTGGCACGCCCTCCTCCAGGAGCGGGCCCGGCCCTTCCTGGAAGCGGCGCGGGAGTTCGACTGGGGCAGCGGGGTGCTGGAAGGGGTGTGCGGGGTTGAGGTGAGCGGTGCGGTGGTGGTACGGGGGTGGGAGGGGGAGCAGGTGGTGTTGCGGTTCCGTGCCGATCGGGTGGATCTCCGCGACGCTACCCTCGTGTTGACCGACTACAAGACGGGCAACCCGCCGCGGCTGGGGGGGGCCAAGGCTCGCACCGGCGACATCGTCAAGGGGATCGTGGGCGGCGCCTTGTTGCAGGGGGCAGCCTACGCCGTGGCCATGCCGGGGCGGGCGCTCGGCCGTTACCTCTTCCTTCGCCCGGAGCTGGCGGAACGCGAGGAGCGAGAGGTGGTCCTGTCCGCGGGCGACGACGGCGTGCGGGAGGCTCTCGAGGACACCGTGGCCACCGCTGCGGCGGCGTGGCGGGAGGGGGCGTTCTTCCCGCGCCTCCTGGAACCGGGGGAGGACCGGGAGCCGCGCCGCTGCGGGGGTTGTGCGTACAAGGCCGCTTGCCTACGGGGGGACAGCGGCGCCCGCCGGCGACTGCGGGAGTGGGCGAGTGGTTCCGCGGGTGCTGCGGGAGCGGGCACGGCGGAGCGGGCGGCCCTGGCCCTCTGGTGGCTCCCCAGGGCGAGGAAGAACGAGCCGGCGGGGGAGGGGGCGTGAGCCTGCCGGACCGGGCCGTCGAACTGCGGGCGGCAGACGGCCGCGCCCGTCTCGCTGCCCAGCGCCAGTTCGACCGCCCGCTGGTGCTGGAGGCCGGCGCGGGAACTGGCAAGACCACCGCCCTGGTTTCCCGCATCGTCCTTTGGTCCGTGGGGGAGGGGTGGCGACTGGCGAGGGAGGAGCAGCGGCGGCAGGGGGGTCCTGCCGCCGGGGGGGTGGATCGGGTGGCGGCGCGGGTCCTGGACGGCATCGTGGCCGTCACCTTCACCGAGGCGGCGGCGGCGGAGATGGCGGGGCGGGTCGGGGAGGTGCTGACCGCTTTGGCGGGGGGCGAGCAGCCTAACTTCCTGGACGGCGAGACGCTGGACTCCCTGGGCGAGGAGCTGCCGCAACGAGCGGCGGCGTTGCTGGGACAGCTCGACCGGCTGCAGGTGACCACCATTCACTCGTACTGTCGGGGGCTGCTGGCGGCGTGGCCCTACGAGGCCGGCCTGCACCCGGCGTTCACCGTGGACGCCGACGAGAGTGCCCTCACAGGGGCCGTGCGCACCGCCGTGGAGGACGGGATCCGCGAGGCCTTCGGCAGTGCCGCCGAGGCCGACCTGCGGTTTCTGGCGGCGCGGGGGGTCGGGCCCGGGGAGCTGGAGCGGGCCCTCCTGGCCATGGCCAAGGCCGGATTGCCGCCGCAGGCTCTCGACGAGGACCCGTGGTCGGCGACCCGGGTGGGCGCCCTCCGGCAGGAGTGTGCTGCGGCAGTGGGCGAGTTTTTCGCCAGCGGCGGCACGGCGCTGGCAACGGTGCGCAGCGCTCGCAGCGCGCCGGAGACGGTGGCGGCGCTCGCCCGGCTTGCGGAGGCCCTGCGCGCTGCGCCGGCGGCCGGCCCCGCCGCCGCCGAGGCCCTCTCCCGTGCCTGGGCCGAACACCTCGACCCGAAGGTGCTCGATCGCCTGAACAAGTGGGCACGCAAGGAGTTCACCAACGGGGAAGCAGCGGCCCTGGGCGAGGCGGCCGGCCAGGTGTCCGCGGCGGCCCGGCGCGTCGCCGGTGTGCTCGGTGGGTTGGGGGCGTTGCAGCCGGAGTTGCTGGACCGCGCCCGGCGGGTGATCCGGCCGATGCTGGAGGGGGTGGCTAGGCGCCTGCGCAGCGAGGGTGCGGAAACCTTCAACGCCCTCCTCGCCGACGCCCTGGAACTGCTGCGTCGCCACCCCGAGGTGGCGGCCCGGGAGCGGGGGAGGATCCGCCAGCTCCTGGTGGACGAGTTCCAGGACACCGACGAGGTGCAATGCGACATCCTCAGGATCCTCGCCCGCCCCGGCCGTCCCGGCGGTCAGCCTTGCCTGTTCCTGGTGGGCGACCCCAAGCAGTCCATCTACGGCTGGCGCAACGCCGATCTGCGGGCCTACGAGCGCTTCGTGGCGGAAGTGCGAGCAGCTGGGGGGGAGGTGGCGAACCTCTCGGTGAACTACCGCTCGCTGCAACCCATCCTCGACGAGGTGGAGCGCTGCTTGGCCCCAGTGATGGTGGAGGAACCCGGCGTGCAGCCCGGTTTTCGACCCCTGGTGGCGAACCGCGGGGAGGGCTCGGGAGGGGCGCCGCGGGTGGAGTTTTGGATCTCCGGGCGACCCGGTGACGGCGGTGGCCTCGGCGTCGCCGCGGCCACCGAGGCGGAGGCGCGGGCCGTGGCCCGGGACATCAAGCGGCGCTGGCAAGGCGGGGAGCTGGAGCCAGGGCGGGTGGGCCTGTTGCTGCGGACAACGTCCGACGTGGAGGTTTACCTCGCAGCCCTGCGCCAGGAGGGGGTGCCCTACGCCGTGGCCCGAGACGCCAGCTACTACCGGCGGCGGGAGGTGGTGGACGCCATTTCCCTGGTGCGGGCGGTGCTGGACCCCGCCGATCACGTGGCCCTGGTGGGGTGGCTCCGCTCCCCGTCGGTGGGGGTGCCGGACGCGGTCTGGCTGCCCCTTTGGCGCGCCGGCTTCCCGGGCCTGGCCACGGCGCTGGGGAGCGGCCCACCGGACACGTTGGATCGCCTCTTCCGGGCGGTGGACCTGGCCGCCGCCGAGGTGGACCGGGGCGTGCCGGGGATCGCCCGGGTGGCGGGTTGGGAGGTGTCGCTGCGCGCGGCGCTGGTCGATCTCGACGCCCTGCGCCGCTCCTTCGCCAGCGATCCAGCCAGCGTGTTCGTCGAGAAGCTGCGTCGCCGCACCCTCTTGGAGGTCAGCGAGGCGGCCCGGTACCTGGGCGCTTTCCGGGTCGCCAACCTGCAGCGATTCTTCGCCGCGTTGCTGCACGCCCTGGAGCAAAACCACGGGAACCCCTTTGCCGTGCTGCGAGAGCTGCGGGGCGCCGTCGCCGCGGAGCCCGAAACGGTGGAGACCCCCACCGGAGGCGCCCCCGGCGATGCGGTACGCGTCCTCACCGTGCACGGCGCCAAGGGGTTGGACTTCGATCACGTCTATCTCCTCCAAACGTACAAGCAAACTCGCCCGCAGGGCCACTTGCTGGACGAGGCTGAACGGCTGGAGGGCCGGTGGGAGTACCGCCTGCTGGGGGTAGCCACGCCGGGGTGGGGGCGGGTGGCGGAGCGGCGGCGCCGAGTGGCGGAGGCCGAGCTGGTGCGGCTGGCCTACGTGGCCCTCACCCGGGCGCGGGAGCGCCTGGTGGTGTGCGGGGTGTGGCCGTCGCGAAGCTCCAAGTTGCACGGAACGCTGGCGGGACTCCTGGCCCACCGCTGGCACTCCGCCAACCTCGACGAGCTCTTTGCGGCGGCGGAGGCGGCAGGGGAGGGAGCGGTGGCGCGGGACGGGGTGCGGTTCGTCTTCCCGGCTCTGGCACCGCCGGCTCCCGACACGCCCCCGCAGTCGGAACCCGCGCTGTTGCGCCGGTCGGTGGCGGAGGTGGCCGCCGAGGCGAGCCGGTTGGCTCGCCTGCGGGAGGAGGCGGCCCGACACATGGCCCGGCCCTTCGCCGCCGCCGCCTCGGCGGAGGCGCACCGCCTCCTGGAGGAGGCTGCCGGTGAGGAGGTGTCGTTCGGGGCGCAGCCGGGCGGTCCCGGGGGATCGACGGCGGCGCTGCTCTTCGGGACGGCCGTGCACGCGTGTCTGGAAAGGCTGGACTTGTCGCACCCTCTCCCCGAGGCCTTGAAATCGGCGGGAGGCGATCTGGAGCGGGAGCTGCGCTGGCGCCTGCAAGGGTCGGAGCTGAAGGAGGCGCTGCGGCGGGGGGAGGAGCTGCTCCGCCGGCTTGCCGTCTCGCCGGTGGGGCAGCGCCTGGCGGCCGTTGCCGGGACGGTGGTGGCGCGGGAGCTGCCTATCCTCCTAGCGCCGGCGGGGGATGCTGTGGGGTTCGTCGCCGGCAGCGCCGATCTCGTCTTTCGGGACCCGGCGAGCGGCGAGCTGGTGGTGGCGGACTACAAGACCGACTGGCTGGAGAGCGAGGCGGAGGTGATGGAGCGCGCCGCTATCTACGCCCGCCAAGGGGAGGTTTACGTTCGCGGGGTGATGGCGGCGCTGGGACTTCCCCGGCCACCTCGCTTCGAGTTGTGGTTCCTCTGGCCGGGCCGCGTCGTCGTCCCCGGCGGCGGCTGAGGGCACCGCCGCTGGCTACTCGTGCCCCGCCATCAGTCGCCACGCCACCAGGCGGTTGTTCATGGCGCGCAGGCGGCGGCAGAGGATCTGGCAGAGCAGCCCGATGAACTGGCGAGCCGCGTCGGGGTCCATGTCCAGGACTTCTTCCAGGCGCTGGCGATCCACCGTGAACACAGTGCAACCCTCGGTGTGGGCGCGGGCGTCGGCGCTGCGGGGTTGGTCGTCGATGAGGGCCATCTCCCCGAATACCTCGCCCCGCCCCACGATGGACAGCGCCTCCTCGCCCATACCGAGGAGGCGGCGGGAGATTCGCACCTGCCCTTCCACCACGATGTACAGCTTGTCCCCCTGCTCCCCTTCCGTGAAGATGAGGGCTTCCGGCGGGAAGCGCTCCTCGCGGGAGTAGGCCGCCAGCAGCCGCAGCTCGGCCGCCGACAGCCCCTGCTCTCGCAGCACCTGGGCCTTGGCCTGGGGGTCCAGGTGAACCTGTTCGCCGGGCTGGCCGGCGCTGCCCTTGGGGACCGGGGAGCCGGGGGTGAACAGCTCGGTCATGGCCTGGTTGGCCGCGCGCACCTTGGAGGAGAGGGAGTGCCAGAAACACCACAACAGCGCCACCCCCAGCTCGTCGTCCTGGGTCGCCAGGGCGTCCAGGTCCCCCGCCGCCACCTGGAGGGCCTGGCAGGGTTCGGCGGCAATGACGGTGGAGGAACGGGGGGTCCGGTCCAGGTAGGCCACTTCCCCCACCAAATCGCCGGCGGCCAGGGTGGCGAGGAGCTGGGTGCCGATGGGCGTCCGCCGCAGCACGTGGGCCTTGCCCTGCAGGAGCACCAGGACGTCCCGGTCCTCCTGCTCCTCCCGCATGATCACCTGGGCCTGGCGGAAGGCGACGCGCTTGCCGATCTCGGCGAGACGGAGGAGCTGGGCGTCGGTGAAGTGGCGGAAGGCGCGGAATCGACGCAGTTCGAGGGCGGTGTGGAGGAGGTTTTCCCGGCTCTGCCGAGGGCCGCTCCGCGCCGCCCGCGTGTCGGCAAAGCGGAGTTGCGAGAAGAGACGCGCCCGGGACAGGGCCACGTGCTCGCAGGCCCGCTGCAGCGCCGCCGCGCGTTGCCGGTACGTCTCGGCGACCTCCGCTTTGGACATCCGGCACAGGTCCCCCAAGGTGTCCACCCGCCGCCGTGCCGCCGCGGTCTCGTTCTCGTCGATGCCCTGGGCGAGGAGGAGGGCGTCGATGGCGTGGCGCAGCGCCTCGGCGTACTCCTCGAGCTCCAGGGCGATGCGGGCGCACTCCACGGCCAGCTTGCGGTCCAGGGGGTTGAGCCGGCGGGCCTGGACCAGTTCCTCCAGCGCCGCCCGCAGGTCGCGGCGCCGCAGGTGCAGGTACCCGGCTCCGGCGTAGGCGAGGTAGTGGAACGGGGCCCGCAGCTTGGCCAGGTCGAACATTTCCTGAGCGTGGGCCAGGTCGTTGCGCCCCTCGAAGATGCGGGCCATCCCCACGGCGTGGGAGGCCTCCAGGTTGCGGCGTTTGTACTCCCGTTCGGGGTTGTCGTCCCCGGCGCTGGCCCTCAGGGCCGCCGCGCGCTCGCGAAACGCCTCCCCTTTGGGGGTGACCGTGGCGGCCAGTTCCAGGAGCTCCGCGGCGACCAGCCGCTGCCCGCTCTGCTCGAGCCGGGATGCCAGCTCGGCGAGCCGTTTGGCAAAGACAGGATGCGGCTGGATCTGGGTGTTGGCCATTCCCCGCTCGCTCGCACCCACCATGGTAGGTTCGGGTACCCCAGCTGTCAAACCGCCGCGTTGCCTCATCAAGAATCTACGCGAAAGGGATTCGTTGCCTCACGTAAGAAACGACGCGTAGGAAGAGAGAGAGTGCTTCTCGACTGGGGAAGCGGCGATGAGGCTAGCGATGAGTGAGCGGAG
>Ga0209381_1000689_pt1 | contig 73408 bp, 69 predicted proteins | sample DewCreD2012metaG_FD_184111 | JGI IMG/M metagenome (GOLD analysis project Ga0209381, IMG submission 184111) | Hot spring sediment bacterial and archeal communities from British Columbia, Canada, to study Microbial Dark Matter (Phase II) - Dewar... ... | reverse complement strand
GATCGGCATCTCAACGGCGGCCATCTCGGGGCGTAACGCGGTGCGGCGCATCTGCAAGCAGGATGTACGGCGGTTCAGAAGCAGAAGAGCAGATGATTGACAGCCTATGGATCGCCCCTGCCACCTGAAGGGGAGCGACGCGCAAGGGGCGGTTATGGATATAGAATTTTGGAGGAGCGGCGATCCATGAAAAACTTCACTACCCGCAAATGGTTTTATCCACTTGCTTATTTTTTACTAATTTTCATCGCCTTCTTTCCGCTGGTTACTGAACGGCCCTACGAACCTCGGGAAACACAGCAGGTCATTTTTGAAATCATCAGCCGCGCCACCCAACCCTACGCGGGTTGGGGTTGGCTGTTTCACGTCGCTACCCTGGCGGTAATTGCCCTGGCTCTCTGGAATCCACAGGTGGGCGGACGCGCCGCTGCCGCCTACTTTGGCCTGAACTATCTGGTCATCGCCTTTGTGCAAACCCGCGCCCAAACGCCAGCCTATGGCTTTGCCGTTCACACCGGCGCGATGGTGGCAGAGATTCTGCTGGCATTGCTATGGTTATGGGTAGCATGGAAGGACCGCCTGCGGCTTTCGTTCCGGGATGTGCCGAAATGGCGCTGGCTGTTGTTCCCCTTTGCACTGCTGGTCTTCTGGTCGCCCCTCACCGTCGAAGGGACGACCGCCACTCCCAACTTTAACCCCCTTCTCCTGCTCGCTTCGCCCGACTACGGCCTGGCCTATTGCTTCCTTACGCCGGTCTTTCTCTTCCTGCTCATCCTGGCATGGCCGCAGGTGGATGGCTTCGCTATCCGGGTGACGGCGTTTAACGGGCTGCTCTACGGGCTGTTCAACCTGAGCCACTGGGTCGCACTGGAGAGGATGTGGCTGGGGGTGATGCACCTGCCGCTGCTGGTGATGCCGATAGTAGCGCTGTGGCTGGCGCATTTTGGGCGTAAAAATGCCTGAAATGCCCAATTACGGGTTCGATATCGTGGCGACTTTTCCCTGGCGGGATGACTTCACAATTGCCGAAGTGGACAAGTCCGCCCTGCTCCGAGTGCTGGCCGATGGGGCAACGGCAGCCGGCTATGAAGCCCCAGCCCTTCAGGCGCATCACTTCAGGAAGCTCAACACGTTAGGCAGGCGATATCCCCAAACTTGATACAAACAAGTACCTGTGGTACGATTGGGAAGAGTGTCCGGAAAAGGACCCGCGGGTGTGTGTTGTTTAACGGAGGGCGAGCCTTCCAGTAAAAAGTTGGGGAGAGGATGCTTAAGAAAACTGTGATTCTAGAGGGCTCTGCCCATCAAAATGTGCTCACTCAGCGTATTCTGCCTATACTGATTGCCGAACTGACGGCACAAAATCACCAGATTGAGACCTTCACACTCCGGCAGAACAGAATTGGCTACTGCGCCGGGGATTTTTTCTGCTGGGTGCGCAGCCCCGGGCAATGCATGATGGTAGACGATAACCGTAAAATTGCCTCATCCACTGCAACGGCTGACCTGGTAATTTACCTGACTCCGATCACTTTTGGCGGGTACAGTGCCACCCTCAAAAAAGCCATTGATCATCAGATTCAAAACATTTCACCCTTTTTCGCAACTCTTCACGGAGAAACCCACCATGACAAGCGCTATCCCCGATATGCCGATTTTATGGTTATAGGTTGGCAACCCAAACCTCACCCGGCAGCGGAGAGCATTTTTCGTCATCTGGTTTGGCGCAACAGCCTGAATTTTTATGCCCCTGCCTCCCATTGCGAAATTGTAACCGGTGATCCCTCCGAAGCAGTGCTTACCACTCACATAGAAACTGCTCTCGAAGCGATCGCTCGCCGCACAGTCGTTTCTCAACCTGAATTGATCGTTCAACAAACACACCCGAGTTCGCCTCCACGCAATACCCTTCTACTGGTGGGCAGTCCCCGCGGGGAGAAAAGCACCTCCTACGCAATAGGTAAATACATTATCGAGCAGCTCGAGGTACATGGCATCCACACCGAGATCCTCTGTCTGTATCCTCTGCTCAACAACCAGGAAAAGATGCAGGGATTGCTCAGCCGAATTAATTCCACTGATTTGGTGATACTTTCCTTCCCCCTATATGTGGACTCACTACCCGCACCAAACATTCAGTTCCTGGAATATATTGCCTCACATCGTTCTGCCCTCCAGGGACAAAGCGCCGCGTACCCAGTAAATCCCGCCGGATTTGTCGCTCTTGCTAACTGTGGTTTTCCTGAAGCCCATCACAACGCTAATGCCCTTGCAGTCTGCGCTGAGTTCGCCACGCAAATGGGTTTCACCTGGCAGGGTAGCATTGCGTTGGGGGCGGGGGAAGGATTGGTCCATGGAAGGCCGCTACAGGAACTGGGCGGACGAGGCATTCCCCTTAGAAAGGCGCTTAGCCTCGCTGCTACCGCCCTTGCTCAGGGATATCCGATCCCGAGGGAGGCGCAAAAACTCATCACGAAGCCCTTTATTCCTGCCTGGCTGTACCGTAGATTTGGAGGGATAATCTGGAGGCAACAAGCAAGTCGCTGGGGAATGCAGAAACAGTTGCTGCGCAAACCCTATCAGGAAGAAATGGGCTCTTAGCATAACCATGACTAAAAAAACGCAACATTTCAGTCGTTGGTGAATACACTGGTTGGAAAGGGGGGAATGAAAAAAAATGTCGCAGTACCGTATTCCTGCGATAAAAGTTTAGAGTGCGTCGGCGATGCGAGGGTAGCAAATCCCTCTGCAGGCTCAGCTATGACTCCAAAAACACCCTAACTGATCGCCAGGGTCACCAAGACGTACCCAGGAGACATGGTGGTGCCGTTGTATCTATAGAGGAGGCATACATTGCAAGTCATCGCTTTTGTGGGCAGCGCGCGTAAAAAAGCGACCTATCGCGCCACAGAGCAATTTTTGGCTAATCTCCAATCCCTTGGCCCGGTCGAGTCGGAAATCGTCGTCTTGAGGGATTGCCGCCTGGAACTGTGTCGGGGGTGCAAGGCGTGCTTTGAGAAGGGCGAATCGTTCTGTCCGCTCCAAGACGACGTGAGCCTGTTGATCGAAAAGATGATACGCTCCGATGGCGTAGTCTTTGCCACCCCAAACTATTCCTTTCAGGTCTCGGCGTGGATGAAGATCTTTCTGGACCGGCTCGGTTTTGTGTTTCACCGCCCGCGCTTCTTTGGCAAGACATGGACCAGCATTGTCGTGCAGGGCATCTATGGAGGCGGGAGCATCGTCAAGTACCTGGATTTCGTCGGCGGCGGGTTGGGCTTTAACACCGTCAAAGGGAGCTGCCTCACTTCGTTGGAACCGGTCTCGGCCAGCGAACAGCGCAAGATGGACCAGACGCTTGAACTGCACAGCCGCCGCTTTTACGCGCAACTGGCGAAATCGGCTTTACCGGCCCCCACTTTGTTCAAGCTGATGGCGTTCAGGATGTCGCGCACGATTATGAAGCAAAGTCTTGATGAACGTTACCGCGACTATACCTATTTCACCGAGCGGGGGTGGTTTGAGTCGGATTACTATTATCCGGTGCGGTTGGGGCCGTTCAAAAAGCTGGTTGGCATCGGCCTGGATTGGCTAGGGGCGATGATGGCAAAAGATAGAAACAAGACGATCCAGAAAGATAAAATCAGGAGCTGAACAGTGCCTATCCAATATCAACCTCGTCGGTCTTTTGTGTATTATATGGCATCACGCTGGCGGCACTGCTTTTCCTGGGCTTTTCCTGCCCTTTATCGCCGTCCCGCTGATCAACAACGCAGATCGAACCGAAGCCGAACGCCGGTCGTAGCTCGAGCAGCGTCTTCCCGAACTCGGATGGCTTTTCTGTCGCCGCCGACCGCAAGCGCTTGGATGCGGCGGCAGTTAACCGCCGCACAGTAGTGGATTAGCTGTTTGACCAAGAGGAGTGATATGGCAGCAGACCACTTGGGTAAAGATTCCGTAGCCATAATCGGCGCCGGCATGGCCGGCTTGACCACCGCCGCCTACCTTGCGCGCGCCGGGCTGGACGTGACTGTGTACGAGCAACACACCCTGCCGGGCGGTTATATTTCCTCCTTTGTGCGCAATGGCTTTACCTTTCCCGCCGGGCCTACTTCCTTCGGCTCCAACGGTGTCGTCTTTCCCATTCTCCAGGAACTTGGACTGGAGTCGGAATGCCGCTTTTTACCCGCAGCGCACCAGATCAGTTGGGGCGCGCACGACATTCCCCTGCACGACCCGCGCCAGGTTGCCCGCGACCTGGCCGAACGGTTCCCCGCCGAGCGTCTCAGCCTGGAGCGTTACTTTCGCTGGGTGCAGGTGGGCAGCGATGGGTTCAAGGAGATGCTCGAAAGCGGCCTGATGTTTGGGCGCGGCGTGCTGCGGACCATGATCCCCCTCCTGATCCGCCAGCCGCTCTTTCCGTGGGCCGGGTGGGTGGGGCGCGGGCAGACCAACCGCAGCCTGCACGCGCGCTATTTCCGAGATGCTCTGCTGCGCCAATTGCTCGATCAGCTCGGCTATCCGGTGATGTCCGGCCAGAACACACTCGGCATGTGGGCCGCCTATTTCTACGACACCTGGGCGCCAGAAGGCGGGATGCAGACGTTGGCCGATCTCCTGGTGCGTTTCATCCGCGAACACGGCGGGCAGGTGCATCTGGGGAAAGGGGTCGCGCGCATCCGCGTGAAAGATGGCCGGGCAGTCGGCGTGACGCTGGCTGACGGGAGCGAGATTCCCGCAGGCTGGGTGGTCTCCGCCGCCGATTTGCGCCACACCTGCTATGATTTGATCGGCCGGGAGCATCTTTCCCCGGCGTTGATTGCCAAATTCGAGCGCGCTCAGCCTTCGGAAGCGATTTTTGCCGTCTACCTGGGCTTGCGCGGTAGCCCCGAACTTGACCGCGCCTTCGAACGCTTCCGTGCCAGCCACGTCAGCTTCACCTGCGCTGACGGGAGGTTTATCCGATTGGCGCTTCTCAGCCGTGACGATCCGGGCGTCGCCCCACCCGGCAAGCACGCGCTGTTCGCCGGACGGATTGCTCCCTACCGGGATTGGGAAGCGTTCAAAGGCGACCGCGCCGCCTACCGCGCCTGCAAGGACGCCGTTGCCGGCGAAATTATCGCCCGCGCCGAAGAACTTATCCCCGGTTTGCGAGCGCACATCGAGGTGCAGGAGGCCGCCTCGCCGCTGACCTACGAGCGGTATACCCGCAACTGGCAGGGCGGCACCGCCGGGTGGAACTGGAATCCGCAGTATGCGCCGCGCTTCAACTTTGCCAAAGACCTGCCGCTCAAGAACTTGTACGCTGTCGGCCACTACGTCTTTAACCCCGGCGGCGTGCCGACGGCGATGATCACAGCGTGGTATGTCGCCAGGCATATTATTGGGAAGGAGCATTAAGAGAGCATTTATGTTGGTTGTCAAATCCCGACGATTCCAGGACGCGGATTATCCCTGCCTCCTTCAATTCTGCCCGGCGCGGCTATGAATAAACTTGAGAAAACTCCGCGACGGGAAGGCTGGATGAAATGACTTATTACTTGAACAACAAATCCACAATGGAGTAGAAATTGAACAGTAGAACTATAATCATCGTGACTGTTGTAGGCATTATGTTCGGCATTGGTGGGATTGTGCATGACTTCATCGAGGTGCCGCGGGGCAACACCCCGACGAACGGCTTGGATGGCAAGGCAATAGACGAAAACCTGTACCTCCAAAGCACAGAAGAGGCGTTCTGACAATGAAAATTCTCGCTCTGATCGGCAGTTACCGCAAACAAGGCAACACCGCCCGGATCGTACGGATGATCGAGACGCGGATGCAGAGGCTGGCTGCCCAGCAAAATGTACCGCTGGAATGGGAGACCCTTTTCCTGGGTGAGCTGGACATCCGCCCCTGCCGGGGCTGCCGCGTGTGTTTCGACCGGGGGGAACATGCCTGCCCCCTAGAGGACGACATTCCTCTCATTCGCTCTAAAATGGACGCCGCCAACGGTCTCCTTCTGGCTAGCCCGGTCTATGTGGATGACGTGAGCGGTTTGGTCAAGACCTGGATGGACCGGCTGGCCTACCTGTGCCACCGCCCGGCTATGGGGGGCAAATGCGCGTATCCCCTCGCCACTGTCGGCGGCGGCCCCACCGGTCACACATTGCGCACCATGAACGCGGCCTTACTCACCTGGGGATATCATCTGGTGGGGCAGAGAGGACTCAAAATGGGCCCCCTGGCCGCGGAAGAGGAACTGCCGCGTTACCAACCGGCGGCGGACAAAGCGGCGGACAAGTTGTTTCGCGCCGTTACCGAACAACAGGGGATGAATCCCTCGTTTGTTTCCCTGCTGGCCTTCAAAATACAGCAGTTGGCCTGGCAGCGCGAGCCGCCAGGGTCGCATGATCACGCTTACTGGCACGATCAAGGCTGGCTGGAGCCGGGTTGCGCTTTCTACTTTCCGCCACGCAGCGGCCTGTTGAAGGTTGCGATGGCGCGGTTGGCGGGCGCGGTCGTCTCCCGGTTCGTTCTGTGAACCCAAGGGGGGAATACCGAGAAAACCTGCGCGTCAATTATTGACAGATTGCTTCCGCCTTTCTACACTAATCCTGTATCGGCTTTGTTGGTTTCTTGGAGGGGAGAATTAGGTTGCAAGAGGAACCGAAACCCCGTCGTAAAAGATCGCACCAATTTCTTATAGGATTAGGATCCTTACTAGTAGGGGTATTCTTTTGTTTGTCCACCGCCTGCTGGCTCCATAGAGAAAGTTCAGGAAGTCCCCCAGAAGTGCCCGGTGTTAACGAACAGCCCCCCTGTTATTTTGACAAGAGTTTCTATGCCTATTTGTATAGAGGCCGGAAAGAGCTTGACCCCCAGGGAGGTTCACCTGTCTACTATGTGGATGCAACCCAGGGATCAGACTCGAATGATGGATTATCCTCCTCTAGACCGTGGAAAACCCTCGGGAAAGTCAACCAGCAGGCTTTTCTTCCCGGGACCTGTGTTCTGTTCAAACGGGGGGAACAGTGGATAGGGGAACGGCTGATCGTTCCTTCCTCCGGGGTCTCCGGCGCGCCCATCTCTTTCGGTGCCTATGGGGAGGGGACAAAACCTGTTCTGTCGGCAGCGGGACCAGTACCTCACTCTTCTAATCCTTCCAGTTGGACGAACCTGGGAACTAATCTCTGGCACATGACAGCGGACGCGGATCCCCATCGATCCCCTAAACGATTATGGTTATCCCACACCGAATACATGCGGGCGGTTAGTATCGCTGCCGTGAATTCAACGTACCGGTGGTACTATGACAATAACACCAGTCGCCTCTATGTGTACGCAGAATCGAATCCAGCCAGTTACTATACTTCGATCGTGCAAGGAGGGTTGGAGGATACCGCAGTGCTGATCGCAGGGGTGTCGCACGTCATTCTCCAGAGTCTGGATATTCGGGGGGGAAGAACCGCTTCCATTGGGGTGTACGGGTCTTCGAATGTGATCCTCGAGGGGTTGGTGGTAGGAAAGTATGCGGATACCCATGGAATCGAGATTTCCGAGAAAAATTGGGGAGGAGATACCCACCGGGAATCCTCCCACTGCGTGATTCGATGGTGTCTGATTGATTCCGGCCACCGCCTCAGGTACACCTACGATAAACCGTACCCGGAGGATGGAATCCTACTTTCCAATGGGGCAAATTTCATCGACATCTACGAGAACCAAATAACCGACTGGGGACATACTGCCATAAACTTGAGCGCCACCAATCTCTTTACCACGGTGAACTCGAACCGGATCTATTCGAACCTGATTACCGCAAAGGAGGTTGGGTACTGCAGGGGCTTTGGCAGCTTGGGATTGGAGAACCGGTGTAGGGATAACGAGTTCTTCTATAATATAATTCGGGACACTACGGTGCGAAACCAACTGGGAGGCAATCACAACGTGTTCAAGTACAACATTATCGATACCCTTCGCAACTCTCCGTACAAATCATACGGCACCGCACAGGGAATCATGATTACCCATGTGGGCTACGATCAGCAGTATGTGTGCCATGATAATACAGTTTTGAACAACATCTTTTACAATACCGACGAGGCGGGAATAGAAATCACGAACTATAATGAAAGCTTCCCCGTCAGGAACAATACAGTAGCGAAAAACCTGGTTATCCAAACCGGGTTGGGCCCGAAAGAAGGACCGAAAGGGGTTTCCTTTCGGGTGAAGAATAGCGACCAGATTGCGGAAAACTCGATTATCCAAAATGTGTTCTACACCGCGGGGAACACTCTGGTCGATTATCGGGGCACCTTGCTTCAGGAAGGACAGTTTTCCGGTTGGAACAGTTCTGCGGCTGATACCATCGAGAAGAACGAAGCTTACGATCCTTTCTTTCTGGATCCTGGGGGGCACAATTTCGAGTTCCAGAGCACCTCCCCCTGCAATAAGTAGAGACCCGCCACACTCCTAGAATATCCTATATGCTAAAATATAATGCGGCACTGTTTTGAATCATTTTAACCCACCTGACCTAGCGGATCGATTTTTTAGGTACTGTTGTTTATCCCCAGCGTTTTATAAAGGCCTTCACGTCGAACTTGCGTGCTGCCCCCGAGAAACTCATGTACCGCACCTTACCGTAAATAGGCCGCTCAAACCAGGGACGATCGTGTAGACCACCGATGGACCAGGCGCATCCCACATATCCGTTGGGGTCCCGGCCATCAAGGTTGTACCGATCGTTCAGTCGAACGGCGTACTCCATGGCCATCCGTGGAGAGGCTGTCCACTCCAGGATCTTCTTAGCCCAGTACATCCGGAGGTACCCGTGGAGCTTCCCCCTTCTCACCAGCTGATTCTGGGCCGCGTTCCAAAGGGGATCATGGGTCTGGGCTCGATCGAACTGATCATAGGTGTAGAGATAAGCTCGGGTATCCTGTTCGTGCTCCCTCAAGCTCTCCTGAGCCCAGCGGGGGAAGCCTTCGAAGGAATCGTAGTGAGGATTGTAGTGACAATAATTGTCCGAGAGTTCCCGGCGTATAATAAGCTGTTCCAGGAAGGCCTCCCGGGCTTCCCGAGGGGCGTCGCTTTGTTCCACCGCCATCGCTACCTCCCGGGCGGAAATCTGTCCGAAGTGGAGGTAGGGGGAAAGGTTGGAAAGGACATCCTTGTTGGGATCGTTCTGGTCAACCGCGTATCGGGGAAGCTTTTCCCGGAGGAACTCTTCCAATACAGTCTTCGCTCCGTTGTACCCCGGTATAAGCCATTCGACAGGGGGAACGGTTCTGTCTACTTCAAGAAAGGCAAAGATGGCTTTCCATTCCAGGGAAGGGGAGGTTATTCCAGCGGCCCGGGAAAGCTGGGAAGCTTTCTGCCAGTCCGGCTCCGTGACCCAGCTTTCCTCTTTGAGGTAAGACCCAAGCCTGGTGAGGATCTTGGGCCGGATGGTACGGGCGGAGAACTCCTGTTTGGAGGAGGTTTCCCAGCAGGGAACGATGTTATGGGCATCCACCTCGTACAGGGGGACAGTTGTTTTCGAAAGAATCTCTTCCTTCCACCGTTTCTTGATGCGGAGGGGATCGAAGTCCACTACCAGCGCTGGAGCATCCAATTCCTGCAAGAATCGCGGTACTTCCCCTCCTGGTTCACCGTGTAGGAGGAAAAAGGGAATCCCCCGGTTTTCAAGGCCTTCGGCGGTTTCCTGTAAGCCCCGGAGAAGAAAGTCGTAAGCCCTGAGGGTGGCATCCAGAAATCGAGGGACGAGGCAGAAGCACACCGCCACTCCTCGATCCTGGGAAACTCCCAGGCTTATGGCAAGCTCCAAGGCCCGATTGTCGACAAACCGACCTTCCCGGCTCATCCAATACACCACAGGGCCTTGCTTTTTATCTACCTGCGGAGTATCGGATGAACCGCTTCGGATAAAGTCGAGACGGCGGATAGCGGGGTGCGTAAGCAGGGAAGCCATAGGATTTTCTATCGAATAATGGGGAAGGTGGCAAGGGGGGTGGCTTACAGCGCCCATCGCTTTTTCATATTTCTTTAAAAAATCGCTAATGAATGTTAGATAAGTTTCTGACAGAAAAATGGTCCCTAGGAGAAAAATGTATGGGAGTAGAAGTTTTAATCATGCTATCCATCAGTCTTGTGTTACCTGTGTTCGTATTTTTCTTCGCTGCGATGCAACTATACCACCAGTTAGACCGCACGGGGAAATACCTCGAGGTTTTGGTAGAAGCGGTAGATAAAATACAAAAGATACGGAACAAGACGATGACGAAGAAATACCAACCCAATTAACAAGGGTTTAAAAATATCACATTTTCTGCAAGGTGATTCATCGAACGTACTTTTCCTGTTGAAAAGACTTTGTAACCGAATGATAATTTATGCATGAAGGTTATCGAAGCGAAAGAGCTTGTTTTGGAATTGATAAGTCAGGATTTGATCCATCAGAACCTATATCTTCGTATCGATGAAAGAACTCCAGATAGTGACCCGGGCAAATTTATACTGAATGGGAAGGTCGCTCGGACAGTACACCCTTTCGATGGATGGTTCGTCCAAATAAACTTGGAATGGTTCAAAGGAAGCTATGATCCTCCGCTCATAAATCGAGGTGAGTTCTATTATTATGTGTTCGCGATCCCCAAAGGCCATGCCTATCGAAGGGATAATTATCTGATCTGCGATTATCTTCAGATTCGTGACTGGGTTCTCGAATTTGCGGATCCATTGGGAAAAGACCATAAGCGCCATAAGGATTGGAGAGTAAGTATCATCATCGACCGTGGCATTTCTAACGAGAGACAGGCTTACTTCCGATGGGGTGACGAACCTGTGGGGATTTGGAAGTACCCTTCACGGGTTGTACGGGTCGACAATATAGATTCGGTCGCCAATTCCCGTCGATTGGAAAGATTGGGTCTCCACGTGGGGACTACGGGCCCCACGGGAGAATCTGAAGCTCACAAGCGTTTAAAATTGTATATCGCTCAACATCCGACGTTATTGGCTTTAAGTGAAGTAGCAAAAGCGGAACTAGAACATAAATTTATTACCGGAGATACGGTAGACGTGCTTTTTTATAATCATAGGCCGCTGCGGACAGTAGCCGAAGTTGAGGTGGCCGGTACTCAGAACATTATTGTGGGAATCCATCAGACGATCAAATACCGGAGCCTGGCAGCGGCAGAGGCAAGGATCGATCTATACGATCCTGATGACCTTAAAGCCTATGTTGTATCCTACGAGCAGGTAGGAGACGAGGCTGCAGAAATGGCTTACGCGTACAATGTTGAATTGATCAGTGTCGAAAATAATACTACGCCCAGAGGGACTCGAACCCCCGACCTACTGCTTAGAAGGCAGTTGCTCTATCCAGTTGAGCTATGGGCGCACGGATTCGGGATGGAGGGATTTGAACCCCCGGTCTCCTGCTCCCAAAGCAGGCGCCTTAGCCGCTAGGCTACATCCCGATACACTGTGGCTGAGTAGGGAGAGTATAGCCAGGAGGGGTGGGATGGTCAAGGAGCTTGCCCCTCCATCCTCCTCACCGTGTCCTCGGTCCAGGGGGTAGGAATCCCGAGCTCTTTCCCCATCCTTAAAATGGTGCCGCCGAATAGGTCCCCCTCGTTGGGTTTTCCCGGCACCTCCAGGTCCCTCTGGTAGGAGGTTTTGGTGTCGTAGGGGAAAGCGGCTCCCCGGGCAAGCACCTCCTCTATCGCAGTGGAAGGAAACTCTACACCCTTTATCCTGGCCAGGGCCAGGACTTCTTCCATGATGCGGCGTAGCCGTTCCTTTAAGTCTGGGTCTGCCAACACACCCCCAATGGGTTTTCCGCTCATCCCTGTCACGAGGGCAAAGGAGGCGATGAAGAGGTACTTACTCCATAGGGCAGGAAAGGGATTCTCTTGCCATTCAAAGGGGATTCCCGCTTCCTCCATCGTCTGTATCAGGGGAACTGGATCGTATCCGGGATACCGGGGATCCGCCCCCGCAATGATGTTGCCCTTCCCGCCCGATTGACGGACCACCCCCGGGCCTTCCCGGGTAGAGGAAATATAGATACAAGCGGGAAGCACGATCCCTTTGGTCAATACAGAACGGATGCGTTCGTAGATATCGATCCCGTTGAGTAGGGGGAGGATCGCGGTAGTGTCCCCTACAATGGGCTGTATCTGATGGCAGATTTCTTGAAGGTGGTACCCCTTCACGCAGAGAACCACCAGGTCCTGTACCGGAAGGGAGGCCGGATCGTCCGTTGTCCGGTGCGGCTTTACAACCCCTTCTTCACCGGAAGGGGGAAAAAAGGTAAGCCCCTTTTCCTGTATGGCTTTTAGATGCTCTCCCCGAGCAAGGAAGGATAGTTGGCGTTCCGCACGTTGGGCCTGAGCCCAGCCCTTCCCCAGGTGGTAGCCTATGTATCCTCCGATGCCTCCGATCCCTGCCACACAGATTTTTTCGATGGGTTTCATGGATTCCTTGGGTTTCATAAGCTCTTTCCTCCTTAAGGTATCGGAATAGGATACCAGGTGGGTATCCAGGTTTCCGCTTTTTTCAGCACTTCTTCTAAACGGGGGATACTCGGTTTTCCCCCGAGCCGCTCTACGGAAAGCCCTGCCGCAACCGTTGCCAGGCGCAAGGACTCCCGAAGGGGCGTTCCCCGAAGGAGGAACGCGGCAAACGCTCCATGGAAGATATCCCCCGCGGCTGTAGTATCCACTGCCTTTACCGGATAGGCGGGAAGGTGAACGCCACGGGGTTTAAAGCTTTCCTCTGGCGTGTTATCCCCTTGCCCGATTCGGCTCCCCTCGGGCCCATACTCGGGATACAGAAAACAGCAGCCCTCTTCCCCAAGGGTTACCATGGGGCGGGATACACCGAAGGATGCCAGGGCGGAAAGCAATCGTCCGTACGGGATTCGGCTGTGAAGGGAAGAGGGGGTCGCGGTATCCCTCTGCGGTGCTTGGCTGCTTGATAGGGTAGAGGACGGGTGTACGGTGCCCCCATGCGCTGATTCACGGTTCGGAAGGGTAGAGGAATGGGCCTCCTGGAGGGCCAGGATTTCCCGGGCAAAACGCTCGGAGGCGATGCAGTAGGTGACCCGGGGAGCCAGCAGTTCCGTTCCCCTCCGGAGGGATCCCGCATCCAGGATGGAAATAGCCGAGGGAAATTTAGTTAGGGCCGCAAGGGAGGCCTCCGGTTCATGCCCGTCGAACAAGAGAAGATCGGGGGGCGAGGATTCCTGGGTGAAAATGAGTCCCTCGGCGTCTGCATGGGAAATCATGCCCCCTCCCTTTCGATTGATGATGGTTCGGGAACCACTCCGAGTGTTGACGAGGATAATGGAAAGGGGAGTGGTGCAGGAGACTTTTCGGGAAACTCCTCGAATGTCCACTCCCGCTTCCTCTAGATCCCGCAACGCCCGCTCCCCATAGGAGTCGTGTCCCACCGTTCCTATAAAAGCGGTCTGAATGCCCCATAGGGCGAGGAGGGCCGCCGCGTTGGCAGCGGGGCCGCCGGAGGATTCCAGGGTACTATCGATCTGGTACTTGGCGTTTTCCTCGGGGTACCCATCCATGGGTAGGGTGATATCGTAGGAAAGATGGCCGATACAGAGGGCTCGTTTCATGCGCCTAGACCCCTCAGGGGGATTCCCCGAATAGCTCCTGGAATTGAGCCAGAAGCTGGGCTTTCGCTTCCCTGTAGGGAAGGGTGGTTACGTATCCGGCTGCGTTTTTGTGCCCTCCCCCTCCGAGTTTCTGGGCCACGAGGGCTACGTTACAGGTAGAGGGGGAACGGAGGCTTACCGAGGTCCTTTCCGGTCCTTCTTCCCGGAGGAAGGCCACCGCCTCGCATCCTTCCACGGAAAGGAGAAGCTGATAGAGGGGATCGGACTGTCGATGGTCGGATCCGAAGGATTGGTACTCTTCCTGAAGGATGTGAGTGAGGAGGAGTTTTCCCTGAAAGTACGGTTCCAGGGTAGAAAGGATTTTGGCCAGGTATCGACGGGATTCGAGGGAGTAGTTCCCAAAGGTTTCCCGGTAGATCGATTTAGGGGTCACTCCCTTAGCGGCCAGCCTGCTCAACAGTTCGAGGGATTCGGAAGCCTCCACTTCCAGGTGGCGGAAGAACCCCGTATCCGTGGCAAACCCAAGGAATAACAAACGGGCTTCCTCGGGAGTGGGGGTATCACCGAAGGCTTCAATGACCTTCTGGATCAGGAGAGTAGTGGAGGGGGCGTGGGGTTCGATGTACTGAACGGATCCATAGGGGGTTCCGTTTGGCTGATGGTGGTCGATCACCGCCGTATCGAGACCCTCTAGGATCGAGGAGAAATGGGCGGTTCGGTAGATGGAGGAACAGTCCAGCACCACAAGGCCGAACCGGGGGTTCACCTCCGATGGGGGAAGGGTTTCGAGAAAAAAAGAGCGGTACGGAGCGATTTCTTTCCGCTGCCAGGGTCCAGGGGAAAGGAGTATCACCTGTTTTCCCCTTCGGCGCAGGAAGGAAGCGAAGGCCAATTGGGATCCGATGGAATCCCCGTCCGGCTCCTCGTGGGCTACGATATAGTAGCCGGCGTATCGATCGAGGAAGCTGAGTAAGGAAGAAGGGGGGGAGTGTAACGCCATACGAGCTTTGAACCTCTATGCCAATGGTTACAGATGGAGTAATTCAGTCTGCCTATAGGGACCCGAGACATGCAAGCGGCCTTCCCACAGGTAGGCATTCACTTCCGTTCGCATCCCGAACGCTTCAAAGTACAAACCCGGTTCGATGGAAAAGCAGGACCCTTCCCCTAGAACTCGGTCGTCGGGGAATTCCACCGAATCCAGGTTCACCCCAAACCCATGGAGCTCGCGATCGATCCCGTGGCCTGTCCGATGGCGGAGGGCGCCTCCATACCCTCGTTCTATCAAGAAACTCCGGCAAAATGCATCCACTTCTCTGCCGGAAAGGGGAACCCCCAATTCTATTTTTTGAGCGATGAACTCGATCGTACGATCCCGTGCTTCGGTAAGGGCAGTGAACACCTTGTTGAGGGAATCGGGTAGCGTGGTTCCTGTGTATCCTACCCAGGAAATATCCGCGTACGTACCCGAATACCCCTCTTCCTTTGCCCAAAGGTCGAGCTGGACCACCTGGTTACGTTCCAGGGGACTGCCCTTTCCCTGGGGAGAGTAGTGAGGATTCCTGGAATGGAGGCCGCAAGCCACAATGGGAGGAGAATGGGTAAGGAGCTTTCGCTTTTCGAACTCTCTCAGTATCTGTGCCTGTACTTCCCCTTCGTACAGGGCGACTCCCCTTGCTAGGCTTTCACGGATGAGACGCCAGATATCCGAAACGATTTCGTAGAGGTGGGACGCAGCCCTTTGATGGGAGTGTACCATCTCTATCGTTAAGGTTCCTCGGAACCTCTGCAGAAGGGTGGCCGCGGAAAGGAGGGTAAACCCACACTCCTGCAATAGAAGGGCTGTTCCATGGTCCAGGAAAGATATGACCCGGAGGGTAGGGGAAAACTGGCAGGCTAACTGGGGGGCTTTCGGCAGTACTTCCTGCTTGAACAGTTGGATAAGACGGTCTCGCGAATCATACCAGTAAGTTTCCCCCGGAAGGGTATCGAGGATGCTTCTTTCGATGGTATGCACGATCTTGGTGGGGGAACCTTCGGGATACACCACATAGTACCAGGGACGGGTATTCTTGGAAGACCGGTCCAGTTCAAGGATCGATTCAGAGAGGGGATCCCGGTGCTGGAAGGATGAAAAAAGCCATCCCCCCACCTCTTCCAGGGCGATGGCCTTTTGAATGGCCTCCAGGTCGAACAATTAGAACTCCAAACTTGGTTCTTCGATATTGAACTTATCAGTCAGGTCTTCCGTTGGGTTCAATGACCCCCAGGAAATGTCGTGCATGTTCTTTTTGAGGAATAGACGTAGGTGGGAGAACTTTCCGTTCTTCCAGAAGATGATCATGTAGGGATAGGAAGGATCGTCCCCCCACTGGATTTCCCCTTTTGCCAGTTTCCCGTCCTTGGAGGCGGATTGGGAGAACCATTTGTGGGGAATGTAAGCTTCCGCGATATCCAACTTGCTGGTGGTGTAGATGATTTTGTACCCTAACTGATGGGGGTACACCTTTTCGATATAGAGTGTTTTTGCATAGTATTCGGACTCCAGAGCAAAGAGCCCTATCCCCAACACCAGGAAGAGGCATAGTACCCAAAGAGTTCCCTTTTTCAAGATGCTCCTCCTCACACGTGAATTATTCCCATTATAGTAGCATTCTTTGGAAAATATCAAGGTTGCTGTGAGCTGTTTTGGGCAATTCGGCAAAGGATGTAGAAAGCGTGTCGGGTAGCTCCTGGATCCGCAATCCCTTTTCCTGCGATGTCGAAGGCGGTTCCATGGGCAGGGGTAGTGATGGGTACGCTGAATCCCGCATGGTAGGTCACCCCCCGGTTAAACCCCAGGAGTTTCGTGGCAATCTGTCCCTGGTCGTGATACATGGAAATGATCCCATCCAGTACCCCATCCCGGAGTTTCAGGAAGATCGTGTCCGCTGGAAAGGGGCCGGAAACCGCTATACCTTCCTGCTGGGCCTTAAGGATACCAGGTTCTATCTTGGTTTGTTCCTCATCGCCAAAAAGACCATGTTCACCTCCATGCGGATTCAAGGCAGCTACCCCAATGCGGGGGTTCTGTTTTCCGTAAGAAACCATAGCCTTGTGGAGGAATCGGATCGCCCGGTACACTCCTTCGGGAGTGATGAGGGAGGGTACATCCCGAAAGGCGACGTGGGAGGTCACTCGCATGGTCCAGTACTCGTCCATTATGTTGATTTCTTCCAGGGCTTCGTTGTGGGGAAGGTGGTGTTTCAGGAGATCCAGCTCACTCCCAAAGGGTGAACCTCCCTTGTGCATGGATTCCTTGTTGAGGGGAGCGAAGAGGAACCCCTGGATCAGCCCTTTCTTGATCAATTCCAGGGTAAAGAGGATGCTTTCCAGCACGTATTTTCCTGCCCGCGGATCCACCTTCCCCATGGGTACGGTTGCTGGATCCACACCGGGAAGATGAAGGAGGAGGAAGTCTTCCTTCCTCTCGAGTATCTCTTCCCCGCGGCTGATCAGTGCCGGTGTTCGGGGCTCTGTACGGGCGATCCGTACTCCTGCTTCCCAATGGCGGGGATCGGTAATCAGTACGATCTGAGCCCTGTCGAACACCGATTCGTCGGAGAGTAGTTTGGCCACCAGTTCAGGCCCGATCCCTGCCACGTCCCCCAGGATGATTCCGATCCGTGGCTTACTTACTTGTTCCATGGAGCACTCCTATCTCAGTTTCATAGCATTCCCAGAAGCCTAGGCAGACTTAACACCACCAGATCAGGGAAATGGATCACCAGAGCGAGGACGAAAATGAGGGAACCGATGAAAGGGATGTTCGCTTTGGTTAGGGACCACATGTCGATCTTCGCCAGGGTGCAGGTGATGTACAGAGCCGATGCCACGGGAGGGGTTTGTTGGCCGATTCCCCAGCAGAGAATCACTACCATGGCGAAATGGAACGGATGGATTCCCAATTTTGCCACTACGGGGAGAAAGAGGGGAATGATGATCACCAGCATCGCGGTTCCATGGAGGAAGGTTCCCGCAATGATCATGATAAGGGAAGCGATCCACAGAAACACGATAGGGTTCTGCGTAAGGGAAAGGAAGGGCCCCACAAGGAGCTGGGGAATCTTCGCATAGGCGAAGACCCAGCCCAGGAGGTTGGCTACGGCTATGATGATCATCACCTGGCCGGAAAGGAGGGCAGATTCCTTCGCTGCCTCGAACACCTTTTTCGGGGTGAACTCCCTCGTTACGAAGCCGTACAGGATAATGTAGGCCGCGGCCGCACCTGCCGCTTCTGTGGTGGTAAATACTCCCCCCATGATTCCCCCCAGGATGATGAGGGGAAGTACGAAGGCGGGGATGCTGGCTACGAAAGTTTGCCAGAGCCGTGTCCAGCTAAAAGCGGTGTCTGCACCGTACCCTTCTTTGACCGAGATGATATAGGCCACTCCACACATGGCAATTCCGATCAGGATGCCAGGGATCAACCCGGAGATGAACAGGGTAGGTACCGACAGACCCACGAACACCCCGTAGAGGATCATCGGTACACTGGGAGGAATGATGATTCCGATGGTGGAGGATGCTGCTGTCACCGCACCGGTGAAGTCCCGTTTGTACCCCCTGTCGATCATGGCAGGGATCAGCACACCTCCCACGGCAGCGGTATCTGCCATCGAGGTTCCCGAGACTCCCGCAAAAAACATGCTGGTCACCACGTTCACCATCGCAAGACCTCCCTTTAGGTGACCCACGAGGGCCATGCAGAAGTCGATGATCTTCTGGGATAGGTTCGTGTAGTTCATCAGCACACCCACGAAGATGAAGAGGGGAACCCCTAAGAGAGTGAAGGAATCCACCCCCAGGAACAATCTCTGCACCACTACGATCAGGGGAACGTTGGTAGCGATCATCAGGAAGGCTAGGGAGGTAATGCCCAGGGCAAAGGCCACGGGAAGGTTCAACGCGATGAATAGAGCCAAAAGTGAAAACACAAGTACTACAAGCATTTTGGAATTCCTCTCTAGGTCGATCGGATAGACTTCCATAGATCCAGGATGGATAGGAAGGTCTGAAGGATCATCAAAGCCCCACTGACAGGAAATACGCTATAGTACAACCATCCGGTAGGGAGGTTCGTGTAGGGCATCCCCACGTTGAGGAACTCCCTGCTGAAGGCAATTCCCTCCCAGAACACAACCACAAGGAACACCAGGATCAAAAGATTCCCGATCAACGCCACGAAGGTTCGGGCCCTGGGGGAGAACTTGGAAGTCAGGAGATCGAACCCGATGTGCTTGTTTTCCCGCATCGCCATGTACGCGCCCACAAAGGAAAGCCACACGATCATCAGTCGGGTGATCTCTTCCGACCAGGAGAGCGGGTGGTTCAGGACGTAGCGGTAGAATACGGAGATGGACACCACGAGGGTCATTCCGATGATGAGAAAGGCTAGGAAGGTGTCGATACATCGATCGATCAAGCGTTTCATGATCGGGCTTCCTTACGATCAGTTTCCTAAGGATGCGATCTTTTCCAACAATTCCGCGGCATCCTTCCACTTGTTTGTATCGGTGATCTGCTTCCAGATCGGTTTCGAAAGGGCTACGAAGGATTTCACATCCGCCTGGTTGATCTGGATTCCGCTTTTCTGGTGCATCAGATCCGCCAGTTTCTTGTCTGCCTCGTCCCCCAGTTTCCGGGTGTACTGGGCAGTTTCCTTCCCGGCATCGATCAGGATCTTCTGTAGATCCGCGGGGAGGGAATCGAAAAGTTTCTTGTTCATCAGGAGGTGAACAGCCGAGTACACGTGTCCCGTGAAGGAGAGATATTTCTGCACTTCATGGAGGGAAGCCTGATAGATCGTGGCGAGGGGGTTTTCCTGCCCATCGATGATCCCCTGCTGCAGGGCGCCAAACACCTCGGTAAAGGGCATGGCCACAGGGTTCGCACCGAAGGCTTTGAAGGTGTTCATCCGAACGGCACTTTCCGGAATCCGAAGTTTGATTCCTGCCAGATCTTCCGGTTTGTAGATGGGGCGCTTGTTGTTGGTAATATGGCGGAACCCATTCTCCCAGTACCCCAAATGCTTAATCCCTACATCTTCCAATGGTTTTGCCATCTTCTGGCCGATCTCTCCGTCCAGCACTTTCGACATATGGTCCCGGCTCACGAAGAGGTAAGGAGCGTCGAGGAGTTTGTAATAGTCATTGAGGGACACCACGGGGGAAGAGCTCAAACCTGTTTCGATGGTTCCCAGTTTCACCCCTTCCTGAATGTCCTTGTCCGCACCCAGTTGACCGTTCGGATAATGCTCTACTTTGATCCTTCCATTGCTCCTGGATTCTACCAGTTCCTTGAATTTCACCGATCCTTTGTAGTACAGACCTTCCTCCGTGTGGGTATGGGCGATGCGGAGTACCACAGGTTTGGTAGATTCTTTTGCGGCGGGGCTCTCTTTCGTACCACCTGCCCATACGCTAACGCCGAGTAAAGCAATCACAAGGAAAGAAACAAGGATTCTCTTCATACCTTTCTCCTTTGCTATAGTGGGTTAAAAGATATTAAACAATAATCATGCCAAGATATCCTTAATTTTCTAATTTGATATTCTATAAGAGAATAGCAAGAATCTCTCATGTTCGTAATGCGTGGGGAACGGTAAAGCAACTGTTACAATTTTGAACGATTGTTGCTATACTGGGCGTATGATAACCATTACCTATGTGATCCCCTACGAAGAACTCCGCCAGACAGTCACCAGTTACCTGCAGCAGGTGAACCGGGATCACATCGAGTTTCACACCACCCACCTGGTGGGGGTGGAGGAAGTCCGTCGGTTTTCATTCCATACCGATATCGTAGTAGCCCGGGGAATCACCTACACAGCCGTGAAAAACCTGTATCCTTCCATCACCGCCATCGAAATTCCCGTTACCGGTTACGACGTGATCCGGGCACTGATGGAGTGCCGTAGGACCTTCCACCCGAAGAAGGTAGCCATCGTTGCCTCGGGAAACATGCTGTACGGGGCACCCTCGTTGGGAGAGATTCTCGATATGGATATCGAAGTATATTCCGTGGACACAGAGGAGGAAGCGAGGGAGTATCTGACAGAGGTGAAACGCCGGGGAGTGGATGCGGTGATCGGCGGACTCATGACCTATCGCTTTGCCCGGCAGGCGGGGATTCCCTGTATCTGGATCAAGTCAGGGCCCGATGCCATCAAGCAGTCCATCGACGAGGCGGTGCGTACCGCAGAAATCAAGATCCGGGAGCAGGAAAAGGCCGAGTTCTTCAAGATCGTGATGGACTATACCCATGAAGGGATCCTGTCGGTAGACCGAAAGGGATACATCACGGCCTGTAACCGCTCGGCCCGCGCTATCCTCAAGCAGGACCGGATTCCCCTCGGGGTACACCATACACAGGTAGTTCCCTCCCCAGCGATCGAGAAAGTCTTGATGGAAGGCCGGGAGGAACTCGGGGTGCTGGAGCATTGGGGCTCCGTCCCGATCGCCGCCAACGTGGTTCCCATGCACGTGGGAAGCGAAATCGGAGGGGCGGTAGTAACCTTCCAGAGTGTGAACCGGGTGCAGGAACTGGAAAGCCGCATCAGGCGAAAGATATTCCTCAAAGGGCATACTTCCAAGTACCGGTTTCGGGATATTCTCGGCGATAGCCCTTCCCTGAAACAAGCGATTCGCAGGGCAGAGAAGTACAGCCGGGTGGATGCCAACGTACTGATCACGGGTGAAACAGGCACCGGGAAGGAACTCTTTGCCCACAGTATCCACGCCGAAAGCCCGCGAGCGGAAGGACCCTTTGTTGCGGTGAACTGTGCAGCCCTACCGGAACCGCTTTTGGAAAGCGAGCTGTTCGGGTACGCGGAAGGGGCCTTTACGGGCGCGATGAGGGGAGGGAAGGTGGGGCTCTTCGAACTGGCCCACAAAGGAACGATCTTTCTCGATGAAATCGGCGAACTCCCCCTGTCGTTCCAGGCAAAGCTCCTCCGGGTCTTGCAGGAACGAGAGATCATGCGGGTAGGAGACGACCGGGTGATCCCTGTGGATGTACGGGTAATCGCGGCCACGAACTTGAACCTCCAGAGATTGGCGGAGGAGGGGAAGTTCCGGCGGGACCTTCTATTTAGGCTGGATGTTCTCCGGGTCGATGTCCCCCCCCTACGGGAACGGAGGGAGGATATCCCTTTTCTCCTCCGATACTATCTCGACATCTTTGCCCAGAAGTTCGCCAAAGGACGGATCCTTCTCGATCCTTCGATCGAGGAGTACCTCTGTGGGTATTCCTGGCCTGGAAACGTCCGGGAGTTGGTAAACCTCTGCGAACGAATCGCTGCCCTGTACGAGGGAACCCCCATAACCCAAGAAGAGATAGAAGGATTGATGAAGATCAAATCCTATGGATGCTCCGATGGGGAGGAAGAGGAACGTACCAGCCCACGTACCCGTAAGGAGGGAGGTATCTCCCGTTTGGAAGAGATGGAAACCTTGGGAATTCTGGAGGCCCTCCGTGTAGCGAGGTTCAACCAAAGTCAAGCGGCAAAACTACTGGGAATCAGCCGCACTACCCTCTGGAGGAAACTGAAGGAGATGGACTGAAGGAGATGAATAGATAGAAGCCCGGCTGGGCCTAGGTTGGAGAATAGCTAAGCGGATCGCTTCAAAGGGTTGCCAGCATGAGAGCTTTGATCGTGTGTTTCCGGTTCTCTGCCTCGTCCCATACGCGGGACTGGGAGCCCTCGATCACCTCCACGGATACTTCGTTCCCCTTTACCGCAGGTAGGCAGTGGAGAAAGATCGTGTCTTTGCGGCCCGTCAAAGCCATCAGGGCGGAGTCTACCTGGTAGGGACGCAGGAGACGCATCCGTTCGGCAGACTTTTCCTCTTCCCCCATGGACACCCACACATCGGTATATACGGCATCCGCGCCCGAAAGTTCTTCCCGGGTAGCGGTGCCGATTCGAATCTCCGCCCCCGAAGCTTTCGCGTAAGAAGTGCATTGCTTCTGCAGAGCTTCATCTGGATGGAGTTCCCGGGGGGCCACGATGGAGTAGTGAACACCCATCTTGGAGCAGCCGATCATGAGAGCCCGGGCCATGTTGTTCCTCCCATCCCCCACAAACACGAGTTTTAGCCCCTTCAACCGGCCAAACTCTTCTTCCAGGGTCATGAGGTCTGCCAGCACTTGAGTGGGATGATCCGTGTCGGTAAGTCCATTGTACACAGGGACTCCCGCATACCTGGCCAACAGTTCCACCGTTTCTTGCTTGAACCCCCGGTACTGGATGGCATCGAACATCCGTCCCAGCACCCGGGCCGTGTCCTCGATGCTTTCCTTGGCTCCCAATTGAATATCCTGAGTGGAAAGAAATACGGGGTGCCCACCTTCTTCGCCGAATGCGGTTTCGAAGGCACACCGTGTCCGGGTGGACCGCTTCTCGAAGATCAGGGCCAGGGTCTTACCCAAAAACCTCTGCGAGATTTTCCCTTCTCGTTTCTCCCTCTTCACTTGGTGGGAGAGATCGAGAAGGTATCGGATTTCTTCCGGTGAGTAGTCTGCCAGGGTCAAGAGGGATCTTCCCTTTAGAGAGATGGACATCGAGTGCCTCCTTCGGTGTTCACGAAGATTCCTGGAACAGTTCCGGCGGAAACAGGGCTCGTAACGCTTCCAGGATGGTATCTACAAAAATGAACTCCAGAGAAGATACAACTTCTTTCGGGATTTCATCAATATCTTTCCGATTTTCTTCGGGTAGAAGCACCTTGGGGATGCGATTCCGGTGAGCCGCCAACACCTTTTCTTTCACCCCTCCGATGGGAAGAAGTTTTCCCGTCAGGGTGATTTCCCCTGTCATGGCAATGCCGGGATTCACACATTGGCCCGAAAAGGCCGAAAGGAGGGCGGAGGTGATGGTGATACCTGCCGAAGGCCCGTCTTTGGGTATGGCTCCCTCTGGGATATGGATATGCACGTCCTTATCCTTGTAGAATTGGGAGGATAGTTTGAAATGGGAAGCGGTGGATTTCAAAAAGGAGAATGCCGTGAGGGCACTTTCCTTCATCACGTCTCCCAGGCTTCCCGTAAGGAGAAGTTCTCCTTTCCCTTCGAACACGACCGCTTCTACCGGAAGGATCGTGCCGCCCAGTTCCGTCCATGCCAATCCATAGGCTAAGCCGGGCCGGGTTGCCTTATAAAGGATGTCCCGTCTGTGCTTGGGATTCCCCAAATAGCGAGAGACATTCTTGGCCGTAAGCACTACCCGGAAGGGGGGCTTTGGGGGCTCGGAGTCGGATTCCGCAGGCAAGGGATGCGTTTGGGGTGTTTCCCCTTGAGGCGACTGTATGGGAGTGGCCTCCCTAACGGCAGAAGCGGGGGGTAGGGAAGATGCCGTATCCCTTTCCTTTGGCTGTGGGGAAGGGAGTTTTTGCCGGGCATACCCTTTTCGAACCGCTTCCCGGGCCAGTTTCCGGACGATCTGGGCAATTTCCCGTTCCAGGTTCCGAACTCCCGATTCCATCGTGTAGTTCTGGATGATGTGTAGGATCCCGTCCTTTCGAAATCTGATGTCCGCCCAGGAAAGGCCGTTCTCCTCGATCTGCTTGGGAATGATGAATCCCTCGGCGATCTTGAGTTTTTCGTACTCCGTGTAGCCGGGGATTTCGATTACCTCCATCCGATCCCGCAAGGGGTAGGGAATGTTGTGGAGGGAGTTGGCGGTGGTGATGAACATCACGTTGGAAAGATCGTAGGGGACTTCCAGGTAATGGTCCAGAAAGGTAGAGTTTTGTTCTGGGTCCAGTACTTCCAGGAGAGCCGCGGCCGGATCTCCCCGAAAATCGCTACTCATCTTGTCCACTTCGTCCAGAAGAAACACAGGGTTTCGGGTGCCCGCTTTCCGCATGGACTGAATGATCTTTCCAGGCAAGGCACCCACGTAGGTTTTGCGATGCCCCCGAATTTCCGCCTCATCCTTCACCCCCCCCAGAGAGATTCGGACGAAGTTTCGGCCCAGGCATCGGGCTACCGATTTACCCAGGGAAGTTTTTCCGGTTCCCGGCGGGCCCACGAAGCAAAGGATCGGACCTTTCACCTTTTCCTTCAGTTGGTGCACGGCAATGAAGTCCAGGATCCGTTCCTTGGGCTTTTTCAGATCGTAGTGATCTTCGTTCAGGATTTTCTCCGCCGCTTCGATGTCCTTGTTCTCTTCGGTACGCTCGTTCCACGGCAGGTCCACGATCCATTCGATGTAGGTGCGGATGATTCCAGCTTCAGGGGAGAAGGTTTGGAGCTTCTCCAGCCTCCGGAGTTCCCGCTGCACCTTAGACAGGACCTCCTCGGGTAGTCCCTTCCTGTTTACCTTTTCCTCCAGTTCCTTCACCCCCGAGGGGTCCTCCGCATCCCTACCCAGTTCCCGGCTGATCTCCTTCATCTGTTCCTGAAGGAAGTATTCCCGCTGCCCTTTCTCGATCCGTTTCTTCACACGGTTGGTTATTTTTTGCTGAAGGTCTAGGAGCTCGCACTCCAGTTCCAGAGTGGAAGCCAGTTCCCGCAGTCTCGCTTCGGTGGATTCGATCCCCAGAAGTTCGATCTTTTTGTCGATTTTGAAGCTCGCGTGGGCACACACCAGATCCACCAGCTTGTGGGGTGCTTCGGTACGATCCACCGCGGAGGTGATTTCCGCGGGTATCTTTTTATTCAAGGCCGCATAGGTTTTGAAGGATTCTTGGATCGATCGGATGAGGGAAAGGGTAACTTTATCGACTTCGTTCTTATCGATGAGGGGGCGGATCTCGGCTTTCAGGTAGGGTTCCTGTTGCGAGAAGGAGAGAATGGCTCCCCGTTGTTCCCCTTCCACCAGGGCGCGGAGGGTACCGTCGGGGAGTTTCATGTGCTGCAGCACCGTTCCGAGAGTTCCTACCGTGTATAGATCACTCCCCTTGGGATCGAGGGTAGGATTTCTCTGGCACACGAGGAACACCTTGCGGTTTGCCGGTAGCGCTTCCTCGATGGCCTCCACCAGGATCCGTTTGGCCCCGAATACGGGCACTACCATTCCAGGAAAGACCACCAGGTCCCGGAGAGGGACTACGGGTACCGTGAGAGTAGTTGGTTGGCTGCGGGTGAAGAGCTTCATGCAGACTTTTTGATCAGGATGATCTCCGGTCTTTCCATCTTTTCAATTACGTCTCGAGTAATGACGACTTTTTTCCTTCCTTCGATGGAAGGAAGTTCGAACATAACGTCCATCATGATGGATTCCACGATGGCCCGAATTCCTCGGGCACCCGTTTTTCTGCGAATGGCCTGTTCGGCTACGGCCTTCACCGCGTCCTGTTCGAACACCAAGTCAACCCCATCCATCCGCAAGGAAACCTGGTACTGTTTGATGATGGAGTTCTTCGGTTCAGTGATGATCCGTTCCAGATCTTCCTGGGATAGGTCGTGGAGGGGCACCTGTATGGGCAGTCGCCCGATGAACTCGGGAATCATCCCGAACTTGATTAAATCGTCGGGATGGAGCTGTTTGTAGAGTTCCATGAGATTCTTTTCCGTTCTACTCCGCACATCCGCTCCAAAACCCATGGGGTGCTGGGCTACCCTGGATTCGATGATCTTTTCCAGCCCCACGAAGGCACCTCCGCAGATGAAGAGGATGTTCCGGGTATCGATGCGGAGCATTTCCTGGTTGGGATGCTTCCGGCCACCCTGGGGGGGAACGTTGGCAATGGTTCCCTCGATGATCTTCAAAAGAGCTTGCTGCACTCCTTCTCCGGACACGTCCCGGGTTATGGAAATGTTTTCACCCTTTTTGGCGATCTTGTCGATCTCGTCGATGTAGACGATGCCCCGCTCTGCCGCCGCGATGTTGTTCCCCGCATTCTGGATCAGCTTCAGCAGGATGTTCTCTACATCCTCACCCACATACCCTGCTTCGGTGAGGGTTGTTGCGTCGGCCATAGCGAAGGGGACCTTCAATTTTTTGGCCAGGGTACGGGCAAGGAGGGTCTTTCCCGTTCCTGTAGGTCCGATCAGAAGAACGTTCGATTTTTCCAGTTCCACATCGTCGTCTATTTTCTGCCGGTAGGAAATCCGTTTGTAATGGTTGTACACCGCCACGGAAAGCACCCGCTTGGCGTATTCCTGTCCAACCACGTACTGATCGAGGAACTCCTTGATTTCCTTGGGGCTGGGGATGTCTTCCATGAACTCGGTGGTGAGGATATCCTCCTCTTCATCGAGGATCTTCTTGCAGACGTTCACACATTCGTCGCAAATGTATACCCCTGGACCGGCGATGAGTCTTCGGGCATAGTCCGCGCTTTTTCCGCAGAAGGAACAGACTTTAACGGCCTCATTTCTTAGCTTGCTCATGGGGCCCCCTTTGCAGAATCTTGTCTGCCAATCCATAACTTACGGCTTCATCCGCCGACATGTAGAAATCCCGCTCCAGATCGCGGGCGATTTGTTCCGAGGTTTTTCCTGTGTGGAGGGCAAAGTAATCGATGGTGAGTTTCTTCAGACGTAGTATTTCCCTGGCCTGGACCTTGATGTCCGAAACCTGCCCCTGTACTCCCCCCCAGGGTTGATGGATCAGCACCCGGGAAGAGGGAAGGACGAACCGTTTCCCCTTGGTACCACAAGCGAGGATAAGGGCGGCCATGGAGGAGGCCTGCCCGAGGCAGATGGTTTGTACGTTTGGTTTGATGTACTGTATCGTATCGTAGATGGCCAAGCCGGCGGTAACGGAGCCGCCCGGAGAGTTGATGTACAGGCTAATGTCCCGTTCCGGATCCTGGGATTCGAGGAACAGAAGCTGGGCCACCACCAGATCCGCCGTAAGATCGAAGATTTCCCCATCGATGAATACGATGCGGTCTTTCAATAGACGAGAATAGATGTCGTAGGCCCGTTCTCCGGCTCCGCTTTGTTCGATGACGATGGGAACAAGACTGTGCATTTTTTCTTTCATGTTTCTAAAAATTAACGATTTCCTTGAAAAATGTCCACAAATTTAACCTCTGCCCCTTGAACGATCTTGGTATCCGCCAGGATCGCGTCGAACAGTTTCTTTTCCTTTATATCATGTTTGATCGATTCCAGGTAGCCGTTCTTTTCGTAGTAGGCACGAAGTTCCTCCGGATGCATCGATACGTCTGCCGCCTGTTCCTTGATCAGGGCATCTACCTCCTCTTCGGTGGCTTCGATCTGTTCCTTTTTCATCATTTCTTCGATGAGGAGCCGTACCTTCAGGCTCTTTTCTGCCTGGGGCATCCATTCCTGGAACAGATCCTCTTTGCTCTTCCCCTGGGCTTTGAGAATTTTCAGTACGATGTTTTCATCCATTCGGTTCCGCTCCAGAAAATGCTGCCAGGTATGCTCCAATTCCGCCTGCAACATGGACTGGGGAACCACAAGGGAGGATTGCTCCAGCACCTTGTCCATCAACCGCTCGATGGTGAGGGCCCGAACCCTGTTCTGGGCCGTTTCCTCGAGGCGTTTCCGAATGTCCTGTTTCAGATCCTCCAGGGTCTTGTATTTTTCACTGATATCCTGAGCCAATTCATCGTTCAGTTCGGGGCGTTTTTTCTCTTTCAGGGTCAAAAGTTCCACAGAGATCCTTTTCGTGGTACCTGCCAGTTCAGGAAATTTATAATCCGAGGGGAAGGATTTGGTGAAAGTTCGGATCTCGCCCTTCTTCATTCCGATGATATCGGAATCGAAATCGAAGATCGTTTGGCCGTTCCCCATGGTGAAGGTATAGTCGCTCCTTCTGGATTGGGGAATTTCCTCCCCTGCCTCATTCACTTCCCAGTAGTTCACCGTAGCGATGTCCCCTGCGGCAGCTTCTCCATCCTTTTCTACGATGAAGGAATTCTGCTCCACCAGAGCTTCCAGTTCCCGCTTTTCGTCTTCTTCTGTGATTTGTACCACTGGTTGTTCTACCTCAAGTCCCCTGTAGGGTCCGAGTTGGATTTTGGGGTACACATCGTAGGTAACGGTGAACTGAAAGTCACGGTCGAACTCAGGTTTCACATCGGAACCTTCTTCCAGTTTCGGAATGGAGGTGGCAAGGGGTCTTTCCTCTATCTCGGCGAACACTTCCGTCAATGCCGCTTCCATTACGTTTTGCCCTGCCTCAAACCGGATGCTTTCCCCAAATTTCCGTTCCAGTACCGAGGGAGGTACCTTTCCTTTCCGGAACCCGTCTATGTGTGCGTTCTTCGCGTACTCTTTGAGCAGTTTGTCGTACTCCGCTTTTACGTCCTCTTTTTTCACCGTTACCCGGAGCTTTACCTGGGACGTCTCGTCTAAGCGCTGGATTTCTTTTTCGTGAACCACCTCAATTCCTCCTCCATGGATTCTAAAAAAAAAGGCGACCCGGGTTGCCGGACCGCCTGCGATGTATTAGCGGGAAACGGGACTTGAACCCGCGACATCCACCTTGGCAAGGTGGAGCTCTACCAACTGAGCTATTCCCGCGCGTGCTGCACCCCTTCCCAATGGCGTTCAATTTCGCAATGCGGCATACAGTGCATTGCGAGAGAAGGGACTTGAACCCTTACGCCATAAGGCACCAGATCCTAAGTCTGGCGTGTCTGCCAGTTTCACCACTCTCGCAGATGATAGCCAGGAACTGGAGAATCTGTCAATTCCCCTGATCCTTCTGAGCCGTGAAGGGATCGAACCTTCGACCCGCAGATTAAGAGTCTGCTGCTCTACCAGCTGAGCTAACGGCCCTAGTAGTTACGCCCGGCAGGATTCGAACCTGCGACCGACGGATTCGAAGTCCGGCACTCTATCCAGCTGAGCTACGGGCGCCCATCCTTCTCCCTTGCCGGATGAATCCGCAAGCGGAGCACCACGATTCTCGGTGGTGAGGGTGGATGACGGGACTTGAACCCGCAACAACCAGATCCACAGTCTGGGACTCCACCATTGAGCTACATCCACCTCGTCTGTGCGTTAAAAAGTTGCATAAATTTCTGTGTTTTGTCAAGAACTCAAAAGATGCGTTTCCCTACGGCGTATTCAATTTGGAGGTGCGTAATAAAGGGAAAAACGTTATACTTGAGGTGATTCATGCCGCCCTCTTTACTCCCCACCGTATCCCCACAAGCTTCGGGGTACTAATTTTTATTCCGGGGTTCTTGCGTATAAAGAAAAAATTTAGTACTGTATACTATACATCCCAGATGAAAATCGACCGAATTTCTACCAGCCTCCTTGCCACCCTCACCGTGTTTGCCACTGTAGCGGTTTTGCACATCACCTCTCAGGTGGTGCTACCCTTCATTACCGCTGTGCTGGCCTCCTTCGTGGTGATTCCTGCAGTGGATGGCATCCAGAGATTCCTGAAGCTTCCTAAAAGTATCGCCATAGCGGTACTGGTCATACTGATTCTCGGTCTTGGGTTTCTGGTGGGGATATTCTTCTATTCCAGCGTATCCACTCTCTATCGAGAAATGCCAGCCTACATGGAGAAGTTACAAGTAGTCTTTAAGCCCTGGATTCGGTTTTTCGGTCTGCCGCCAGAAGCGACCGAGGTTCCGATTCCTAAATTAGTGGGAACCTATATCGTATCCCTTTCCAGTCGTTTCATGGATTTCATTGCAGGGCTGATTCTCTTTATTCTATTTCTTATTTTTCTCCTTCTCGAACGCCCCTACACAAAAACGAAAGTCTTGAAGGCCTTTCAATCCCGGCTAACCACCCGTATTTTTCGCATCTTCAACCATACGGCTGTTCAGATTACCCGCTTTCTATCGATAAAAATTCTGATCAGCTTTTTGACCGGTATGGGAACACTGATATTCTTTGTGTTTTACGGTGTGGATTTCCCTATCCTATGGGCAGTCCTTACTTTTTTCTTCAATTTCATCCCCAGTCTCGGCTCGATATTGATCACCGTCATTACAGTCGGGTTTGTGGGGTTGCAGTACTATCCATCTCTGACAGAGGCAGCAGTGGTGTTGATCTTCATGACGGTATTGCAGCAGATTATGGGGAATTTGGTGGAACCCAAACTGTTGGGTGATCAATTGGATTTGAGTCCGGTGGTGATCATTTTTTCTCTTCTCGTATGGGGCTGGATCTGGGGAATCGCAGGCATGTTCCTTGCCGTGCCACTAACGGTGGCACTGAAGATCACCTGCGAAAATGTCCCCTATCTGCACTCTATTGCGATTCTACTGGGAAGCGGGAAGAAGTCCATAGTGCCGGAGGAAGAACACCTATGAAGGAGCATGGTATCGACTATGTATTTGCTCCCCTAGATGCGGTGGACGCCAAATCCCTTACCTCTGTGGCGGAGCGACTGAAAAAGTCCCTCAACAAGGCAGATAGAGCCGTAGGGGCTTTCCTGCTTAGGTACCTCGATTACAAAAGCGGAGGGTTGAAGAAGAGCTCTAACGAAGATCAGAATGGAACCCCTTTGGCCGACTTAAGGGATCTACGATAACACACCAGAGGAAGTACAGGAGTACGTATGTCTCGCAAACGAATATTGACAGGGGATCGCCCCACAGGAAAGCTTCATTTAGGTCACTATGTTGGATCGCTGGCTAACCGGGTCCGCCTTCAGGATGAGTATGAATGTTTTTTCATCATTGCGGACCTGCATACCCTCACTACCCGCCCTTCTGCCGAAGATATCGCGGGTATTACCGAAAACGCCCGTCAGATGGTGTTGGATTACCTGGCCTGCGGGATCGACCCCTCGAAATCGGTAATCTACCTGCAATCTGCCGTGCATGAAGTGTACGAACTCAACCTGATCTTCGAAATGCTGGTTACCGTGCCCCGGCTGCAACGGATTCCCAGCTTGAAGGACATGGCCAAATCGGCAAACCTGGCGGAGATGCCTTTTGGACTGCTGGGGTACCCCGTACTCCAGGCGGCGGATATCCTGTTGCCCAAAGCACACCTCGTGCCGGTAGGGAAGGACAACGAATCCCATGTGGAACTCTGCCGGGAGATTGCCCGCAGGTTCAACAATCTCTATGGGGAAGTGTTCCCCATACCGGATGTGCTTCTGGGAGATGTACCGACCCTCGTGGGAACGGATGGTGCCGCCAAGATGTCAAAATCCCTCAACAACGCGATTCTCTTGTCCGATGATCCCAAAACGGTAGAGAAGAAGGTGATGGGCATGTACACGGATCCTAACCGGGTTCGCGCGGACATCCCAGGCAAAGTGGAAGGGAACCCCGTATTCATCTACCATGATATCTTCAACTCAAATCGGGAAGAGGTGGAAGAGTTGAAGGAACGGTACCGGGCCGGAAAAGTGGGGGATGTGGAAGTGAAGCAAAAGTTGGCCCGGGCCCTCAATGCATTTCTCGATCCGATTCGGGAGAAACGAGCCGGGTTCGAAGCCCGCAAGGGGTTTGTGGACGAGGTGATCTACGATGGTACCATGGTAATGCGGGAGGAAGCGAAAAAGACCCTATCCGAAGCAAAGAAAGCCATGGGCCTCTCGGGAGTCTGGAACAAGATCAGCCGGAAGGTCGAAGAGGTTCGAAAAAAAGCACTCAAGGATACAGAGGCTTGAGTTCGAAGAAGGGGCCGTCGGTAAAGTCTATAGACCCTTTTTCGGAGAGGATAGCGTCTAGGGAAATCGGTTCAGCACGCAGGACAAAGGGAAAGCGGTCCCGTTCCAGGCAAAGGTAGAAATCGGCTTCAGGCTGTGAGTCTTGAGTTTCGGGATTGAAGAATCGTTTCCCCGAGGTGTGCCGCAGCCTTTGGGGAGCATCGGAAAGATCGATCGGATTTCCCTCCAACACACTCCGGATGTATTCGGCCAGGAGAGTGTCTTCTTCCGTGGGGGTAACCGCTTCGTGTCCCATGCAGACGAGGGAAAGGGTAGAGGGGTTCTTTTTCTGTATGTACCGGATCACGGCCCCCGCATTGAGGAAACTCCCCACTATGATTTCGGAAGCACCCCTGGCATTCTGGATGCCCTGGGTGCCTGCACTGGTGGTAAGGATCACCGTTTTGCCCGAAAAGTCCACATCTTTGATCTGCACGGGGGAGTTTCCCAAATCGAACCCTGGTTGTTTCTTCCCTCCCCGCTCACCAATGAGGACAAAGGAGGGATGTTCTTGCTTGATCCTATAGGCTAATTTCAAGTCGGCGATGGGAATGATCCTCTTGGCTCCATTCGCCTTAAGGAAACAAGCAGTGGAAAAAGCGCGAAACACATCGATCACGACCGTTAGCCCTTTCGCCTGACGGGCTCCCTCCACAAGGTGCAAGATCTGTATGTTCATACGGTGCTCCTCGAAGGTCTCGATCAACGCTGGGGATTCAACTGTTCCGAGAGGTAGTCCCCTAGATAGTTGAAACTGAATACCGTGGCAGCCAGGGCGATACCGGGAAAGATCGCCATCCAGGGTGCTTGGTACAGGAAGTTTCTGGATTCTTTCAACATGAGTCCCCAGCTCGGTTCGGGAGGCTGGGTCCCCAACCCGAGAAAAGAGAGGGAGGCTTCGATCACCACTACCAGGGCGAAGGTAACGGTCGATTGGGCAATGAGATCGGGCATCATGTTGGGAAGAACGTGTCGAAGGAGAATCAGGGGGAAAGGGGTGCCCAGAGCACGGGAGGATTCCACGTACCCTTCCGTGAGACGGGATTTCGTTTCGGCTCGAACCAATCGAGCGAAAACGGGAATGAACACGATACCCAGGGCAACGGTCACCTGTACCAGACCGTATCCCAACACTGACACCACGGTAATGGCCAGCAGGACAGTAGGGAAGGAAAGGATCCCGTCCATCAGAAGCATGATGAAACTATCCACGATCCCTCCGACAGCTCCGGATAGAATCCCCATCAGTAGACCGCCGGTAAGGGCAATCGCCACCGAAACCGTACCGATGATCAGGAGGGACCGGGTACCGTACACGATCCGACTCCACACATCTCTCCCCAGATCGTCTGTCCCTAGAATCCTTCCCCCGGTAAGGGGAGGAAGGAATCGTTGGTCGAGGTTTTGCGTGGTAGGGTTGTGGGGGGTTAGGTATGAGGAGCCGAGAGCCGCGAAAAGGAGAAAACAGAGGTATACCGTCGAAGTGAATAGAAACAGTTTTTGAATCTTCTGACGCTTTCTTCGAATCCGTATCCTCATGTTCTTCGGACTCCCTAACGAACCTCTACATCCCGAAAATCGTACGCATCCAATTTAGGCTGGATCCGAAACCCTTCTATGGATTTTCGGGTACCGATGTACCTGTAAGAGGTACCCACGAATACGAAGGGCACTTCCTTCGCCATGATTTCCAGTACGCGGGAGTAGAGGGCCTTTCGTTCTTCGACATGGGTGGTTTGTCGAGCCCTTGTGATGAGGGAGGCGGCTTCCGGATGAATCCATCGTACATAAGTTTTGTCCGTTCCATAATTGGACAGGCGGCTGTCGGGATCCAATTTTCCCGTATGTCCGATCACGGTAAGGTCGTAGTTCGCTTTCCGGTACACATCGGAGATCCAGGTAGACCAATCTACCAGCCTGATCTTTACCGAAAGACCTACCCTTTGGAGCATCTCCTGATAGATCTGACCCGCCCGCACATGGGGTTCGTAGTTCTGGGGCAGTACCATCTCGAGGGGTTGGTCCGTGCCTACACCCGCTTCCCGTAAAAGCTGTTTGGCTTTTTCGGGGTTATAGGGGTAGAGGGAGGTGAAATCTACGTAGAATGGATCCGAAGCGTCCATGAAGGTTCCCACAGGGATTCCCCCCCCATAGGCCACATCGAGGACCTCCTGCTTGTGGATGGCGAAGTTGATAGCCTGTCGAACCCGAAGATCTGTTAGGGGAGGTCTTGAAGTATTCATGGCCAATACCATCACAAGGGAGGTAAGGACCTTTTCCACCTTCACCTGGGGGTTTTTTTGCAGCAGGGGAAGATCGATGGCATCGTACATGTCGATTACATCCAATTGCCCCGAGAGTAACCCCTGCACCTGAATGGAGCGCTCGGTGATGATTCGGAACTCCACTCCCTGTACTCTCGGTTTCCCCGGCATCCAGTAGGAAGGATTCTTTTCCAGAAGGATCTGATTGTCTCGAATCCAGCTTTTGAATTTAAAAGGTCCTGTACCCACGGGTTTGGAGCCGAAGTCATGGCCTGCTTCGATCAGGTGGGCAGGAAGGATGGCGCTCCATCCAGAGGCAAGGGTGGCCAAGAGGGGAGCCGAGGGGGAGGAAAGATTCAGCACCACCGTCAGAGGATCGGGGGTTTCGATTCCCTTGATAAGGGAATACTCTGCCGCTTGGGGAGAGCCTGTGTTTTTGTCCTGGATGCGTCGGAGAGTCGATGCCACATCCTTCGAGGTGAGAGGAGTCCCGTCATGGAAGGTCACCCCTTTCCGGAGGTAGAAGAGAATCTGCTTCCCTTCGTCCCGGAACTCCCACCTTTCTGCCAGCGCGGGAACCAGATTACCCTTTGGATCCGGTTCGATTAGGGTATCGTAGAGACTCTTGATTACCTGGAAGGTAAGGGTCCCCGCGGTTTTCTGAGGATCCAGAGTGTCTGGATTCCCCGAAAGAGCGATCCGTACCGGTTGTTGTTCCTTGGCTCCTCTAGCAAAGGCCAAAGTAGGAACAAGCAGCGAGAACAGGACAACTGTGAAGATGAACTTCATCGGTTTCATATAGTCTCCTTTGCAATGGTTTCCCACGGTTGGATTTTGGAATGAAAACTAAGGGGGTTTTCAAGGAGGAATCGGGTGTAGGGATGGAGGGGATGGGAAAGTACATCCTCTGCATTGCCTACCTCCACCAGTTGCCCTCCTTTCAACACTCCGATTTTGGTGCTCAAGTATGCAATCAAATCCAGATCGTGGGAAATGAATATGTAGGTAAGGTTAAATTCACGTTTCAAATCCATTAAAAGATTGATAATTCCTGCCTGGATGGACACGTCAAGGTTGGAGACCGGTTCGTCCAATACGATGAACTTTGGGTTCATCGAAAGAGCTCGAGCAATGATGATCCGCTGTTTCTGTCCGCCTGAGAACTCATGGGGATACCAGTCCACTTGGTTGTACGGGATACCCACCTGATCGAGGAGCTTTCGGATCGTGTCGTTCCGTTGTTTCTTGCTGTATCCTAGGTTGATGAGTCCTTCCTCCAGGCTTTTGCGGATGGGGATTCGAGGATTCAGCGCACTGTTCGGGTCCTGGAAAATGATCTGCATCCTGCTTCGGAGTTTCTTCCAATGGTACCAGGGAACGTTGTTGAGACAGAGGTTCCCATAGTACACCTTCCCGGAGGTGGGAGGTTCCAGGAACAGGATGCAGCGGGCAAGGGTGGTTTTCCCCGATCCCGATTCCCCCACCAACCCGAAAATATCTCCCTCATTCACGGTGAAACTGATATTGTCCAGAGCCTTTACCGGGTACCGTTTGATGATTCCCGAACCCGGATAGATCTTTGTGAGATTTTCCACACGGAGGATCGGCTTCATGGAAGACTCCCGAACTCTTTCCCGGGGAAAAAACAGGCGCATCGGTGCCCTGCTTCGATCCGCACCAGGGGTGGTTCGTTCTCTTTGCATTTCTGCTGGGCCAGAGGACATCGGGTATGAAAGGCGCATCCCGGAGGAATGTCTTCGGGGTTCGGAATCGTACCCGGGATTCCCTGCAATCGGGTTCCTCGTTTTTCCCGAGAGGGAATCGAGGCAAGGAGAAGACGAGTGTAAGGATGCAGGGGAGTAGTGAAAAGTACATCCTTGGGAGCGGATTCGATGATCTTCCCTGCATACATGATGGAAATTATATCCGCAGCGTACCGCACGATTCCCAGATCATGGGTGATGTAGAGAATGGCCATTTTGGAGGAGCGTTGCAAGTCCAGCAGGAGATGGATAATCTGTCTCTGCACTCCCACATCCAAGGAAGTGGTGGGTTCGTCGGCGATGAGGAGGGAAGGGTTGCAGGAAATGGCCATGGCGATCATCACTCGCTGCTTCATCCCTACGGAGAACTCATGGGGGTAACGGTCCATCGCCAGTTCGGGATCCGAAAGCCCCACTTTCTCGAAGAGTTCACAGACCCGTTCCCTGGCTGCCTTTTCGGAGTATCCCATATGGTACCGGATTCCTTCCATAACCTGGTACCCCGCTTTCAATGAGGGGTTCAGGTATTTGGCAGGCTCCTGGAAGATCATGCTGATCTCTCTTCCCCGCAAGTTCCGCATCACGTCCTCTGATAATTGTAGGAGGTCATGATCGTTGAACTTGATGGATCCCCGAAGGCTAGACACGTTGGATGGGAGAAGCCTGAGGATAGAGAGGGAGGTTACGGTTTTCCCCGCTCCTGATTCCCCGACGAGGGCATGGAACTGCCCTGGTAGTATGGTTAGATCGATTCCCCGTACCGCAGGGATCTTTCTCTGATGGGCTGTAAACTCTACGGCCAGATCTTTTATTTCCAGGAGTACCTCTGTTCCCATCAGCCTACCCGTATCCTAGGATTCACCAGAGAGTACAGAAGATCCACGAGAAAGTTTACCAGGGAAAATACCGCCGCGATGAACAATGTTCCTCCCTGGATCACAGGGAAATCCCTTTGAAACACTGCCGAAAGAATCAACCTACCCAACCCCGGAAGGGAGAACACCTGCTCGAGAACGATGGCTCCTCCCAGCATATACCCGAATTGGATTCCGGCGATGGTTAGCACTGGCAAAAGGGCATTCCGTAGAGCATGCCTATACCGGACCACCATTTCCGGCAATCCTTTGGAGCGGGCGGTGATGATGTACTCTTTCCCAAGCTCTTCGATCATGGCGGTTCGTACAAGTCTTAGTAGCACGGCTCCTCGATTAATGCCAAGAGCGAGAGAGGGGAGCACGAGGTGCCAGGGTGAATCCCCCCCGAATAGGGGAAAGAGGGGATACTTTACGGCAAAGATCAACAGGAGGATGATCCCTAGCCAGAAACTCGGCAGGGAGATCCCGATCTGGGTGAATAACATTCCCCCATAATCCCAAAGGGTCCACCTGCGGACAGCGGACATTACCCCCAGGGGAATGGCAATGAGGAGAGCACAGAGCATTCCTGAAACCGCAAGGCTCAAGGTCAGGGGGAATCTATCAAGAATCAGTTTCAATACGGGTTCATTGGAGATGAGGCTCGATCCAAAATCCAGTTGAGCTACGGAGAGGATCCATTCTTCGTATTGCACTAGGGGGGGTCGATTTGTACCCAGTTTGGCTCGAAGACTTTCCACCACTTCTGGAGGAGCATCGAAGCCCGCTATAACCACTGCTGGATCGCCGGGAATCACCCGCAGCACGAAGAAAACTACAGTGGGGATGAGAAGCATGGTGAGGAGCAAGCGAACAGATTTCCTCAACAGGAGAATGAAAAAAGGTATGCGTACGCCCTTTTGTCCGGCTTGAAATAGGGTTGGTCCCGGTTCTAGGGGGGAGGAAACAGATTCCAAAGCTTACAGATTGTATTTTTGCTTGATTTCAGCTTCTGCCCTTAACCAATCGGACAGATCATCCCCTGGCTCACCCGAAGAGATCCTTCGTAGATACATTTCGTGAGCTTTGGCGCGAATTTCTTCCTGTAGTTGTTCAAGGGTAGGACGAGTAGGGTTAGAGGATGCCGTACCCGTCTTTTTAGGACTTCCAACACTTTTCTTTGCCATGATGTACCTCCCAATCTGTCATTTTTTCAGAGCCATGACTACTCGTTCCAATACTTTTTTCCGATCCAAGGGTTTGACGATATAGTTCTTTGCCCCTAGAAGAAGGGACTTCTTTACCAAATCGTTCTTTCCCAGGGCGCTGATCATCACCACAACCGCCTGTTTGTCGAACTCCATGATCTTTTCCAAGGCGGTAATACCGTCCATTTTCGGCATGGTGATATCCATCGTCACGAGGTCGATGGAACCGTGGAGTTCCTTGTATTTTTCGACTGCCTCTTCTCCGTTGGATGCGGTGGCGGCAATTTCGAAGCCTGCGGATGACAGGATCTGACTGAGCTGTTTGGCAACGAATAGGGAATCGTCTACGATTAGCACCCGGTATGGTTTCCCGTCCGGCTTGATCCCTTCAGGTGGGGTTTCGTTGATGCTGGGGAAATCCGTTTTGGCTTTCATCTATCGATACTCCTGAATATTTCTTCCTCTCTGTTTACTATACCCATTTCCCAAGGATCTGACAATAGAGAGAAAAACAAAGCCGCTCGGACAAGGCCGAGCGGCTTTAAACACTTTTTTAAATATACTGTCTCCACTTTATTGGATTTACTTTTGTAGATTATAAAGCAAATACTATGCCAGTTATACCAAAAAAGCGGAAAGAGTATATGATGGATTATAATTCATTCATATATAAGCAGTTGAGTTGATTCTTTCGGTTATGGTACGGGATGGTTCCGTTAGGATGGTAAAGATAGGTGAAGGGTGTCTATTCATTTTGCATACCATCTACTGCAATATTCTATGCAATATGGATAGTCCTGTCATTTTGCAAGTCGATGAAGCCAGCGACTGAGGGTGGATTGGGAGACCCCTAACAATTTTGCCGCGGCGCTCTGGTTTCCCCCCGTAATGCTGAGGGCATGTTTTATCAGCGCCTCTTCCGCTTCTTGCAAGGTGGGAAGTTTTCCTTTTTCCAGTGAGAGGAACGATAATACACTTTCCGGGGGCTGATCTTTATCCCTCGGCACTGAATGAGATTGCCGTTGAAGATAAGAAAGGATGGGTTTGGGGTTCAACTCTGTCCCTTCGGTACGACTCACCGCATCGAAGAGGAGGGATTGTAGCTCCCGGATATTACCGGGGAAGGAGTACTCTATAAGGGTAGAGAGGAGTTCCCTGGAGATATGGGGTGTCGGTTTCTGGAGTTCTTCTGCGGCTCGCTTTAGAAACGCTTCCACCAGGAGGGGAATGTCTTCTCTTCTGTCCCGCAGGGGAGGTAGCTCGATCCGATGGGCTACCAGCCGATAGTACAGATCCGGTCGGAACTTGCCTTCCCGGACCTTGGCATACAGATCCGTATTGGTAGCTGCCAAGATTCTTGCCGTAGATTGCAGCGGGACATCGGAACCGAGCCGATAGTACTCTCCTTCCTGCAGGAGTCTGAGGAGTTTCACCTGGGAGGAAGGTTCCATATCACCGATTTCATCGAGGAATAGGGTCCCTTCGGATGCTTCCTGCACCAAGCCGTTTCGATCGGTATGCGCACCGGTGAAGGCACCTTTCACATGCCCGAAGAGGGTATCGGAAAAAAGGGTATCGTCCAACCCCGCGATGTTCACCGAAATGAACTTGCCTTTCCGTCCGCTTAGCCTGTGTAGGGTGCGGGCGATCAGTTCCTTACCGGTTCCGCTCTCCCCCGTAATGAGAACCGCCTTCCCGGAGGGCGCGATGGCTTCCACATAGGAAAATACGTCCCGCATCAACTCGCTCTGAGTGATGATTTCTTGGAAGGCCTCGGGATGCCGCAGTTGCCACAGTCCCCCCCCTGTTTGGAGGTGAGTGACCGTCTCCCGGAGGGTACGGATCGTCAAGGCGTGTTGCAGGATGGGAAGGAGGCGGGCTTCCTGTAGAGGCTTGGTAAGGAAATCGAACGCTCCTCGTTTCATGCATTCCACAGCCGTTTCTACCTTGTCCTTTGCGGTGATCACTACGATGGGTAGATCGGGGTACTTCGTATGCAAAGTTTCCAGGACCGAAAGTCCGGGAATGTCGGGCAACATGAGGTCCAGGAGGACAAGGGAATACTCTCCCTTTTCTACCTTTGAAAGGCCTTCTAGGCCTGTACCGGCTGTGTCGGTGTGGTTGTATCCGAATCCCTGCAGTACGGTTTTCAGGTATTCCAGGAATAGTTCGTCATCGTCCACGAGGAGGATGGGAGCAGGGGGGGCGAGATGTTCGAAACTCTTCACATGGCCTTTCCTTTTAGATTCGCTACATGGGTGTTCAGTTTGGATAGCCGTTGTGCGATGAGGCGAGCCAACAGGATCCCATAGTGGGGTTTTTCTTTCACCACGTTCATGAACTCGTTCTTGGAAATCTTGTAAAGCACCGAACGGCCTTCCGAGATCACCGTGGCAGACCGGCGATTGTTCAGGAGAAAGGACATTTCGCCCAGAAGAATGTCTTCGGGAGTGAGGGTGGAGATATGCTTGCCATTGGAGTAGATTTTCAAGGTTCCTTCTGCGATGTAGTACAGGTAGTTACTCTCCTCCCCCTCGGTGAACACCGTATCACCGTCCTGGAACACCACTTCCTGCCGATTGGCGAATAGTCCGGGGACAACTTCCCCCTTTCCCGTCTGATGCCGAATATCGAAGGATACAGCATTCCCCTTGTCGTTGTACCGAAGGTTCTCCACGTAGAGGCGGGTCATTTTGATTCCGTGCCCATGGAGTTCCAGCTTGGATTTGGAATCCGACAGATGCTTCCTCCAATCGAACCCTTTCCCTTCGTCCTGGATGGTAAAGGTAGAGGCATCGGTACCGATCCTGTAGGAGAAGTAGACCTTCCTTTCCCGGATCCGAGGATCCTTCAGTTTTTCTCGGATCAAATCCAGGCTGTCCTTCCCTTCGTTCAGCCACCTCGTTTTCTCCTCGTAGGTGATTTCACAGTTTCCATGTTCCACTGCATTCATGAGGAGCTCGAAGAGTGCCACGTGGAGTCGATCCCTCCGTTCCTGGTTCAGGTATCCTACATTGAATAGGTAGTTGGTGATGAGGTTGATGTATGTCCGTATCTGAAAAGGATCGTTCTCCATCGTGAAGGTTCCTGAAATCGTTTTCAGGAGATCCCGCTGCAAATCCCGATGAAATAGAAAATGTCTGTTCTGGTAGATGATCTTCAGGACTCGGTAAAACCCCCAGACCATCTCCGATCGGGGGATGAGGCTAATGATGTTGGTGTTCTTTACCATTTCCTCCGCTTTTAGGGCGTCCTTCCGGATGTACACGCCGATGATTCCCCCGTAGTGGAGCCAGGGATCTGCCTTGATGTCCTCCAGGATCTTTTTCGCATCGATCTTGAAGTCGGAAAGGTTGATGAGGCTCATTTCGGGAAGTTCGTATTTGAGGTACTCCAGCGCCGCTTCCGCACTATCGAGGAACTCGGGCACGAACACATCGTGAAACTTCTCGGTAATCCGCTTAATAACACCGTTTAGCTCGAGATCTGTACTGATAACAGGCATCTTTTTCATGTCTAATCAATGTTATTATCGGATGTTATCGCTATTTCATCTAACCCCTTTCTGCAGGATTTTAGACCACGAGTCTTTCAAGGTGACGGTACGGTTGAACACGGGACGTTCGGGAGAATGATCCTTCAGGTCGGCGCAGAAATAGCCCTGCCTTAGGAACTGGAACTTGTCACCGGGACGTGCATTTCTCAAACTTGGTTCCACCTTGCAATGGGTGAGACGTTTGAGAGAGTCCCGATTGATGTACTCTTTCCAATCCTTTCCCTCGGGAATGTCGGAAGGATCTTCGATGGTAAAAAGGTGGTCGTAGAGGCGAACCTCGGCATCCACGGCGTGACGGGCCGAAACCCAATGGAGGGTTCCCTTTACCTTCCGGTTGTCCTGCGTACTTCCCCCCCTAGATTCCGGGTCGTAGGTGCAACGGAGTTCGATGGGTAAACCGGTGGAAGGATCCTTTATCACTTCTTTACAGGTGATGTAGTACGCGTGTTTTAGCCGCACCTCCGCTCCGGGGGAAAGTCTGAAATATCCCTTGGGGGGGCTCTCCATGAAGTCTTCCTGCTCTATGTAAAGTTCCCTTGAAAAGGGAATCTTTCTAGTTCCTGCGGAGGGATCTTCAGGATTGTTCTCTGCATCGAACCATTCAACTTGATCTTCCGGATAGTTTACCAGCACTACCTTCAGGGGATTGAGAACAACCATCACTCGCTGGGCTCGTTTGTTCAGGTCTTCCCGTAGGCAGTGTTCGAGGAAATTGATATCCACCAGGCTATTCACCTTGGATACCCCGATTCGTTCGGCAAAGGTGCGAATCGCTTCGGGGGTGTAGCCTCGTCGACGTAGCCCCGAAATGGTGGGCATCCGCGGATCATCCCACCCCAATACGATCTTTTCCTGCACCAGTTCCAGCAATTTTCGTTTTGACATCACGGTGTAGGAGAGGTTCAACCGGGCGAACTCGATCTGCCGGGGTTTGTGGGGGAGTTCCAGGGCTTCCAGGAACCAGTCGTACAAGGGGCGGTGGTTCTCGAACTCGAGGGTACAGATGGAATGGGTAATACCCTCGATGGCGTCACTCTGTCCGTGGGCAAAATCGTACAGAGGATAGATGCACCAGGCATCTCCCGTGCGGTGATGGGTAGCCCTGCGGATCCGGTAGAGCACTGGGTCCCGCAGGTTGAGATTGGGAGAGTTCATGTCGATCTTTGCCCGGAGAACCCGACTCCCATCGGGAAACTCTCCTCTCCGCATCCTGCGGAATAGGTCCAGGTTCTCTTCGACACTACGGTTCCGGTACGGACTAGGTTTCCCCGGTTCCGTAGGAGCGCCTCGCATTGCACTGATTTCTTCGGCCGAACAATCGTCCACATAGGCCAGGCCCTTTTGAATGAGGAACTCTGCCCACTGGTAGAGCTGCTCGAAATAATCGGAGGCATAGTACAGACCGTCCCACTGGAAGCCGAGCCAGCGGACGTCTTCCATAATAGATTCTACGTACTCCACCTCTTCCTTGGTGGGGTTCGTGTCATCGAAGCGAAGGTTGCAAGTTCCATTGTAATCCCGTGCTATGCCGAAGTTGAGACAGATGGATTTTGCGTGACCGATGTGGAGATAGCCATTGGGCTCTGGAGGGAAGCGGGTCTTCACTTCTTTGTACCTTCCCTCTTTCAAATCTTGATCGATGATCTCCCGAATGAAGTCCTTGCCCGTAGTGCGATTCTCTTCTGCCATAACGAGTAGAAACTATACCAGAAATGCCGTTGCAATGAGAAGCGTCATCTATCAGAACCGCACTTTCCGGGCCAAGAGGCGGAACAACTTTTTTGCCCCTTGCAGGCGATGAAGGATTCCTTTTCCTGCCATTAAAGACAGAGTTCCTTTCAATCCCTCGTACACGGTGGAATCGATGGGCTGCCAGAAGATGTTTCGTTTCATCCTCGGAAGCCTTTCCCAAACAACCACCTTCACCTGGGTGAGCTCCTCGATCAACAGATCCCCGTGGGTCCTACCGATACCGGATTGTTTGAAGCCTCCCCAGGGTGTTTCAGGCATCCCATGGCTCATGAGATGATCGTTGATCGTTACTACCCCTGCCTGCAGGCGGGAAGCTACACGAGCCGCCCTATCCTTGGAGAGGCTCCACACCGAAGCGGTGAGACCATAGGAGGAATCGTTGGCCCGACAAATCGCTTCCTCTTCGGAATCTACCGCGGATACGGCAAGGATGGGGCCAAAGGTCTCCTCCTGCATGAGGGATCCCGCATCGCTGTCCACTTCTATGATTTGAACAGGGTAGAAGAGGGGAAATCCATGATGGGAAGCCCATGGGGCAAGGATTCCTTGGTTCCTTTCGAGGTGAGGGGTTTCCGCAGACTTTCCGGGCGGTTCTGAAGGATTCGCTACCGGTGACTTGAAAGGGGAAGGGGAGGATTCGATGAGGCGAGCTCCCCGGGAGAGGGCTTCCTGGACCTGGGCGATGACTTTCTTTCGCTGCTCTTCGGTGGTGAGGGAGCCAATGTCCACATCGAAGCTATCCGGCCCCTGACGGATTTGGCGCACTTCCTGCCGAAGGAGGGAGAGGAATGTGTCGTAGACGGGACGCTCCACGTAGATCCGTTCCACGCCCCCACAGGATTGACCGCAGTTGGATACTCCTGCCCAGACTGCCCCTGCTGCCGCTCGCTTCAGGGGAGCATCGGAAAGGACGATCATCGCATCCTTTCCTCCCAGTTCGAGGGAAACAGGAATGAGCCTTTTACCTGCTTCCTGCATGAGAATTTTTCCGGTCTCGGTGGAACCCGTGAAAAACAGTTTGTCTATCCCCCCATCCAAGAAGGCAGTCCCCACTTTCGATCCCCCGAGATGAACCAGGTGGAACAGAGCAGGGGGAAAACCAGCTTCCAGGATCATCCGGCGGATCAGTTCCCCTACGGGTTGGCACTGTGTAGCCACCTTGAGGATCACCCCGTTACCGGAAAGTAGGGCAGCTGCCACCTCATGCACGGGTATCCCAAAGGGATAGTTCCAGGGAGTGATCATGCCGATCACCCCGTAGGGAAGTCGGTGCTGGATGGATTTTTTATTGAGGAAAAGGAAGGAACTGGGCTTCAAGGGTTTGGGATGTACCACATGAGGAACCCGTTTGCTGTAGTACCGAAAGGCTATGGCGCCTGGCAGAACTTCCGTAGCGAGGGCTTCGGTGCGGGTTTTCCCTGTACAGCGGGCGATGGAGAGAGCTAGAGTGTCTGCATGTTCCTCGATCCATCGGGAGGCTCTCTGGGCACACAGTCGTTTTTCCCTGTAGGGGACTGTAACCCATTCTGCTTGTGCCATACGAGATTGCTGCACCATAAGGGGAACGACCGCAGGTTCGTGTTCCAGGACTTCTGCCACCCGTTCTCCCGTGGCAGGGTTATAGATCCAATTACCCGTTGAACGAGGTTCGAACTTATCGTTTGGATTCATGTGTGTTAGATTCATGGGAATACCCTTTCCATGTAGACATGCTGGCATGCACTCCGAGGAGCCGGAGGAGATGCTGAAAGAGGAAATCCGGGAGTAGGGCCCGGAAGATCAGGGCACTGCGAACCGACCTGGGCCGCTTGGGGCAGTGCCTCCCTTTTTCCAGGGCATCCACCACCACAGCCCTGGCTACTACGTCGTGGGAAGAGATGCGTGGCACGATCCATCCCCCCAAACCTTTGAGTTTCGCTCCTGCGAAAAGGCCGGTTGCCACATAACTGGGATGGATGCTGGAAAACCGAACCCCACGTTTGCCTAGATTCCATGCCTCCTGACGAAGGGCCTCCGTAAGCCCCCACACAGCCCATTTGGATGCGGAATACACGGCAAGGCCCGGAACCCCCAGAAGCCCTGCAGCGGAGCTGATGTTCACTATGTGACCCTCGTTTTTCTGGTACATCCGGGGCAGGAACTGATGGATCGTGTAGATCAAACCATGGACATTCACCTCGAGGGTTTTGATCCACTTTTCCGGGGGTTGGTCCAGGAAGTTCCCCGGCGCCAGGTACCCCGCATTGTTGATGAGGATCTCCACCGCCCCGAAATCGGCTAGATCCATTTGAGCTGTTTCCTTTACCTGTACTGCGGATGTAACATCACAGGGGCGGATGAGGACCTGGGGAGAGATGCCAGGAAAGGAAAGGCGAGAAGTAAAGGTTGTCAAGCTTTCCTTTGCCTCCTCTAAAGCCTTGGGATCCAAATCCCAGAGGGAAACGGAGCATCCCTTTTCCAGGAGTCGTCGGGCGATGGCAAACCCGATTCCCCGTGCTCCGCCGGTAACTACCGCGTGTTTGCCTAAAAGTGTTTTCATACAAGCAAGGGTAGCACCCCAAGGGCGGATTTGCAACCTTGCACGATTTTCCAGCTAGGGGGATCGGCGAAAGGATTCTGCTTCTATTTTCCTAGAATTGTCGTGCACCCCTTTCTCCCCAAAGGTAGGAAAAGAAGGGGGGCAAGAATGGGGGTAGAGTAGTAAAAGTGGGGGCCTTTCTGATGAAGCTAGGGTAGGGAGGAGAGGCTGAAGCCCAGTCCCAGAAGGCGGATGGGGTTCGGTTTCTCTACGATTTCCTCCGTATCGTCGTTCCACACCGCAGTTAGAAATACTCGTAACCGACGATTCCCTGAAGGGAACTCGAAGCCGATCTGTCCTGTCCAGGGGATATCCCAGCCCCCCTTCCGAAGGGCTAGCAGATCAACCGTTACATCGGCGAAGCACACCAGGGAATGGTGGAGGGGAAAGGAAGCATCCAAACCGAAGCGATGGAGCCAGAAGTTCCTGGGTTTGGGAATGTTCTTTGCTTTCCAATAATCGAAAAGGTCCACGAAGCCTGTGCGGTAGTAGAGGTGAGTCCGCAAAGGGCCTTTTTGAAGGGGAGGCAATACGATTCCCGTGGCGATCCGTTCCGAAGCGGGGTTTTCGAAACTTTCGGTAAGGGTACGCTGGGCTCGAAGGGGATGGTTACTGAGACGGGAATATTCTAGCAGAAGGTGGGCACCCGCCAGGTTGAAGGCTCCGTAGAGCCCGTACTGGAATTGTACACTGTTCATCCACCACTTGGCAGCGGAAGCCGCTACATCCCCGGGCGCCAGGGGACCCACCAGCAGGAATGTCCCATAGGATAGTTTCAACGCAACCAGTCCCTCGTACTGGAGAAGGGTGAAGGATCCGAGGGCATGAATCTGGAAATCGTCCGTTACGCTGGAACGAAACGCATAGTTTTCGTATCGAAGCTGCAGGTAGGAGGCTGGAAGAAGAACGGGAGAATCGGGGTCGACCCCCGAAAGGGCATCGAAGGCAGGCAAGGGTTCTGGGAAATCCCGCGCAGGGAGTGTAGCAGGAATCAAGGAGTGTAGAAAGAACAAAATAAGAAGAACCGATACAGAGGACGTGGGTATTGGACAGAATATTAGGTGAGGAACTTTTTTTTCAACCATTCCAAGTTGTACCCCGTGAAGAAGGCCGCATAGGTGGTGAACGCAGCACCCAGGACCACTGGTACCAGAACTTCAAGGTTTCCGCCCGGTTGTGAGGCAAATACCGAGAATACCGTACTGAAGGGTATCCCCAGGATTCCGAGAAGGAGGAACACGCCAGGGAGCATCCATTTTCCGGGTGAAAGGGTAAGACCCGGTTTTGGGGTGGGAGTGGCTTCCAGTGCTTCGATAGCAGCAAGAATCCGGTCTTCTATCGGGGTGGGAATCGGGTGTTGTCCGCTTCTCTTGTACAACTGAAGCACTGAATCCATCCGTTGAACCCATTGCGTACAGGTAGGGCAACTCGCCAGATGGGCCTCCAAATCTGCCGGTAGGGGTTCGCCTTGATCCAGATAGCAGTATAGATCCATCGCATCTTTACATGTCATGAGGCCCCTCCGCCACTGTTCCCGAAAGGAGATCTTTCAATCGATTCTTTGCCCGAAACACGTGGGATTTTACCGTACCCACAGGAATGTCGGTAACGTTGGCAATATCCTGGTAGGTCATGCCAAAGGTGAAGTAGAGTTCCAGGCAGATACGGTACCGTTCCGGCAGTTCTTCCAGGGCTTTCCGCAGAACGGCGACTGCATCCTTCCGCAAGTGTAATTGTTCGGGCCCTCCCGATAGTTCGGGGGTATCGTAATCTTCTGGAATGGGCAATGCGGGACGTTTCCTTCGGTTCCAGCTCAAACCAAGGAAGTAACCGATCCGAAACAGCCAAGTGTAGAAGCTCGATTCTCCCCGGAAGGTGGTTAGCCGTTGGTAGGCCTTCAGGAAGACTTCCTGAGTAAAATCTTCCGCATCTTCCTGGTTTCGAAAGAACTTGAAACCTAGAGCGTAGATCTGATGCTGATATTTTCTTACCAGCTCTCCATAGAGACATCGGTTTCCCCGTAGGACCTCTTGGATGATTTCGAAGTCCGATCCCATGTTTCATTGCCGGTTTGCAGTATGGGTTCGGATGAAGTAGAAAGCCGTGAGACTCACCCCGATAGCTAAGGGTAAAAGCCCACCCAGCAAACTGGGGCTTAGCCCTCCCTGTAGGAAAAAATAAATACTTAAGACGAGACCGATACTGAAGTTCAAAAGTCCAGCCAATAGGCTGAAGGTGTCCAGATCGAAGAGCCGCTGAGGCACATACCCCTGGCGGATCAAGAGTTCCGATTTTTTGTGATTCCAGTAAAGGTAGAAGAACACGACCACACCTCCCGCTACGATCCCGACGATGGGAATCAGAGCGATGAGGACCTGGGCAGTAGGTGATGCTGTATTCATGCTTATACTGTATCATACCTCATCCTGCTCTGTACATGCGGGACGGTCTGGAACCGGGGGCTGGAATCGGTGTACAGGATCCTCCGGGTAAGCTTTAGCAAATGGTGTCCCTGCACGGCAAAGGATACGATCTGCACGATCTTATCCGGGTGCCGCTTGAGGGCTCGAAGAATGTAGGAGAGATAACTGAAGCCGTACCAGGAAAATGACTGCTTGAAGAAGGAGCGCAGAAGAATCGCCACATTCCGCAGGGAAAAGGATCCCGATCGAAAGGCGTCTGAGTGCCTAACTGTTTCAGGCAGGCGATTCAGGAACTCCAGGCACCGCCTGAAGTAGGCTTTCGGTTTGTAGATTTCCGCAAGGAGTTTTCTGTAGCTCTGGATGAGTTTTTCTATCGGTTGACGGGGTATGAAGTTCAATTCCAGATCGTGGGTGTTGTTCCCAGAAGGGGTGCTTAAGAGTCGTCCCTCCCGTACGAGTCGGTCATACAGACGAGTACCGGGTAGAGCGGTGAGGAGTCCCACCATGGCGGTAGGGACAGCCAGTTCCTCGATGAACCTGATCTGATGATCCGCGATATCCAGAGGATCCGAATCGAAGCCAATGATGAAACCTCCCGTCACTTCGATCCCCCGGGATTGTATCTTTCGTACACTCTCTAACACATTGGTCTTGAGGTTCTGTACCTTCCCAGCTTCTACGAGGGAATGTTCCAGCGGCGTTTCCAGACCGAGGAACACCATGTAGAACCCTGCCTCTACCATCAGATCCAGCAGTTCGTCATCTTTCGCTAGATCGATGGACGCTTCGGTACAGAATTGTATCGGATACCGATGGGCTTCTTGCCAGGGGATGAGGGCGCGAAGAAGTTCTTTTACCCGCTTCCGATTGCCGATGAAATTATCGTCCACGATGAAGACATTTCCTTCAAACCCCAGATTCAGGGCTGTTTCCAGTTCAGTGAGGAATTGAGCGGGGCTCTTGGTCCGGGGGACACGACCGAAGAGGTGTACGATGTCGCAGAACTCACAGTCGAAGGGGCAACCCCGGGAAAACTGTAGGGGGAGCACGTTGTAGGCATTTAAGTCGAACAGGTCAAATCGGGGAATGGGGGCCCTGTCCAGGGATGGCTTTTCCTTGCTCCGGTATAGGGGTTGGGGGGTTCCCTTTTCCCAGTCCTTAAGGAAAAGCGGAAATGTTACTTCCCCTTCGTCCAGGATGAAGAAATCCGGTCGTTGGTCGGGAGGGAGGGAGGATAGTTCCTCCACACACTCGGTAGGGTAGGGACCTCCCACCGCCACGGGCTTTCCCAACCTTTTGCATCGTCGAATTACCGTATGAAAGGATTCTTTCTGGATCAGCATGGCAGACATCAGAACGAGATCCGCTTCCCGTATCTGTGCATCCGAAAGGGCCGATACGTTCAAGTCTACCGCCGAAAGGGTGTATTCTTTTCCTACCATCCCTCCAATGGTAGCGAGACCCAGGGGTAGCATCAACGCTTTCTTTCCAATGAATCGAAGGGTGTGTTTGAAACTCCAGAAAGTTTCGGGAAACTCGGGATAAACCAGCAGAAAACGGTTATGGGACATTACAATTACTCCTTTTCCCCTTTAGACGCTCTGGGGGGAAAAGAAGTTGCGGATTTTCGGAATCAATATCCTTTAAAAGCGAGATTTCAGTTCCTTCTCCACCCCGTGCCAGGGCAGGGTGGCGCATTTCACCCGCAGGGGGAACTGGCGGACTCCAGCCAGGGCCTGTAAGTCCCCTAGTTCATCCGCATCTCCTGGAACTGCAGAACCCTCGGAATCTCCCCGTAGAAATGCGATGGCTTTTCGGCAAACCTTTAGGGCTTCCTCCAGGGTTTTCCCGGAGAGGAGTTCTGTCATGATGGAGGCAGAGGCTGTGCTTATGGCACAGCCATGGCCGTCGAACAGGACCCTCTTGATCCGATCCGGGCCCTCCCATTCGATTTTGAGACGGAGGCTGTCTCCGCAGGAAGGGTTCTCGTGGGTAATGAAACTTCCTTCAAGAGCTACCTTGTTTCGGGGGTGTTTGTAGTGTTCCAGAATCAGTTCCTGGTAGAGGGCATCCAGTTCACTCATAGGAAATACTTTCGGGCCCCCTCCAGTGCCTCTGCCAATCTATCGATCTGTTCCTTGTTATTGTAGATTCCCAGGCTGGCCCGTACAGCGGCAGGGACTCCCAACCTATGAAGCAACGGTTGGGCACAGTGGTGCCCCGATCGCACGGCAATGTGCCGAGAGTCGAGGAACTGTGCCAGGTCGTGGGAGTGGATCCCCTCCAAGTTGAAGGTGAATACAGGTGCCCGGCAAGAGGCTTTCCCATAGAGGGTAAGACCTGGGATAGAAGAAAGAATCTCCACGCCGTATCGGGCAAGGTCCAGCTCCTGTTCCCGGATCTGGTCTCTCCCCCAGGAATCTAGAAAATCCATGGCGGCAGCCAATCCTACGGCTCCTTCCACGTTAGGCGTACCTGCTTCGAATCGGTAGGGAGGCTCGTTGAAGGTGATGTCGGTTTCCGTAACCGTGGCGATCATTTCCCCCCCTCCCTGATAGGGTACGAGAGAAAAGAGAATCGATTCTTTGGCCCACAGTACCCCGATCCCCAGGGGCCCATACATCTTGTGACCCGAAAAAGCCACCCCATCACACCCAAGTTTCTCTACGTCGAACGGTCCATGCCCGACACTCTGAGCAGCATCCAGTACCAGGAAGGCTCCTCTTTCATGCACGAAGGAGGCTATGGAGGGGATAGGATTCACCGTTCCCAGCACGTTAGAGATGTGGGGGAGGGCTACCACCCGGACCCTATCCGACCAGAGGGCTTCCAGGTCTTTTAAGTCTAGCTCTCCCGAGGGGGTGATAGGCCAGAATCGTAGGTGGTAACCCCGTTCTTTTGCCTGCATCCACCATGGAACGATGTTGGAGTGATGGTCCATCTGGGTAACGATGATCACATCCCCAGGTTGCAGGTAGGTTCGAGCCAGGGAATAGGCAATGAGATTCAAGGCTTCCGTAGTGCCTCGCGTGAAGATGACTTCCTTTGGAGAAGAAGCCCCTATGAATCGGGCAATCCGTGTTCGTGCCTCCTCATACGCGTGGGTAGAAGCTTCTGCCAGTCGATACACCGCCCGGTGCACGTTGGCATTCCGGGTGTGGTAATATTCGGTGATGGCTCGGATAACAGCTTCGGGTTTCTGGGTGGTGGAGGCACTGTCCAGGTAGATGAGATCCGGGTGTTCTTCCAGTAGGGGGAACCTACCAGTTTTCAATGTATACATACACCTCTCCTCCCTTGATCTTCACGGGGATCCTCTCCACGGGGAGTACGGCAGGCAAACCGGAAACCTCTCCCGTTCGAATATCGAAGCTCGAACCATGCTTGGGACAGTACACTCTGTCGTCCCATACTTCTCCCTCGGAAAGTCGGGCATACTCATGGGAACAGGTATCCCGTAACGCATAGATCCCATCGTGAAGCCGGAACAACACCACCTCCTGGGAGCCGTACTCTACCCGAAGGAGTTTCTGCACATCCTCTACTCTGGCCACAGCTACCCATTCTTTCATAATCTATGGAGAAGTTTCGGCTACAGCGCTTCGGTGATTCGGTTGACCACATCATCTCGATAGATTTCAGGTACCTTAGAAACCACCTCTTCGAAGAACCCCTCGATCAGTAACCTCCGGGCCTCCCTATCGGGCAATCCCCGGCTACGAAGGTAGAACAACTGGCCTTCAGGGATCCTTCCTGTGGTGGATCCATGGGTACATCGGACATCATCGTTCCCTATGACAAGGCGGGGGATGGAATCGGCCCGGGCTCCGGAACCAAGGAGCAGGTTCCGATTGGCCAGGTAGGCATCCGTTTTGGCTGCTCCCTTACCGACTACGATCAAGCCCTGAAACACCGATTTTCCCCCGGAAGCTACCGCTCCTTTGTAAAGGGAGTTGCTCTGGGTGTGTCCGGAACGATGGGATTGGGTAAGTTCCATCTCGATGTGGGAACGGGGTGTGGCCACATAGACTCCCCGCAAGTCTGCCTTCGCGCCTGCCTCTTCCAGGATTGCCTTCCAGGTTGTCTTGGAAAGGACACCTCCCAGGTGGACTTCCAGGGAGTTTAGCGTAGCGTCTCGCTGGAGATACCCTTCGAAGGAAAGGAAGAACTTTCCTTCAGAGGGAAGGAGCCGGTCCACCACCAGGGTTCCTTGGGAGTTCTCCTCACCCTGGTAGGTGATTCCACCGCTGTAAAAGATGCCGGCAGTCTTTCTTCCGTCGAATCGCACCACTACCTGGGCTTCAGAATCCTTACCCATGAGAATCAGGAGGTGGGGAAGAGAGAGAAGAGTGTTTCCATCCGCTTCCAGCTGAATGAGGATGGGCTTTAAGAGGCGGGTATGAGGAGGAACCTTCAGTAAAAGCCCGTGGGTAGGGTAGGCGAGATTCCAGGCCTGTAACCGATCGGACAGCCCTTGCATACGCTTCTCGAGAACGGGGGTGGCTTCTTCCGGAAGGTGGATGAACCAGTCGTACAGTTCCACCCTTGAAGCGTCTTCCGTACGGTAACACTTCCAGGAATCCGTAATCCAGTGAACTTCCAATGCCCAACCGTTACGGGGTTGTCCTTCTTCGATTAGGGGGGAAGTTCGTGAAGCTTTTCCTTTTCCGTTGGTAAAAGAAGGATGCTCCCGAAACCTATCTTCGAGCTTGATTTTTTCCAGGGGTGTCCTTCGCCAGGATTCCCAAGACTGTTGAGGCCAGGAAAGTGTTTCGAATATTTTCTCTGCTTCTACCCGTAGATTGTCCATCTCGCTCCTCCTTCCCTCACCCTACAGAGCCTTCCATTTCCAGTTCGATCAGCCGATTCAGTTCCACCGCGTATTCCAGGGGCAACTGTTTCACCAGGGGATCGAGGAAACCGTTCACGATCATGAGGGATGCTTCCGATTCGGAGAGCCCCCGGCTGCGAAGGTAGAACAGTTGCTCTTCACTGATACGGCTTACCCGGGCTTCATGTTCCATGGACACATCCTCTGATTCGATCTCCATGTAAGGATACGTGTTGGTTTTCGACTGGGGATCCAGGAGTAGGGCGTCACACACCACATGGGATTTGATCCCCGTAAGTTGGGGGTATACCTTGATCAATCCCCTGTAGCTGGCAATCCCCCCGTCCTTACTGATGGATTTGGAGGTGATGACGGAACTTGTATCCGAAGCGGCATGGACGATCTTTCCCCCCGTGTCCTGCTCCTGCCCTTTACCGGCAAAGGCGATGGAAAGAACTTCCCCATGAGCTTTCTGCCCGAGCAGATACACAGCAGGATACTTCATCGTACGCTTGCTACCGATATTTCCATCCACCCATTCCACCACCGCTTCCTCGTAGGCAACTGCGCGTTTGGTCACGAGGTTGTACACGTTGTTGGACCAGTTCTGGATAGTGGTGTACCGAACTCGGGCTCCTTTCAGGGCCAAAATCTCCACCACCGCGCTGTGGAGGCTGTTTCGGCTGTAGATGGGAGCCGTGCATCCTTCAATGTAGTGCACGAAACTTCCCTCATCCGCGATGATCAGGGTTCGTTCGAACTGGCCGAAGCTTTCCAGGTTGATTCGAAAATAGGCCTGGAGGGGAATTTCCACACGCACCCCTTTGGGAACATAGATGAAACTTCCCCCGGACCACACCGCCGTATTGAGGGCTGCGAACTTGTTGTCGTTAAAAGGGATCACCGTTCCAAAATACTTTCGTACCAGTTCCGGATGATCCCGAAGGGCATCCTCGGGGGCGCAGAACACCACCCCTTTTCGTTCTAGATCAGAGCGAATGTTATGATACACGATTTCCGAATCGTACTGGGCGCCCACTCCTGCCAGAAACTTCCGCTCCGCTTCGGGAATCCCGATGCGATCGTAGGTTTTCCGGATCTCTTCCGGAAGTTCCTCCCACCGTCCCTTTCGGTCCTCCGTGGGTTTGGCATAGTAGTAGATTTCGTCGAAATTGATCTCGGAAAGGTCGGCCCCCCAGTTTGGCATTGGTTTCCGTCTGAATGCTTCTAGTCCCCTTAACCGGTACTGAAGCATCCATTCCGGTTCGTTCTTCATCCGGCTGATGGTACGAACGATCTCCTCGTCCAGACCTTTTCGGGTCTTGAACACTGAACGATCCGGAAAGGCAAACCCGTACTTGTATTCCCCAATTTCTACTGTAACGGCTTCACTCATAGTCGTACCTCTTCCCGTATCCAGTCATACCCGCGGCTTTCCAGTTCCCCTACCAGATCGGCGCCGCCCGACAGGACTATTCGGCCATAGATCATGATGTGCACCTTGTCCGGTTTGATGTAATCCAGGATCCGCTGGTAGTGGGTGATGATGAGGGCGGAAAATTGATCTCCCCGCAAACGATTCACCCCCTGGGCCACGATCCGGAGAGCATCGATATCTAGCCCCGAGTCTGTTTCGTCCAGTATGGCCAGTTTCGGTTGGAAAAGGAGCATCTGGAGGATTTCCATCCGTTTCTTTTCTCCCCCCGAGAATCCTTCGTTCAGATATCGGTTAATGAAGGAACGGTCCATCCCCATGGTGTCCATCGCCGCACGCAGCTCTTCTATGAACTTGTTTACATTGAGAGGTCCCTCTCCATCCCTAAGGATCTCTACCGACCGCTTGAGGAACTTCCCTACCGTGACTCCCGGTACTTCCACCGGATACTGAAAGGCGAGGAACATCCCCAGTCTAGCCCGGTCTTCAGGGTCTGCCTCCAGGATATCCTGGCCCTCGAAAAGGATCCTTCCGGAAGCGACCGTGTAGGAAGGATGACCCAAAAGAACATTTGCCAGGGTGCTTTTCCCGGATCCATTGGGTCCCATGAGTGCGTGAATTTCCCCCCGCTCGATACCTAAGTTCACGCCCTTGAGAATCTCCTTCTCTTCGATACGGGTGTGTAAGTTTTCGATCTGCAATAACATGAATTTTCTCCTATATGGGGTATCCCAATTCCAAACGGGCCGCTTCGCTCATGAAGCTATACCTCCATGGCGGATCCCACACCAGATGGGGGCTTACTTCCGTTACGCCCTCCAGGGTGCGAACCTTCTCGATGATCTGATCGTAGATATCCTGCGCCGCAGGGCATCCTGGATAGGTAACCGTGAAGTCCACATCCACCCTGCCCCCTGGCTGGACGACAACATGGTAGACCAGCCCTAAATCCACGATGTTGATGGCCAGTTCGGGATCTTCCACCTGTTTGAGAACTTCGTACACATCAGCTACAGTGGGTTGGGCTTTAGATGGCTCCATCTACTTCTCCTTCATTTAAGGAAATTCGTTGGATAAAACGTATATATTATTACTAAAATAGTCAAGTAATGAAGGGATCGATCAGTATCCTGAAGCCTGTGGGGAGCTTCAAAACTGCCCAATAAAACATTCGATTCGTACGAGTACCTTAAATTGGGGAGATCTTGAAACGATATTTCCTTGACCGTATGGTTTCGATACATTTTAGCCATGATGATCCTGCTAATCAGCGCCCATCCTAATTCTTTCTCCTTCAACCATCGCCTGGCCCAGAGGCTGCAGAAGCGCCTTCAAGAAGGAGGGCTAAAGGTGGAGTGGATGGACCTCTATCGGGAAAAGTTCGATCCGGTTCTTTCGAGAGAGGAACTGCTCCGTAAAGGATCCTTCGATCCATTGGTGCTCGGGCATGCGGAAACTCTAAGAAACAGTGCGGGTCTGGTGATCGTGCATCCCGATTGGTGGGGATTACCTCCTGCCATCCTGAAAGGATGGGTAGACCGGGTCCTTCTCCCCGGGGTAGGTTACATATACGAGGAAGGATCCCCTGTACCACTACTAACGAATCTGAAGGGGGCCGTGGTGGTAACCCGGGACAATCCAGGCCATGGCCTCTCGGAAAGGTTCTGGATGCGGGAAGTGTTCCCCCTGTGTGGAATAGCAACTGCCTGTTGCCATATCCTGGATGGACTGAAGGTTCGTCAATCCCAAGAAGTGGAAAGAAAAGTAGCCAATCTACTGGAAGAATTGTATACTTATTTTGTAACATTCTAGGGGAGGTGGGCATGATCGTTGGAGTAGTGAAGGAAGGATTTATCGGAGAACGGAGAGTGGCCCTGGTGCCTGCCCACGTGGAAGCCTTGAGGAAAGCGGGCTTCGAGGTGTGGGTTCAGAAAGGCGCAGGGGTAGAGGCGGGATACCCCGATGAGGAATACTCGAAGAAGGGGTGCGTGGTGAAGGATTCCCGGGAAGAAGTTTTACAAAGTGCGGATATTCTCCTGGCGGTGCGAGCCTGTGGGGCAAATCCGACAACAGGGAAGGATGATGTAAGGAACCTGAAGGAGGGAGCCCTGATAGTGGGGCAGTTGGATCCCTATGCACCGGATGAATCCTTCCAAGTGCTTTCATCCCTCAACGCATCGGCCTGCGCGCTGGAACTTCTACCCCGTATTACCCGAGCGCAGAGCATGGATGTCTTGAGCTCCATGGCGAATCTGGCAGGTTACAAGGCCGTAATCCTGGCGGCAGAAAACCTACCCAAAATGTTTCCCATGCTGATGACTGCCGCAGGGACCCTGGTACCCGCCAAGGTATTTGTCATCGGGGCAGGTGTGGCAGGCCTGCAGGCACTGGCTACCGCGAGGAGGCTGGGAGCAGTCACCAGCGCCTACGATGTTCGCCCAGCGGTGAAAGAGCAGGTGGAGAGTCTCGGTGCCCGATTCGTGGAACTCGGCCTGGAAAGTAAAGAAGCGGAAGCGGCGGGCGGGTATGCCCGGGCGATGGACGAAGAGTTCTACCGGAAGCAACGGGAAAAATTAGAAGAGGTGATCGCGGGGATGGATGTGGTAATCTCTACCGCAGCTGTTCCGGGAAAGAAAGCGCCAGTGTTGATCACCCGCCAGATGGTGGAACGGATGGCTCCAGGCTCTGTGATCATAGACATTGCCGCCGAACGGGGAGGGAACTGTGAACTCACCAAACCTGGGGAACGGTACATTCATTACGGGGTGACGATCTGGGGTCCTGTGAACCTCGCCTCTACAGTTCCCTTCCATGCGAGCCAGCTGTATTCGAAAAACATCACCACGTTCCTACTATCCGTCGTGAAAAATGGAAACCTCACACTTTCGGAAGAGGACGAAGTGGTGAAAGCTGTGTTGGTGATGCGACAGGGAGTATACCTGTCGGAACTGATCAAACCGAAATGATCGAAAGGAGATAGAGGAATGGAAAACTTTCTACAAATTATCACGATCTTTATCCTGGCCATCTTCGTGGGTGTGGAGGTAATCTCCAAGGTTCCTCCCATTTTGCACACTCCCCTTATGTCGGGTTCCAATGCCATCTCGGGTATCACCCTTGTGGGAGCGTTGATTTCTGCGGGAATGCAGGCGTCCACCCTAACCATCGTTCTGGGGACCCTGGCAGTGGCTCTAGCCACGGTGAACGTGGTCGGGGGATTTCTGGTGACACACAGGATGCTCAGCAAGTTCAGAAAGAAGGGGTAAGTATGATGGGAATACAGGTAGCTTATATTCTAGCTTCGGTACTTTTCATTCTGGGACTGAAGGGGTTGAGCCATCCTCGTACGGCTGTCCGAGGAAACCTTACAGGTGCCATAGGGATGTTGATTGCCATTGTGGCCACCTTGCTGGATAAAAATATCATATCCTACGAATACATTCTGGTAGGTACCCTTGCAGGATCGGTGGCGGGAGCTCTTTTTGCCTTGAAGGTGAAGATGACTGCCATGCCCCAGATGGTAGCGTTGTTCAACGGGTTTGGAGGAGCCGCTTCTGTACTGGTGGCCGGTGCTGTCCTTTCCGAATCCCTTCTTCGGGGAGGGGAGGGGGGAATGCAGTTTCTCGTTGCTACAGCAGCTTCGGGACTCATTGGAGCGGTGACCTTCTGGGGTAGTTTGGTGGCCTTTGGGAAGCTTCAGGGTCTCATTACCGAGAAACCCGTTCGATACACGGGAGAACAGGTGGTAAAGGTGCTGATCTTTCTCCTTGCCCTGTATGGAGCCTACCGTACCACCGAAGGTAAAGGAAACGTGGAGTGGTACTGGATCGCCAGTGGAGTGGGCTCTCTATTGGGAATCCTCTTGACCATCCCCATTGGGGGGGCCGATATGCCCATCGTGATCGCTCTGCTGAATGCCTACAGCGGAATGGCAGCCGCTGCCACAGGGTTTGTGCTGAACAATTCCATCCTGATCATTTCCGGTGCCTTGGTCGGAGCCTCAGGGGTTTTCCTCACCAAGATCATGTGCGATGCCATGAACCGATCCCTACCCAACGTCCTTTTTGGGGGAGTAGGGAAGGTGGTGGAATCCATCAAAGCGGATGATATCTATGGGGGCAAAGTCAAAGCTACCACACCGGAAGAGGTGGCGATGCTGTTGAAGATGGCCCGGCGGGTAGTGTTCGTCCCCGGATATGGGATGGCAGTGGCACGGGCCCAGACTCCTGTGCGGATACTTACCGAGGCGATGGAAAAGGACGGGATAGAGGTGGAGTTCGGAATCCATCCCGTGGCGGGAAGGATGCCGGGTCACATGAATGTACTATTGGCAGAGGAAAATATTTCTTACGACAAGCTGAAGGAAATGGAAGCCATCAACGATACCTTTGCTCAGACTGATGTGGTGATCGTGATCGGGGCCAACGATGTGGTGAACCCGCTGGCTCGGGAAAGCTCTGGAACTCCCATTTCCGGAATGCCCATCCTTAACGTGGACAAAGCCCGAACTGTGGTGGTGATCAAGCGTAGCCTAGCCCCCGGGTTTGCGGGAATTCCCAACCCTCTCTTTGCCGCAGATAACACCCTCATGCTCTTCGACGATGCGAAAAAAGCGATGGAGAATCTTGTAAAAGCCTATCGAGAGGCAGCCTAAGGGGGGGTAAGTTTTTACATCTGGAACCCTACGTTCACGAAACCATAGACTTTACCGGTAGATACGCTATAGGTAACGTCGAATCCAAAGGCGGGTACGGCAACCCGGGAGAGGTAGATTCGAAACCCCGCTCCGGGTCCGTGAGATAGATAGTACGGATCCCCTGATCCAGGGGATCCGTCTTTAAAAATACCCCCCTCATAGAATAGGAGCAGGGTGGGCGCGCCCCAGGAAAAATGGAGAGGAATTCCTTCAACGGATACCTGACCCATAAGGACGGTGTTGGAAAACACATCGTCCCCAATGGTTTTGAGGTACCGGCCGGACACACGGTTCTCGAGAACGGCGGGAATACCTAACCCCGAAAAACCCTGGATCCGAACTCCCAGCCGGTGTTCTCCCCAGAGAGGTAGGTGCCCCTGGGCCTGAAGGGTAAAGCTGTCGTAGGAATCCTTGCCCCGGAGGTCTAAGGCTCGCTCATATCGAAGGAAAGAAGACACTCCATAGACCAGTACAGGCCCGTAAAAAAGATCCTGGTATCGAAGGGTAACGGTTGGCCCCAGGTACAGTTGGCTATCCGGGGGATTCACGCTGGAATCGTAATTCCCCTTCACTTCGTGGTCCCTCAATTGGGCTCCTATCCCAAAGCCGAATCCGTTACCCAAAGAAAACGTAATATCTCCGCCTGTATCGAGTTTGATTTTCTCATATCGCCGGAGGAGGGTTCCGTCAATCGTTTTAGAAGAGACGTTCTCCGTGCCTAGACCGGCACGCAGCATGAGGGAATGGGAAGAGGCGAGAAAACGAGGATCGATGTAGCCGAACATCCCCTGCCATCCGTTGTTTCCCCCAAAAGCTCCCCCAAAGAACTTTTTATTCCATCCGAACAGGTTGGACTCAAAGAGCAAAAGTCCCCCATACAAGCTTCCCCCGCTGGTAGCTCCGCCGACAGGAATGGGAATGAGGGTCCATTTTTCTTCCAACTGAACCTGCAGGCGAATCCCTCCCGTTTCATCCGGCTGGGGGAGAAAGGTGATCCGATGAAATAGGCCGAGGCTCCGCAGGGCCTGGAGCATGGATTCCTCCGTTGAGGGGGTGAAGGGTTTCCCCATGAAAGGATCCAGAAATAGCTTTACCACTTCGGGATGGGTTCGCTTGAGGCCAACTATAGTGTAGGAGGATAAAAGCGGTGGCGATGTAGCCAAGGAAAAGGAAGATGGGGCAGTAGGAAAATCCAGACGCAGAGAAGAGCCAGTCGCCGGTTCTGGATAGGCTAAGGAGGATAACAGAAGAAAATATATTCCGAGGAGTAGAGTTCTTTCTCTCATGTTGGGTATAAATATAACAACGATTATTCGATTCTTGCAATGGAATCTTCGTTTCTGATACACTACGATGGAAAGGGGTGCAGCTTGGCAGAACGAATTCAGATGACCGATAAGGGACTCCGCGTCCCGGACAACCCGATCATTCCCTTTATCGAGGGGGATGGAACAGGTCCCGATATCTGGGCTGCGGCTGTGAGAGTGTTCGATGCAGCGGTGGATAAAGCGTACGGAGGCAGGCGGCAAATCGCCTGGAAGGAAGTACTGGCAGGGGAAAAGGCCTTTAACCTGGAGGGTACCTGGCTTCCCGAAGAAACGGAGCAGGTGTTCAAGGATTACCTGGTGGGAATCAAGGGCCCACTCACCACTCCCGTAGGGGAGGGGTTTCGAAGCCTCAATGTCACCCTGAGGCAACGGTTGGACCTGTACGTGTGCCTCCGTCCCGTGAAGTATTACCCAGGGATTCCTTCCCCGGTGAAGCAGCCGGAACTGGTGGATATGGTAGTGTTTCGGGAGAATACGGAGGATGTATACGCAGGGTTCGAGGCTCCTGCGGATTCGCCCAAGGCGACCAAACTGATCAACTTTTGCAGGACCGAACTGGGATGGGATATAAGGCCGGATAGCGGTATCGGCGTAAAGCCCATCAGCCGGTTCGGGACAGAGCGGTTGGTCCGTGCCGCGATCCGTTTTGCTCTAAAACACCGTCGAAAGAGCGTAACCCTGGTGCATAAGGGAAACATCATGAAGTATACCGAAGGAGCCTTCCGAAACTGGGGGTATGAACTGGCCAAGCGGGAGTTCGGAGAGCAGACTCTTACTCAGGAAGAGTGGGGAGACCGTCCTGTCCCTGAAGGGAAAGTCCTGATCAAGGATGTCATTGCCGATGCTTTCCTCCAACAGATCCTTACCCGGCCGGCGGAGTACGATGTGATCGCTACGATGAACCTGAATGGCGACTATATCTCCGATGCTCTGGCCGCTCAGGTGGGAGGAATCGGGATCGCCCCGGGAGCAAACATCAATTATGAATCGGGACACGCGATTTTCGAAGCCACCCATGGAACAGCCCCCAAGTACGCGGGAAAGGATGTGGTGAATCCCAGCTCCGTGATTCTCTCCGGAGTGATGATGTTTCAATACATCGGTTGGCAGGAAGCCGCCGATCTGATCGAGAGAGGCCTAGAGGAAGTGATTCGCCGAAAGATCGTCACCTACGACTTTGCCCGTCTTATGGAAGGTGCTACCAAGGTGTCGACCAGTGCCTTCGCAAATGCCCTCATCCAACACATGGAATAGGAATGGATAGAATGGTAGGGAGAAGAATCCCTCGCAAGCATCTAGTGTTGGGAACTCTCTTCGTCGTGGTGGGAGGAGCCCTCCTCCTGAAAACTTCGGGAAAGCTCTCGGGGGTTCTTCCTTTCTGGCCTGTGCTGCTTTTAGTGTTCGGCCTGTATCTCCTCTACCGGGTATATATCCTGGGAGGCTCCGAGAGCCTGGTATTCTTGGGAATCTTCTCTGCCCAGGCAGGAGCCTTTCTCCTCCTACTCAACGCGGAACTTATGGGCGACCTCTACTTCAGAAACCTTTGGCCTTTTTTCATGCTCTTCGCGGGGGTAGCTCTCCTGATCTATGGGTTAAAGCGAAAAGGCGCGCATCGGGTTCGATACCTGATCCCCGCCCTTTCCATCATCCTCTTGTCTTTTGTATTCCTGCTCTTCAGTATGGGCTTCGTTCGAATCAGCTTGAAAGCGATCCTCGTGCAGTTCTGGCCCCTCATCCTGGTACTTTGTGGAGTGTTTCTTATCCTATTCGACTTCTTTCGGAACAAGATCCATTCGAACAAAGGGGAGGACCTTTAACGAGGCGCTTCACAGGCTCCTTCGCCTCGCAGACTGAACGCTTCAATTCCTAGGGGTAACGCTGGGGTGACCCTCTGCCTCACACCGGGAACAGAGGTTGGAGTCCCGCATGACGATGTCGTTCAACGAAAGGGGTGCTCCACACTTGGAGCATCGTCTTCGAAAGGGAAAGGTCTTTTCACGGTATACATATAAAACCCCCAAGACGATACCCATAAAGGGGATGATCAAGAGGTCGGGAAGTGGGGTACGGAAGAGGCGAGGGGCGTAGAGAATTGCCCCCGCCCCTAGGTAGATAATCAGTGTGGCGATTCCCAGGTAAAGAGTGGCGGTACGTTTGGCCAGGCCCGCCTTTCCAGACCGTTTCTGCGCGATGTTGAGCAACAGGATTCCCATGAACAGAAAGTAGGTAATTTTTGCGATCCCTTCGGATAGATACATTCACACTCCTGTTTACCCGTACAGGGGGCCATAGGTAGCGCAGGCTCGATAATCCGCACCTTCTGGGTCCATCCCGAAGGCGTTCCACGCACTGGGTCTGTAGATCGCTTCTTCGCTCACGTTATGTAGACACACGGGGATCCGGAGCATGGATGCAAGGGTAATGAGATCAGCTCCAATGTGTCCATAGCTAATGGCTCCGTGGTTGGCGCCCCAGTTGGCCATTACGGTATACACATCTTTGAACTTACCATGTCCTGTAAGTCTTGGTGCGAACCAGGTGGTGGGCCAGGTGGGATCTGTCCGTTTATCCAGGACATCGTGCACCGGATCCTCCAGATCCACGGTCCATCCTTCCGCGATCTGCAGAACCGGTCCCAGTCCCTTCACGATATTGATACGGGACATGGTTACCGGCATTCCCCCTTCTGTCTTGAAATCGGTGGAGAATCCGCCTCCCCGGAAGTAGTCGAGGTTTGCGGGGGGGAAGAGGGTGGCATCTAGACAGGCGGCCACTTCATCGGGGGTGATTTCCCAGTAGGGCTTTAGGGCGGGTTTGCCGTCCTTCCGCTGTTTGCCCGTTCCGTCCAGGCAGGTGGAACCGGAATTGATCAGGTGGATCAATCCGTGTTCGGCGATTCCGGTCAAGGTCTTGCCCGTAACCCGTTTTACAGCCTCAGGACTCCAGAAGGTACGAACATCGGAAAATATTTGAGCCGTGCCGGTAAGGAGGTGCCCAAAGAGCATGGCAACACCGTTGAGACTATCGTTCTCTGTGGCAAAGATAAATGGCTGCCTGATTCCATTCCAATCGAAAGAGCTGTTCAGCATGGTTTCGGTAAAGTCGCCGTTGGGAAAATGGTCCGTCCATTGACGTTGTCCCTGAAATCCTGCGGCGATAGCGTTGTGTCCCAAGGCTTCCTCACCCCAACCCAGCTCCTTTAACGTCGGATTCCCGATCATTAGATCCCGGGCAATGAGGGTCATCTTTACTACGAACTCCCAATCCTTATCCAGTTGGGAACGGGAATGTCGTTTTTCCGGTTTGTTCAAATCCGGGCCTTCCTTGCAGTTCTTCCGCGTCCACTCGAGGGCACGTTTGAATTCCTCTGGATCATAGATCTCCCGTTCGATTCGGCGAATGAACTCGCTCATGTCCACGTACTCGTTTCGCATACCCAGGTAGCTCTGGAAAAAATCCTCCTGCACGATGGAACCCGCAATACCCATGGAAACAGATCCCATACTGAGGTAGGACTTCCCTCGCATGTAAGCTACCGCCAAACCCGCGCGGGCAAAGCGGAGGAGCTTCTCTTCCACATCCGGAGGAATGGACGTGTCCCCTGCATCCTGCACGTTGCGTCCGTAGATTCCAAACGCGGGAAGACCTTTCTGGTTATGGGCCGCTAGAACCGCAGCCAGGTATACGGCCCCCGGACGTTCCGTTCCATTGAATCCCCATACCGCTTTGGGAATGAGGGGATCCATGTCCATCGTTTCGGAGCCGTAGCACCAGCAGGGGGTAACCGTCAGCGACACTCCTACGCCTTCTCGGGCGAACTTGTCCGCACAGGCAGCCGCTTCGGCCACTCCTCCGATGGTCGTGTCGGCGATTACACACTCTACGGGCATACCGTTGGGATGCCGGAGCTTGCTAGTGAGGAGTTTCGCCGCGGATCTTGCCATTTCCATCGTTTGGTTTTCGAGAGATTCCCGAATTCCCCCCAACCGTCCGTCTATAGCGGGACGTATTCCAATCTTGGGAAGGGTACCTCTAAGACGTTCCCTAGGGGGGAGTACTTTTAAATTCTTTACTTCGGCCATGTGCACCTCCCTAACCTTCGTAGATGCAGAAAGTATATCACTTCCCGGCAAAAATGGGGAAGATATATCGCTCAAAGTACTTGACAACAGGAATGCTCATTCTTATATTATGAATGAACATTCATTCATAAGGTGTATTTCATGAGTGCCGACAAGAAGGAAAGGATTTTCAAGGCCACACTGGATCTGATCGCCAAGAAAGGCTTCCATGGAGCTTCGATGCTATCCATCGCCATGAAAGCACGGGTAGCAGCGGGCACCATCTACACCTACTTTCGTAGTAAGGAAGATTTGATCGATGCTCTGTACCTGTATCAATTGGAACAGCTAGATCAGGCAATCTTGAAAGGGTTTCGCGAGGATGCCCCGCCGGAAGAAAACTTGAAGAACTTTTGGATCCATTGGCTTTTTTACTATATCACTCATCCGAAGGAGTTCCTTTTCCTCGAGCAGTATGGTTCTTCCCCCTTCATCACGAAGTTCATCCTATCCAGGAAGGATCCTCGTATGGTGCCTGCGGTGGAATACTTAGCGAAACTGAAACAATCGGGCTACTTCAAAGACCTTCCTGATCCAATTCTAGTGGGAATCTTTTATGGTCCTATCGTCTCCATTGCAAAATCCTTTATAGCGGAGAAGAAGCGGCCTACGATGGAAGAAGCCGAGCGAGCGTTCGATGCCTGTCTAGAGGGGATCAAGAAAAATTGACGGAGTCTAGTATGGGTAATCTGTCTAGGAGTAAAAAATTTAACCATAATATGAATGAACATTCATTCAATTATATCGAGAATTTGCATACAAACGCTTATGCGTTTATATATCTTCACCTTAGAGGAGACGTCCTATGAAGTCCTTCCTACAAAAGATGTTGCTGGCACTCGTACTGGTTACGTTGCTGGCAGGCTGTTCCAGCCTTAAACCTTTTACCGCAGAGGATTTTCGCCAGATGGGGTATAACATCCCCACCGAACAATCCACCCATAAGTAACACTATCTTTTCATGCCTCATGGGGGTCACCGGTGTTTGACCCATGAACGTTCGACCCCCATGAACGTTCGATCCTCATGAACTTTTGACCCTTTTGTATGCAGTGGGGGAGTTAGTAGCCTCAACAGGGACTCGACTGTTGCACCCTTCGATCTGGGGCACTGAGTGAGGTAATAAGACCCCGGCTGAAAGAGGGAATCGATAATAAAAAACCGAAAACCATAGCGCCTTACTCTCAATAAAGAGTTTGAATGATCGCCCCTGGAGAAACAGTAGCCCCAGGGGAATAGTCAAATAGAAGGAGTTGGTATGAACCGAAGATTGGTCCTATCGTTAGGTATCATTACCCTGATTCTGGGAATCACCATATTCTTTGGAATCCAAATTCCCAAGATTGTGATAAACAACAATGTAGACATCTTCATTCCTCCCACGGATCCTTCCAAGATCGCCTACGATGCAATGAAAGAAGTGTATGGAAGCCAAAAGATCCTGGATGTGGCATTGGAGGCAAAGGAGGGTACCGTTCTATCGGAACCTGTTCTTCGCTTGATACAGGAATTGACCGATGAGATCGAACAGATCGATGGAGTAGAAGAAGTAACATCCCTCACTAATGCCGACTTTATTGAAGGCACTGAGGAGGGGATGAAGGTTGCCCCGTTACTTGAAGAGTTCAACGGAACCGAAGAGGAAATTGGCATCCTGAAGGAAAAGCTGGATTCCTGGAAAGATCTGTACAGACGACAGCTCATTTCTGAGGATCTGCGTTCCACCCAGATCCTGGTAACCTTGCATAAGGAAGCCACTACTGAACAACAGGAATCGGTCTACCGAAGTATCTACAAGTTGGTAGAGGAACGATCGAAGGGGTTTTTGAGAAGTTACATTGCCGGGGATCCTGTAGTGGTGGTGTTGATCGAAGAGTACATGAAGAGCGACCTCCTGCGGTTGGTACCCTTCGTGATCCTGGTGGTCCTGTTGGTGCTCTTCTTCTCTTTCCATTCCCTAGAGGGGGTACTGCTTCCCCTCATTGCCGTTCTCATCAGCACCATCTGGACGGTAGGTCTGATGGCTGCCTTGGACGTATACTTTTCCCTTCTCTCTACCTGCTTGCCTATTCTGATGATAGCCGTGGGAAGTGCCTACGGGATCCATGTAGTGAGTCACTATGACGAAACGATCATTCCAGGAACGTTGTTCGGAGGCCTTCTGAAACAGATTGGAGTTCCCCTGTTTCTGGCAGCCCTTACCACGTTGATCGGATTCCTATCCCTCGCCTGGACTCCCATTATTCCTCTGAGGCACTTTGCCTTCTTCTCTGCTTTCGGAGTAACCGCCTCCTTTATCATCTCCATCGCTTTCATCCCCGCTATTCTCTTTCTTAAACGAAAGGGAAGGGTAGAACTGCCCCATGCGAAGATAGAGGAACGTACGGAGAGGGAGGCGCTTCTCGTGGGATTGCACAAGAATCTGGCACACCATCGAGGGAGGATCCTCTTCGGGATCATTCTGGTGGTGATCGGTTCGCTCATCGGTCTTTCCCAGGTAAAGGTGGACAATTCCATGATCGAGAACTTCCAGAAGGATTCGGAGATCCGCAGAGCCGACGCCTTCATCCGGGGATCCTTTGGAGGAACGAAGATCTTCAGCATCATTGTTCAGGGGGATTCTCCCGGGGCTCTTACGAATCCGGAGGTCCTGAAAGGGATGGACGAAATGGCCCAATACCTGTACCGGGAGTTCCCCGAGGTGGGGAAGGTAGTGTCTTTCACCGATTTCATCAAACGGATGAACCTGGTGATGCATTCCGATTCTCAGGAGGAAGACTTCTACGAGATTCCCTATGAACCGGCCAAGTACGGGTTAGAGTCCAAAGAACAGTTGAAGGAATTGGTGTCCCAGTACCTTCTCCTCTACAGTGGCAACCTTTCCGATTTTTCCGACAATGCCCTGGAACCGAAGGAGGCCCGGATGATCGTTCAACTCCGATCCACCAACATGGAACCGGTGGATCGGATTTCCAATGCTGCCCGTACCTATGCAAAGAACCACTTCCCCGCGGGGTATACGGTTACCATAGCCGGTTACTCGGATCTGGAAAATGCCCTCACCCACCTGGTTACAGGGTCTCAACTAAAGAGTCTCGGATCCAGCCTCGGTATCGTGTTCGGAATCATTGCGTTCACCTATCGTTCCTGGGTGGCAGGTCTATTCGGGATCATCCCCTTAGCCTTTGCCATCCTAATCAACTTCGGCATCATGGGAATCTTCGGGATTCGCCTCGATATGGTCACTGCGATGGTGGCATCCCTGGCAGTGGGAATCGGGGTGGATTATACGATTCACTTCCTGGCAGCATACAAGAGGGAACGGGAACTGGAAGAGGATGTGGAGAAGGTCACCCGAAGGGTCTATGAAACATCGGGGAAAGCCATCCTAGTGAATGCCCTTTCGGTGGGAGTGGGATTCCTCGTGTTGGTGTTCTCCAACTTCACCAGTTTACGATATATTGGAAGCCTCGTGGCGTTGACGATGCTCACCTCTTCCTTTGCAGCCCTGGTACTTCTTCCCATTCTATTGAACACGGTGAAGCCGAAATTCATACAACGGAGGTAGGTTCCCATCTAACCACAAAGCAGGACACCCCTGGGGATCGCCTTCTACTTCCCGGGGGCTTTCCTGCCCCTAAGGTACTGGAGAAGCAGGGCTAAGCCGATGAGAAAGATCCCTAGCACGTCGGTAACAAAGGCTGGATCGATGAGGAGAAGGCCGCCTGAAAGGTAAAGGACCCGTTCCCATGGTTTGGTGAGGCCCAGAAAGTACCCCTCCATGGCCGCCCCGATCCCTAGCATTCCCGCAAGGGAGGTGAGGAGGATCTGAAGTACCTTCAGGGGGGTAGACCCGATGAGAACCATCACGGGGTTCAGGGCAAAAATGTAGGGAATAATGAAGGCCGCGATGGCGATACGACTGGCGGTCAATCCCGTCCTAAAAGGATTGCTCCGGGCGATGGCGGATCCTGCGTAGGCGGCCAAAGCCACAGGGGGGGTAATATCGGCAATGATCCCGAAGTAGAAGGCGAACAGGTGGGCAGCCAGCATGGGCACCCCCAACTGGACCACCGCGGGGGCTGTAATGGTAGAGGTGATGAGATAGTTCGCCGTTGTGGGTACGCCCATACCGAGTACGAGGGAGGCCAGCATGGTAAAGATCAGAGTGGGTATCTTCAAGCCTCCTGCCAGAGCGATGAGGCCAGAGGCCATCTTCAGGCCAAGGCCCGTCAGGGTAACGATTCCGATGATGATCCCGGCAGTGGCGCACGCGATGGCAACCCCCAGAATCGAGCGGCCTGCAGTTTCCAGGGCATCGAGAAAATCCTTTGGGCTCATCCGGGTGCTTTTCCGGATCATCCCCGCAAGGACAGAAGTGAGGATACCGTAGAGGGCTGCCTTCATTGGGGTAGCTCCCTGGATAAGGAAGTAGAGGATCGCCAGGAGGGGAAGAATGAGATGCCCCTGTTCTTTCATCACCCGACCAATCCGGGGAAGTTGGTCCCGGGGAATCCCTGAAAGTCCCAGTTTCTTCGCTTCCAGGTGCACCATGATGAAGATCCCGGAAAAGTACAGAATGGCGGGAATCACCGCCGCCTTGGCTACCTCCAGGTAGGGGATGCCGAGGGTTTCCGCCATGAGGAACGCGGCAGCTCCCATGATGGGGGGCATGAGCTGTCCTCCCGTGGAGGCAGCCGCTTCCACCGCGCCGGCAAACTCCGGTTTGTATCCCAACTTCTTCATCAGGGGAATCGTGAAGCTTCCGGTGCCCACTGTGTTGGATACCGAACTACCTGAGATCGTCCCCATCATAGCAGAGGAGATTACCGCTACTTTTGCAGGCCCGCCGGCAGAGAACCCCGCGATAGCGTTTGCCACATCGATGAAGAACTTCCCTATGCCTGTTTTGTCCAGGAAGGCGCCGAACAGGATGAAAAGAAAGATGAAGGTGGAGCTCACTCCCAGGGGCAGGCCGAGGATTCCTTCCGTGGTATAGTACAGGTGACCCACGATCCTACGGAAGGAATACCCGCGATGGTTTAGGAAACCCGGCATGTAGGGGCCGAGGAACGCGTACGCAATGAAGCTACAGGCGATGATGAGGATGGGAAGACCTACCACCCTACGACAGGCTTCCAGAACGGCAAGGATCCCCAGGGTTCCCACGATGATATCGAGGGTAGTGAAAGCGCCCGCCCTGTCCATTAGACCCGTATAGTTGTAGGCGATGTAGCCGGCGCATAACCCGGCTCCCAAGGCTAGTAGACCATCGTACCAGGGGATTCGGGTATATTTTCGCCCTTTGCGGATGGGATACAGGAGGTAGGCAAGGAAAAGAACGAACAATAGGTGTACAGCTCGTTGCATCTGAGCGGGCAGGAGTCCAAAGGAAGCCGTATAGAGCTGAAAGAGGGAAAAACAAATGGCCACGATGGCCACCACTCGGTGGTGACTTCCCGAAAGTTTTCTGAATGAGGACTCCTTGTCCACCTTAGATAGGAGTTCCTCCACATCGAGTTGTGCCTGGTTCTTTACATCGGACATACAAGCTCCTTACCGAAGGAAGAATCGTGCGGCAAATGACTGGCGAGTGAACCGAATCCGCAACAGGGTGCCTGGGGGAGAAAGCCGATTCAATGGAATCACCTCCTTCCCATACCGGAACGTGGTGTTCGCTTCCCGAGGAACGAATACACCCAGCACTGGCATTTCCCGCTCGATCCCGACGTATTCTAAATAATCTCTCCTTACCTGTAAGTGTCCCTCCGATTCCTCCGGCAGGGCCGCCACCCCTGCCCCGAAGGAGTGGAATCTACTGGCGATAAGGAGGATCTTTCCATCCTGCACGGTAAACAGATCGGTGATGGGACTCTTGTTCACCGAATGTAGGTAGGAAAGCTCGAACCGGTCCCCCTTACTCCAGGGTGTGGAGTAAAGCACCTTTCCCTCCTTCGTTTCGATGGTGAGGGAAGGGAAAAAGGGGGAAAAAAAGACAAGGGAGAAGAGAACCAAAACGACTCCGGGGAACCAGAGGTTCCCCGGAACATGCACGTGAGTACAACGTTTTATTTCACTACACCTTTCTCTTTATAGTACTTTTCCGCACCCGGATGGAAGGGAACCGACACTCCTTTTACCGCTTCCTGAAGGGAGAGTTCCTTCCCCTTAGCGTGGGCCTGGGCGAGGGCCGGCTGCTGTTCGAAGAGTACCTTTGTCAGATTATAGACCGTATCGTCTTTCAGCTTCTTGCTCACGATGAGTGTGGCCTTTACGGCGAGGGTTTCCGCGTCTTGCTGCATACCGCTGTAGGTTTCCTTTTTGATGGTATAGGGGGTATAAAACTTGTACTTTTCCATGAGTTTCTGCTTCGCCGCGGAATCGATGGAAAGGAGCTTTACCCTGCCTAAGGTGGCAATTTCCTGGATGGCTGGATTGGGAATCCCCGCAGTTACGAAGAATCCGTCGATCTGCTTGTCCTTCAGGGCAGATGCGGATTCCCGGAATGAAAGCCGTTTCGCCTGCAGGTCGTTGAAGGTGAGTCCGTAGGCCTCCAGCACCTGTTTCGCGTTTGCCTCCACTCCGCTCCCCGCGTCTCCCACAGAGATGCTTTTTCCCTTCATGTCGGCCACCGAATTGATCCCGCTATCAGGGTTCACCACGATTTGCACGATCTCCGGATACAGAGTGGCGATGGTTGCGAAGGATTCGATCTTCTCTCCATTGAAGAGTTCGATTCCCTTGAAGGCATAGTCCATCACGTCGTTCTGCACGATAGCGAGTTCCGCCTCTCCCTTACCGACGAGACGGATGTTCTCCTTCGAGGCACCGGTAGCTTGCGCGGTAACGTTCATCCCTTTGATGTTGGTGTTCCAGATCTGTGCCATGGCTCCGCCGAAGGGATAGTAGGTACCTGCCGTACCGCCGGTGGCAATGATCAGGTTCACCTTTTCTGCTTCCTTTTGCCCCCCTGCATAGAGAAGGGGTACACATAACGAAAGAGCTACCCATAGAACAAAGAATTTTTTCATGAGGTTCCTCCTGTTTAAGTTCTTACCATGAAAATGCATAATCTGCAAGGTTGAATTGAAGACTTCGCAAGGACAGGGTTATTCACCAAACGGTTTTTGCGAAAAATCTGCGCGTTAAGGTTCAGGGCGCCTGGGAAAGAACAGCACGGTCCGAACCCGTTTCCTTCGCAGGGATTCCACCTGGAAATCCCCCCAGGGGGTAGAGATGCGTTCCCCTTCCTGGGGAATGTTCTCCGCCAGTTCCGTGACAAGACCTGCCACTGTCTGGGTTTCCCGGCTTAGGGGAATCTCGATATTGAGGGTATCGTTTAAAGTGTAGAGAAGGGTATTCCCTTGAATCCGATAGCTTCCGTCCGGCAGTGCCTGGATGGGTTCCTCTTTTCGTTCCTCATTCTCGTCGTACATTTCCCCCACGATCTCTTCCAGTACATCCTCGTAGCTCACGACCCCTGCCAAGCCTCCGTACTCATCCAGGACGATGGCCAGATTGGTATCCTTTTCCCGTAGGAGGCTCAGGAGTTTGTAGAGGTTGGTATGGACAGATACGAACACTGCGGGCCGCATCAGAAAAGAAAGGGGAAGATCCTTATTCCCTTGAAGGTAGTGGGTAACCCCTTCTTTGGTGAGGAGGATCCCCACGATGTGTTCAGGCTCGTGACGGTACAGGGGGATTCGAGAGAACCCTTCTTTCAGAATTCTCGGCAATGCCTCCTCTAAGGTCATCTCTACCGGAAGACTGAATACTTCAGTCCGGTGGGTCATGATGGCACGTACGGGGATCTCGGAGAAGCGGAGGATACTCTTCATCATTCGAGTCTTTTCCGTATCGAGGATGCCTGTGTCCTTTGCCAGATCCACCACATGGAACAATCCCTCGAGGGTCAACGCTTGCCCTTTGGCTGGACCTGTGAGCCGAGCAATGAGGAAGCTCACCGCTCCGATGAAGTAGATGAGAGGTTTCAGGAGAAAGGACAATCCATGAATCAGCCGGACCGTGGCCACGCAGATCCCCTCGTTGTGGGCAATGGCCAGCCGTTTGGGAGCGACCTCCCCGAAGATCAGTACCACGAGGGTTACGATCCCTGTGGAAACACCCAACAGCCTATCCCCGAAGGTTTGGAGGGTATACTCGGTTACCAGGGCAGAGGTAGCGATGTTCACAAGGTTGTTGCCGATCAGAATCGTGGTGAGGTACGTATCGGGATGGGACTTGAGCCGTTCTAGAAGGAGTCCCACTTTGGGATGTGTGCGTTTCAGCTTTTGAATCTGAAGTAGCGATAGGGAGGTGAAGGCGGTTTCCGAAGCGGAGAAGAATCCACTGAGAAAGAGCAGTAAGAGTATTACGATCC
>Ga0209381_1000688_pt1 | contig 73502 bp, 55 predicted proteins | sample DewCreD2012metaG_FD_184111 | JGI IMG/M metagenome (GOLD analysis project Ga0209381, IMG submission 184111) | Hot spring sediment bacterial and archeal communities from British Columbia, Canada, to study Microbial Dark Matter (Phase II) - Dewar... ... | reverse complement strand
GCCTGGGCGGAGCGCCTCATGAGAGCCCTCAGCTGACCTGCGCGAGCAGTTCACGCACCTTCTTTTCGATGTCGGCTGGAGGCTTGTTTTCCAGCGCCGCCTGCAATTCCGCCCGCGCCCGCGTCCTGTCGCCTTTTTTCAGCAACGCCGCTCCGTAATGATAACGGAATGCGGGCTCGTCAGGGTATTTCTTCACCAGACCCTGGAAAATCTGCATGGCGGAATCGAGATCGTTTTTCTTGAGGAAAATCCAGCCGACGGTATCGGCAATATACCGCTGCTGAGGCAGCCTCTGCAGAGCCATCTGCGCCAGCCGCAGGGCTTCGTCGAGGTCGCCGCCGTGCTCGCTGAGCAGGTAGGCGAGGTTGTTCATGGCGATGGGCGTGTTCGGATTCAGTTCCAGGGCCTTGCGGTAGGCGGCGATGGCCTCCTGGTAGCGTCCCGACACTTCATAGGCGTAAGCCAGCCGGAGCGTGGCCTCGAGACTCGAAGGCGTGATCTGCAGCGCACGCTGGAACGCAAGGATCGCTCTGGGAAGGTCGCCGTTGAACTGATGGGCCTGGCCGAGCAGCAGATAGAGGTAGTCCCAATTCTGATCCCGCTCCGCGAGACGGATCAGCTCCCGCACGGCAAGAGGATAGTCCGCCACGCGGAGAGCGGTGCGGGCCACAAGCAGCCGCACGCGCGCGTCTTCCGGGTTTTTTGCGAGCTCAGCCTGCGCCAAAGCCAGTGCTTCCTTTTCCCGGTTTTGCGCCAGTTCCACTTCCACGCGTCCAGTCAGGGCCCGTACGTCTTTGGTCTTCTCGTACAATTCGCGAAGGCGGGCGTCCGCCTGTGCGTAGCGGCGCTCGGCCAGGTCGAGAAATGCCATCTGCAGCTGGGCTTCCCGGTAATTGGGGAACTCCTTGAGAAGTTCCGCCAGGATGTTCTTTGACTCGCTGTAATTGCCGAGCCCAGTGTACGCGGCGGCCCGGAAATACCGTCCTTCCGGGTGCCGTGGATTGATGGTCAGCACGTCGGCGGCGATCTGCTGGAGCTCGCGCCACTGTTCACGGTCCATGGCGATCTGGGCCAGTGCAAGGCGGGGCTCCAGGAAATTGCGCTGCATGCGCGCAGCCTCGAGGAAAGCGGTCCGGGCCTCGTCGATCTTCCGGTTGGCCAGCAGGGCGAGGCCAAGGTTGAACCGGATGACAGGATTGGCGGGGACGTCTTTGGCGAGCTGCTGGAACTCTTTCAGAGCCGCCGCGGCATCCTTGTCGAGGATAAGGAGGGCGCGCCGGGCGCGGCTTTCCGGATCTTTGGGCGCGTCCTCGAGCACATCCGCATAGGCTTTCTCCGCCTCGTCGCGCTTGCCTTCCAGCAGCAGCAGGCTGGCCAGGCGCTTGCGGTATTCGCTGCGCCGCACAGTGTCCTTCTCTGCCGCTTTCATGCCTTCCTCGTAGAGAGCGCGCGCGTCGGCGAGCCTTCCGATGCTGCGGTAAAAATCTCCGGCGATCATCGGGCCATTGTCGAATCCCGATCCGGGTTGCGTCAGCGATGCAAGAGTTTTTTGCATGTCCTCCGGTTTCTGCATCCGGAAGAAGTGGGTCGCCAGCATCAGCCGCCCCAGGGGATCTTTCGGGTTTCGCGCGATTCGATCCCGGCATACCGCTTCTGCATCGGCAATGCGGCGCTGGCGCATGCACAGGTTGTAGAGGGCATCCCAGGCCGGGCCAAGCGCCGGATCCTTTTCCAGCGACTGCCGCAGCAGCAGCTCCGACTCCTGCGCCTGGCCGAGCCCGAGCAAAGTGATTCCGGCACTCGCGAGGGCCAGCGCAGAATCGGGCTTGTTTTTCCGTGCCTTTTCAAACCACTCCAAAGCTTCTTTCGGCTTTCGTTCGAGCAGAGCAATCTGGCCGGCCAGCATCTGCCCTTCAAAGGAATCAGGCTTCTTTTTCAGGAGGCTGGCAGCGATGTCGTGCGCCTGGCGGAGGGGGTAGTCTTCGATCGCGCCATGTTGCAGATACGCCATGATATGGAGGCCGGCGAGACGCACTTTCACGTCCTCGTTGTCGGGCATCAACGCCATCGCCTGACGGAGAGCCATCAACGCGCGCGTGACGTCTCCGCCTTTTTCCAGATCGCAAAGAGCCAGCCGGTAGTAAGGCTCACCCCACTCAGGGCTCTTCTGGATGGCTTTTCGAAAGGCGATCGCCGCCTCGCTGTATTTTTTCTGTTCCAACAACTCCATTCCCTGGCGGTGGTAGCGCTCCGCTACCATCCGTTTGGCCGGCGAGCAGCCTGAGAAGAGGGCCATGACCGCCACCATGGCAGCGAGGGCCGGCAGGGGACAGCAGCGGCGCAGGATGCCCCTGCCACACGCTGATAGGGAGTCTGAGAAAAGCATTCTGTAAAATCCCCCAGAGATCAGTTCAGTGCCGTTCCGCCTGCGCTCGTGGCAGTGAGCGGGAAGGCTGCACATGCATCACCCCAACGCCGCATCATACAGCCTGCGCGGCTGGAACAGTGACAGCCCATTCACTGGAACGCGGACGCCGACTTATTATCAATCCTACGTCAGATCCGCCTGGGACGGTACCCATCAGAAGTGGCGGTTGGTACCAGACCCGTCTTGCCCCGGTAACTGGTCCTGGAGAGCCGAGCTGTACGGCGGACCTCGATTCAGGGACGCGTGCGTTTGGCCGCACGGATCTGTTCGAGCCTTTGGGCCATTGCCCGTACCCGCTCCGGCTGCCGGCCGGCCAGGTTGAAACGCTCGCCCGGATCCCGGTCCAGGTCATAGAGCTGCGGCTCGGAGTCATTCCCGAGTTCGGTCTTGGTGTCCGCGTTGATCCTCGGACCCTTGCCGGGCGCCACATATTTCCATCGCCCGATGATCAGCGAGAGGGAGCCGGCGTGCTCCACGAGGTGTTCACGGCCCATCCCGGATTCGCCAAGCAGCGCCGGGAGAATGTCGAAACTGTCTGGCGCAGCAGATTCGTCAACCACCGCTCCAGTGAGGGACGCGAACGAGGCGAACAGGTCGATCTGGCTCACCAGCGCCGCGGACTGCGCACCTCGTTTCACCCGTTCCGGCCAGCGCACGAAGAACGGCACGCGGGTGCCGCCCTCGAAGTTGCTGTACTTTCCGCCTCGCCACGGGCCTGCGGGGCGGTGATTGCCGAGTTTCTCGACGGCTTCATCCCTGTACCCGTCGTCAACAACCGGCCCGTTGTCGCTGGTGAAGATGACGAGCGTGTTGCGCGCCAGGCCGTGCCGGTCGAGCGCGTTCAGAATTGTCCCCACGCACCAGTCAAGCTGCAGGATGACGTCGCCGCGCGGCCCCATGCCGGAGCGTCCCGCAAAGCGCGGGTGGGGGACACGCGGTACGTGGATATCGTGGGTCGAGAAATAGAGGAAAAAGGGATCGCTCCGGTGTTTCTCGATGAACGCGAGGGCTCTGGCGGTGATCGTGTCCGCCATGTCTTCGTCCTTCCACAGGGCCGCACGGCCGCCCGTCATGTAGCCAATGCGGCTGATGCCGTTGACGATGGCCATGTCGTGGCCGTGGCTGGGGTGGAGCCTCAGCAGATGCGGATGCGTGCGGCCGAGCGGCTCTCCGGGAAAAGGCTCTTTGAAGCTGACGCGGATCGGGTCGGACGGGTCGAGGCCGGCGACACGGTGGTTTTCGACATAGACGCAAGGGACACGGTCGCCGGTGGCGGGGATAATGAAGGCGGAATCGAAGCCGATCTCGAGCGGACCTGGGCGGATCTCGCCGTTCCAGTCGAGATCGCCTCTGCCAAGCCCGAGATGCCATTTGCCCACCACGCCAGTGCGGTAGCCGCGCTGGCGGAGCATGGCGGGCAGGGTCGGGCGTCCGGGCTCGATGATGAGCCGTGCATCGCCGGGCAGCACACCCGTGCCCGGCCGGCGCCATGCGTACTCTCCGGTCAGAAGCGCATAGCGCGAGGGCGTACACGTTGCAGAGGGTGAGTGGGCGTGCGTGAAGCGCACTCCTTCCCGGGCGATGCGGTCGATGTTTGGGGTGCGGATGCGGCGGGCACCGTTGGCGCTGACGTCGCCGTAGCCCAAATCGTCGGCGTAAATGAGAACGATATTGGGAAGGCGCTGTTGCGCCGCCCGGATGGCGAGAGGGGCGCCTGCCAGCGCGCCCAGAAAGCAGCGGCGATCCGGAAGCATGGAGGGCGAGGAACGCATTCCCATGGCAGCATACTCCGGGCGAAGACTGCGCGGGAAGCCTTGTTTACCGCATTTTCACGCAGGAATCGGCAGGCTCTGGATAAAATCGGAAGTGTCATGCCGCATCTGGGGCTGCCTGAACTTACCCGGCGCTCGTTTTCGCTTTCCCTGCTCGGCGCCAGAACCGTGCTCCGGGCTGAGGAGCCGGAAATGCACTGGGCGCTGCTGTCGGACACGCATATTCCGGAGGACGCCGAAGATGCCTATCGCGGCTTCCGCCCCGTGGAGAACCTGAAGAAGGTCGTGCCCATGGTGCTGGATGCGAAGCCGCAGGGTGCGCTGATCTGCGGCGACGCTGCGCGGCTGAAAGGGACGGCGGGCGATTATCAGGCGCTCAGGAATCTGCTCGAACCGGTCGCGAGGCAGATGCCCGTGGCGATTGCGCTAGGCAACCATGACGACCGCAAGAACTTCCTGCAGGTCTTCGGCGCTGCGCAACAGGGAGCTCAGCCGGTCAAGAACCGGCATGTGCTGGTCATTGAAAGCCCTGCCGTGCGTTTCATCGTGCTCGACTCGCTGATCATGCCGAACTTCACGCCAGGCCTGCTGGGCAAGGACCAGCGGACCTGGCTGGCGCAATATCTGGACTCGGCATCACCCCTGCCAACGGTTCTCTTCATGCACCACACGCCGGACGACAGCGACAGCGCGCTGCTGGACATGCCGCGGCTGATGGAGATCATCAAGGACCGGAGGATCGTGAAGGCGGTCGTCTTCGGCCACAGCCACCGCTATCTGCATCTGGCCTGGGAGGGCATCCAGATGATCAACCTGCCTGCGCTGGGCTACAACTTCAACGACGATCAGCCCGTCGGTTGGGTGGATGCCGTGTTCACGGGAAAAGGCGCGACGCTGACTCTGCACGCGATCGGCGGCAACACGGAGCGCAACGGCAAGTCCGTGGTTCTTCCCTGGCGCGCGTAAGCGGCGTTGCACGATATGATGGCTTCCCGGAACTCCGGGGGCCACGATGGAACGCTTCTCCGCTTTCGAGCTTCCCGACTGGCTGATTCTGGCCGGCTATCTCATCGGCATTGCGCTTCTGGGCCTCTGGATCGGCCGCCGCGTGGGGCGCACGGATCAATACTTTCTGGGGGCGCGGCGATTCAACCGCTGGGTGATGATCGCGCAGAGCTTCGCCTCCGGCACGCACGCAGACATGCCGGTGTCTCTGGCCGGGGCCGTGTACGCGCGCGGGTTCAGCGCCATCTGGTTCCAATGGAAAAACATGTTCGCCACGCCGTTCTACTGGCTGATGGCGCCCCTGTACCGGCGGATGCGGCGGACGACGATCGCCGAATATTTCGAGGACCGTTATGGCCACTGGATGGGCGCCGCGTACATGGTCTTCGCCCTGGCGTTTCTCACCATCAACCTGGCCAGCATGCTGAAGGGCGCGGCCAAAGTGATCAGCCAGGCGGCCGGCGGCGATATTCCCGTGAATGCCATCGTGGTGGCGATGACCGCGGCTTTTCTTCTCTACAGCTTCATCGGCGGACAGGTAGCAACGGCATGGACGGAACTGGTGCAGGGCTTTCTGATCATCGTCCTGTCTTTCATGCTGATCCCGCTGGGCTGGGACCTCGCGGGCGGAATCAGCGGCATCCGCGAGGCTCTGGGGCCGGAGCGGCTGATGCTGACTGCGCCGGAAGGCATCGGTCCATGGTTCATCCTGATGCTGACGATCAACGGCCTGATCGGCATCACCAGCCAGCCGCACATCATGGGCATGGTGGCGACAGGGAAGAACGAGGCGGCCTGCCGCGAGGGGTTCCTGTACGGAACGTTCGTGAAGCGCTTCTGCACGCTGGGCTGGGCGCTGACGGGGCTGGTGGCAGCGGCGCTTCTGGCGAAGGGCGTGTTTGGCACGGCCACGCTGCATGACGCCGAGGAGGCGTTCGGCTTTGCGTGCCGCCATCTGCTTTTTCCCGGCGGCAAGGGACTGCTGGTGGCCTGTCTGCTGGCGGCGAACATGGCGGCGTGCTCGGCGTACATGGTCAGCGCAGGCGCGCTGTTTACTCGCAATCTCTACGGGCGCTATTTCGTGCGGAGCCGCGACGACCGGCATTATCTGTGGGTTGGGCGGATGAGCGGGCTCGCCATCACTCTGTTGGGTGTGCTCTACGCGTTGTTTCTGATTGACAACGTCCTGAACACATTTCTTCTGACAGAGACGCTGGCGACCTACGTGGGCATCGTGGTGCTGGGTGGGATTTTCTGGAGGCGCGCGAACCGCTGGGGCGCGGTGGCGGGCATCACCGCAGCGATGACGGCGAACTTCGCCATCTACACGTGGCTTGGGCAGCGGTTCGACCACTGGGACCCGAACGTCTTTCTGGCGGCGTTGGTGTGCGGCGTCTCCGTGTTCGTCCTCGTGAGTCTGGCAACCCGGCCGGAGCCATCAGACGTGCTGGACGAGTTCTTCCACCGTCTGCGCACGCCGAGCCACATGGATCCCGCCGCGGCAAAACCGGAAGAAGTGGAGCGCGAGGCGGCGCAGCGGGGCGAGCAGCTGCTGCTGAACCACCTGCTGCACCCGCTGCGCGGCGCCGCGGGCCAGCCCTTCTGGCGGGCCTACCGGATCGATCTGCAAGGCTTCCTGCTCGGGTGGGCGATCGCGCTGGGCATGGTGGGGCTGGCGTGGCTCATCGTGAGGTGAGCCCGCGTTTGTCTGGAACGAGGACTCGGCGGCTCAGCTCATGCGCGCGATGCTTTCGAGCAGTTCTTCGGGCTTCACGGTGGCCGTGCCGAGCTTGCCGACAGCAACGCCGCTGGCATGATTGGCCAACTCCGCGGCTTCGCGTGGCGAGGCGCCGGCCGCCAGGGCGAGAGTAAAGACGGCGATGGCGGTATCCCCTGCGCCCGAGACGTCGAACACTTCCCGGGCGCGCGTGGGAGTGTGGTAGGGCTCAGCGCCGCGCTCAACCAGTAGCATGCCGTGCTCGCCCATGGTAATGAGCACCATCTGCGTGTCCCAGCGTTCCAGCAGCCGCGCCGCGGTCTCTTGAGGAGAAGCGTTGGGCAGAACACCGGCGGCGGCGCGGGCTTCCTTGAGGTTGGGCTTCACGACGGTGACACCGTGCCATTCGACCGGGCTGAGCGGGCTGGGATCGACAGCGATGATACGCCCGCGGGCCAGACGGCAGATGCCATCGGCCATGCCCGCAGTGAGGAAGCCTTTGGCGTAATCGGAGAAGATCACAGCGCTCCAGCCGCCGCTCTGCGCGGCCAGAATTTCGAGAACCTCCCGCTCGACGGAAGAAGGAACGCGGCGGCGCTGCTCGCGGTCGATGCGGACCACCTGCTGATGGCGGGCGATGACGCGGGTCTTCACGATCGTGGGGGCATCCGCCGAGACCGCCACGGCAGCGTCATCGATTTCGGATGCCCGCAACAGGGCAGCCAGCTTCCCGCCCGCGGCGTCATCTCCGCGGACGCCAGCCATGCTGACGCGCGCGCCGAACTCGCGCAGGTTGCGAGCCACGTTGGCCGCGCCTCCGGCGAAGAACGATTCGCCCGTCACCTCGACGACGGGCACGGGCGCCTCGGGCGAGATGCGGCTCACATCGCCCCAGAGGAACTCGTCCAGCATGACGTCGCCGGCGACGAGAATGTGCTGGCGCGGGAATTGTGCGATGAGTTGTTCGGCGCGCTCGAGTCGCATCGCTCAGCCTACCGGAGTGTAGCAAAGCCGGGCGCAACGCATCACAATTCCGGCCAGGCATGTTTCGGGTAGCGGCGCATCAGTTCGCGCCGCACCTGCGGGTAGAGCCGTTGCCAGAAGCCTTTGAGATCCTGGGTCACCTGCACGGGGCGCTGGCTGGGGGCGAGCAGGTGCACGACGAGAGGCGTGTTCTCGGGACCGATGCGCGGCGTCTCGTTCATGCCGAAGAAGTCCTGCAGGCGCGAGGCGACGTACGGCGGGGCTCCATCGGGGTAGTGAATGCGCGCCCGCCGCCCTGAGGGAAGCACGAGGAACTCCGGGGCGAGCCGGTCCAGGCGGGATGCGCGCTCGCCAAGTTCAGCCCGCACTGCCGCTTCGAAGCCGCCATCAGCCGCCGCGCGCCGCAATTCATCGAACGATTTCAGCCCTTCGCACAGGCGCCGCAGCACGCGCTCGGGATCCGGCTCGGGCAGTCCGGCGAATCGGATCCGGTTGCGCAGCCTGGTCCATTCCTCTTCCTCAACGAACCGCCCGATGCCGGCTTCCATCGCTTTGCGCGCCAGCAGGTCGGCGGCTTCCTCCGGGTCAGGCTGGTGGCGGCGGGACTCCTCAACGACGAGTTCGTCATAGAGCAGGCGCGAGACTTCTTCCACACGCCCAGCCTCCCGGTTCCACTCGAGGCTCGTCTCTTCGCGCAGGCGCTCGGGAAAGACATCCAGCAGCAGCTCAGGCTCGATGGCAACAGCGGTCCGGACAACGGGCAGCCCGCGCTCCGGGCGTTCTTCCGTTTCGAGAGCCACGAAAAACTCCGCCTTCTCGATGCCCCCGTCCCGCGCCAGAAGCGCCGAGCTCCCGTTCGACAGCAGCAGCTCCTGCCCTTTTCTCCGGCGCGCGACACGGTCAGGGAAAGCGCGCAGGACGCACTCATCCAGCGGTGCCGAGGCGCGCTTTGGCGCGAGTCCGCGGAGCTGTCTTTCAATCTGGGCGGCCTGTGCTGGATGGGATGCGGACAACTCGGCCGCCAGCCGGCAGGCGGCCGCACCGCCCCGCTCGACCAGCGCGGCGAGCCTGGGATGCAGGGGGAGCTCCGCCAGGCGGCGCCCGAACTCCGTGAGACGGCCGCTGCGGTCCAGCGCCCCCAGCCTCTGGAGCAATTCCTCTGCGGCCGCCGTGGCCTCTTCCGGAGGCGGAGTGAGCCACTCGAGTTCGCCCGGATCGACAACGCCCGCGGCATGGAGGTGCAGGCAGAGCTGAGCGAGTTCCCGCCGAAGAATCTCGGGCATCTCGTGCTCCGGGCGGCGGAGAAAATCCTCCTGCGAGTACAGCCGCACGGCCAGGCCGGGCGCGGTGCGGGCGGCGCGGCCGGCGCGCTGGACGGCGGAAGCGCGGCTGATGCGCCGGACTTCCAGCCGGGGCAGGCCGCTCCAGGGCGAATCGGAGGGGATGCGGGCGAGGCCTGAGTCAACGACGATCCGCACGCCAGGAATCGTAATGCTGGACTCGGCAATGTTGGTGGAGAGCACGATGCGGCGGCGCGCGCCCGGCGTGACGGCACGGTCCTGCTGTTCCGGAAGCAGGTCGCCGTGCAGTGGCAGGATGTCCGCCTCCTGAGCAATGCGGCGGCGCGAGAGCGCTTCCGCAGAGCGCCGGATTTCAGCCGCACCGGGAAGGAAGACGAGAACGCCGCCGTCGGCTTGCGCAAAGCTGCGCTCGACGGCTTCCACGACCAGCTCTTCGAGCGGTTGGGCGGAGTGCGGCGTGTACTGCAGCTCCAGCGGAAACAGGCGGCCCTCGCTGCGGAGAACGGGGCAGCCATCGAGAAGGGCGGCCACGGAAGCGCCGTCGAGAGTGGCTGACATGACGATGAGACGCAGGTCCGGGCGGCGCACGCGCTGGAGCCGCCAGAGCAGAGCCAGGGCGAGATCGCCCTCGAGGTGGCGCTCGTGGAACTCGTCGAGGACGACAGCGCTGACGCCCTCGAGGAGCGGGTCGGAGAGCAGCCGGCGGACAAGCAATCCTTCCGTCAGGTAGACAAGCCGCGTGCGCGGCCCCGCGGCTTTCTGGAAGCGCACCTGCCAGCCGATGGTTTCTCCCGCTGCCTCGCCCCGCTCGGACGCGGCGCGCTGTGCGGCGAGCCGGGCGGCAAGGCGCCGCGGCTCGAGCACGAGAATCTGGCCAGGAAGCGTGTCCAGCAGGGCGGGGGGAACGCGCGTGGTCTTGCCCGCTCCGGGTGGAGCTTCCAGGACGAGATTCGGCCCGGCGGCCAAAGCGGCGCGGATGTCATCGAGGATCGCGTCGACCGGAAGGCGCTCCACATATACACTGTAGCTATGGCAGTTACCGTCCAACCGCCCGCCCGCCTGCTTTTCGGCCCCGGCCCCTCGCCAGTCCATCCGCGCATTTATGAAGCGATGAGCCGCCCGATTGTCGGCCATCTGGATTCGTATTTCTTTCAGATCAATGAGGAAATCCGGCAAGGATTAAACGCCTGCTTCGGCACGAAAAACGAGTTCACGATGGTGATCTCTGGCACGGGCAGCGCCGGCATGGAGTGCGCCATTGCGAATTTCGTGGAGCCCGGCTCGACGGTGGCCGTGTTCGCCAATGGCTATTTCAGCGACCGGATCACGGAGATGGCTCGGCGCCACGGCGCGAAAGTGGAGCGCCTGGAAAAACCGTGGGGGCAGGTCTATACAGATGCCGAGGCGCGTGAGTTCCTCCTCGCCGTGCGCCCTCAGGTGGCGGCGTTTGTGCATGCGGAGACCAGCACCGGAGCGCAACAGCCCGGAGACGGCATCTGCAGGGCGGCGCACGAGGTTGGAGCGCTGGTGATCGCGGACTGTGTCACCAGCCTCGGCGGCATGCCCGTGCACGTGGACGAGACGGGGATCGACATCGCTTACAGCGGCACGCAGAAAGCGCTGGGCGCGCCTCCGGGCCTGGCCCCGATCACATGCTCGCCGCGGGCGGTCGAGTATTTGCGCCAGAGAAAATCGACCCCTGCATCGTGGTATCTGGATCTGAAATTATTGCTCGAATACTACGAAAGCGCTCACCGCTATCACCATACGGCGCCGATTTCCATGTTTTATGCCCTGCGGGAGGCGCTGGCGATTATCGAGGAGGAAGGACTGGAGAACCGGTGGGCGCGGCACCGGCGGAATCATGAACGCCTGGTGGCCGGACTGGCCGAAATGAGGGTCCGGATGCATGTGGCGGAAGGCGAGAGGCTATGGACGCTGAACACACCGGTCGTGCCCGAGGGAGTGAGCGACGCCATGATCCGCCAGCGTCTGATGGAGACGCGCGGGATCGAGATCGCAGGAGGTTTCGGCCCGCTGGCGGGCAAAGTGCTCCGCATCGGCACGATGGGCTACGGCTCCACGGAAGAAAACGTCGATCTGCTGCTGGAGGCCCTCCGGGAAACATTGGCGGCGGGCGCGCGCGCCTGACCGGCTGCCTCATCCGTTCAGGTGCAGGCGGCGAGCGTCTTTTCCAGCCCCTGTTCGAGCGTGGTCGCGGGACGCCAGCCAAGCTCGCGCGCGGCCTTTTCGATGGAAGCGTGCATGTCGAGCACTTCGTCCGGCCGTGGCCGGCCGAGATCGGCCAGCGGCTTGGACACCCGGGTGAGCCGGCAGAGAAGCTCCGCGAGTTCGGCAATGCTTGTGGAAACGCCGCTGCCAGCATTGAAGACGCCTGTGACTGAGGAAGCCGCAAGGCGGGCCAGCAGATCAACGAAATCCCCGATGTACAGGAAGTCGCGGCGAGGCCGGGCATCGAGAACTTCAATCCTCTCGCGGGATGGATCGAGAACCTGGCGGATCAGGGTGGGGATCAGGAAAGAATCCCTCTGACCGGGGCCGTAAAGGTTGAACGGCCGGACGATGGATACGGGCACGCCAAAAGTCCGGGCGTAGTAGCGGGCGATTTCTTCGGCCAGGATTTTGGAGTGGCCGTAGGGGTTGAACGCTTCCAGCGGATGGTCCTCGTCGATGGGAAGGTAGCGGGGCGTGCCGTAGACGTAACTGCTGACCAGAACGAGCCGGGAGCCGCTGCGGCGGCAGTATTCGAGGACATTGGCCGCGGCGAGGGTGTTCGCGCGGTAATATGCCGGAGGGTCCTGCCAGCTCTCCGGAACGAAGGAACGGGCGGCGAGGTGGATGACGGCGTCTATGCCCTTCGCGACGGGGGACGTTTCGGCGAGGTCGCCCTGCGCGAGATCGTGCGGAACAACCTCGTGGCCGTCGGCAGCGAGGCGTGGCAACAGATGCGAGCCGACGAAACCGCCAGAGCCGGTGACGAGGATTCTCATGGCAGGAGCGCGCGCCGGATGGGGCCCTCAAATTCCTCGATTGCCTGCATGTAATCGTCCGGGCGCCCAATGTCGCGCCAGTAGCCCTGATGCTCATGAACGTGGACCGGCTCGCCGGCGGCGAGCATGTCCCGCATCAGATGATCAAAACCATAGCGGACGCCGGCGGGGATGAAATCCAGAGTGCGGCGGCTGACGGCGTAAATGCCCATGCTGACCATGTAAGTGGATGCAGGCTTCTCTTCGAAGCCGCGCAGGATGCCGGCGTCGTCGACATGCAGCACGCCATAATCGATGACCTGCCTGCGGCGGCTGGCGGCGATGGTGAAACAGCGCCCCTCGCGAATGTGAGCGTCCAGAAATCCGCGCAGATCGAGATCGGACAGCACATCGCCGTTCATGACGAGGAAATGGTCCGGCAGGTCGGGAATCAGGCGCAGCGGCCCCATGGTGCTGAGGGGCTGGCTCTCGAGCGAGTAGTCGATTGACACGCCCCACTTCTCTCCGTCGCCGAAGAAGGCGCGGATGAGTTCCGCCTGGTGGTTGACGGCCATTGTGATGCGGCGGAATCCGTGGCGGATGAGCTGGCGGACAACCACTTCGAGGATGGGATACTCGCAGACGGGCATCAGCGGTTTAGGCAGAACGACAGTGTAAGGGCGGAGCCTGGTACCCTGCCCGCCGGCCAGGACGACGGCACGGTCAGACATTGTAAATCTCCGGTTTGTAGCGCCGCAGGTTGTCCGGATTGCGGAACCATTCAATGGCGCGGGACAGTCCCTGCTCCAGGGAGATGGAGGGCGACCATCCCGCGGCGGCGCGCAATTTGGAGGCATCGCACAGAAGGCGCCGCACTTCGCTCTTTTCGGGGCGGAGCCGGGCAGGGTCCTGTTCGACTTCGACGGAGACATCCATGAGCCCGGCAATCGTGCGGTACAGATCTGCGATGCGGATTTCCCTTTCGCTTCCGATGTTGAACACTTCGCCGGAGCCCTGCGGGGCCGAGGCCACAGCCATCAGTCCGCGGCAGGTGTCCTCGACGAATGTGAAATCGCGGGTGGTGTCCAGATCGCCGAGCTTCACCTGCCGGCTGCCTGCGGCCAGCTGCGAGATGATTGTGGGGATGACGGCGCGCGCGGACTGTCGCGGGCCGAAGGTGTTGAACGGGCGGGCCACGACGACCGGCACATCGAACGAGTAGTAGAAACTGAGGGCGATGGCGTCGGCGCCAATCTTGCTGGCAGCGTAGGGGGACTGGCCGCACAATGGGTGCTTCTCGTCGATGGGAACGTACTGCGCCGTCCCGTACACTTCGCTGGTGGACGTATGGACGAACCGTTCCAGGCCGGAGGCGCGCGCCGCCTGGCAGAGGTTCAATGTCCCGTGAACATTCGTTTCAACAAAGCTGGATGGGGCGCGGTAGCTGTACGGAATGGGGATCAGCGCAGCGAGGTGGAAGACGACTTCCGCGCCGCGCAACAGTTCCATGCACAGGTGCGGATCGCGGATGTCGCCGGTGACGACGCGGACGTCTTTCAGGCAGGGCAGATCTTCAAGCCAGCCCCAGTGGTTGAACGAATTGTACAGGGCGAGCGCCGTCACTTCCGCGCCGGCGGCGGCGAGATGCTCGACCAGATGGGAGCCGATGAAGCCATCGGCGCCAGTGACGACGACGCGTTTGTTCCGCCAGTTCATGCTCTGAGTTTCATGATAGCGGGAGGCCGCTGCGCTGCCGGAATTCAATCAGAAGCTGGTTGAGCTGTTCGGCGCGCCGGCGCCAGGTGGCGGCGCGGGCTTCGGCGCGGCGGGCTTCCTCCAGACTGGGATCGTCCTCCTCAAGGGCCTCCCTGACAGCCTGGGCGAACCCTGCGGCGGAGCTTGCCTGGCGGACCAGCGCTCCAAAACGGTCCAGCTCCGCCAGCGGGCTCGTGACCACGGGTAGCCCGTGGTGGAAGTACTCGTAAATTTTCAACGGGTCTGTGTACGGCCCGAGGGGACCCTGAAACGGAATCAGCCCGACGCGAAACTGCGCGAGCATGGCTGGCGTCTCCTCAGGCGGAATCTCTCCCGGGAACTCCACGTTGCTGAGGCCGGACAGGGCGCGGCGCACGGATGGAGCGGCATGCCCGGCGAGAAGAAAGCGGACGCCGGGCAGGGCGCGCGCGGCTTCCGCCACGGCTTCGGTCCAGAACCAGTCTTCGAGCGCGCCCAGGTAGCCGGCGACCGGCGCTGAAGGGCGGCTGGCAGGGGCCGGAGGCCAGTCTGGCACGCCGTTGCGCAGAAGGAATGAGCGATTTTCCAGCGCCGGCAGAGCCTGGCGGAACTCGGCCATCAACGAGGAGGCGGAGAAAATGGCGAGGTCAGCGGCCTGCAGTGATTCCGGCTCTGCCGCGACTATAGCGGGCGCCAGGTTCCGGAAACCGGCCAGCCAGTCGTGGCAGTCGTAAGCGAGCAGCGCCTTCCAGCGCTCGCGGAGATCCAGCGCGCACTCCTGCCACGTGGGCAGAGCGCAAACGATGTCCAGTCTTTGCGCTCCTGCCCGCTGGAGGGCCCAATGCAGAGCATCGGCGACGGCGCGCGACTCGCCGGTGGTGAGCAGCCGATGGTGGAAGACCGGTTCCGTGCGAAGCGGAGCATGGATTTCGAAGAGCCGCTCGTCGAGCTGCGCCAGAGCGGGCGGACGGCGGCGCCAGGGAGCAGCCGTATACTCGCGTCCCAGATGCGGATTGAGGAGAAAGCAGCGGCGCCCCAGACGTGCCAGGGCGATCGCCAGCCGCTGGGTCCGCTGAATGCGGTGGTGCCAGTCGGTCATGGGCAACAGCAGGACGTCGGGCAGGGATGGATGGGGCGGAGGGATCTGCAGGCTGGGAGCGTGCCCCTCAAACTCGTGCGGCACCTGCCAGCACCGGGTAAACTCGGGCGGTCTGCTGGAGGGGCGCAGGGGGAAATAGACAAAGCGGAGATAGAAGGGGCGAATCGCCTCTCGCAGGGGCTCGATGGAGGTCGCGGAATGGAACATGAAACGGCCGCCCCGCGGCTGAAATGCCGAGTACTCCTCAAGTCTAGCCGAAGCCTGGATGGCGGAAGGACGGGGGGCAAGGGCTGGCCGAGATGGCGCTCTCCCCAATCCAGAGCCAGAGAAAGATGCCCGGAAAAATTGCCGCCCCTCTTTACATCCGCGGGAGAAGTTGCTATAGTAAAAGCTCCACCACCCGCCAGGAGCGGGAGGGATTTCCCCCATCCGCCCCCCTCCCGCTCCCCCCAAGAAACCGGCCCCGAAAGGGGCTTTTTTATGGCTGCCTGATCCCCATGAGTCCGCGCAGATGCGCCGCCGCGGCTGCCGGCATGCCGTGGAGGCTGTACCCGCCCTCGAGAACGCTGACCAGACGGCCCTGAGCCCAGCGATCCGCGATCTCGAGGACCATTTCGGTCAGTTCGCGGAAGTCTTCGTCGTGGAGGCGGAACAGGCCAAGCGGATCATCGCGGCGGGAGTCGAAACCCGCCGAAACCAGCACGAACTCCGGCCGGAACCCTTCCATGGCAGGCAAAAGCTTGCGGCGGAAGGCGCCGAGAATCTCGCGGCGGCCTGACCCTGCGGGGAAGGGACAGTTCAGGGTTGTGCCGCGGGCAGGACCGTCTCCTGTTTCGTCCGGCCAGCCTGTACCTGGATACCAAGGGGCCTGGTGCGTGCTGAAGAAGAAGACGCTGGGATCATCGTAGAAGATGTCCTGGGTGCCGTTGCCGTGGTGGACGTCCCAGTCGACGATGAGGATGCGGTCTACGCCCCAGGCGCGGCGGGCGTGGCGGGCGGCAATGGCCACATTGTTGTACAGGCAGAAGCCCATGCCGCGGCTGAGAGTGGCGTGGTGCCCGGGCGGGCGGACGGCGGCGAAGGCGTTTCGGACGCGGCCTGACAGGACTGCATCCACGGCGGCCATGGCGGCCCCAGCGGCGGCGCGCGCGCTCGCGTCCGCGTACGGGCTCAGGTGCGTGTCGCCGGTGCTCAGCATGGGAGCGTGGCGGGCGATGTCCTTATTTACGGCGGCGAGATAGGCGCGGGTGTGGCACAGATGCAGGTCGTCGTCCGTGGCTTCCTGCTCTTGGAGATGCACGAGCCGGCTGAGCAGACCGTCCAGCTCCAGGCGCCGACGGAGAGCACGCAGGCGGTCAGGCGACTCGGGGTGGTCCGGCGGAGGAGCATGCAGGAAACAGGCCTGGGGAAAAACAAGACCGGTTTCACCTGTTTTATGGACCAGGTCCTCGCGGTGGGACATGCCCCATATTGTGCCAGACGGGGGCGTTCGAGCCGCGTGTAACAAGTGCGGAACCCTGAAGGGCGAGCCGCGTACCTGTTTTTCAGGAAGGCATCGTGAGCAGTCTTGCCGAACCGAGGCCCGTTGTATGAGCGCACGGATGATCCTGGCCGCGCCGAAACGCCGCATGCATGCCGGCGAACTTGCCGTGGATCTTCTGCGGCAGACGCTCTGGAACATCCGGCGCAACAGGCTGCGCAGCTTCCTCACGCTGTTCGGCATCGCCTGGGGCATCGCCTCGCTGGTGCTGATGTCGTCGCTGTCGGACGGATTCCGGCAGGGTCAGCGCAAGAACATGTCGCAGATCGGCGACAACATCGTGTTCGTCTTCGGCGGCGTCACCGAGGAGCAGGCAGGCGGGCAGCGCGCCGGGCGCCGCATCCGGTTGCGCGAGTCCGACATCGATCTGATCCGCGCCAACTGCCCGGCGGTTGCGGTCATCTCGCCGGAGCACAAGACGTGGGACGTGCCGGCGCGCAGCGCCACCAACGCCGGACGCTTCCTCACCGTGGGTGTCAATCCCGAGTATCTGAAGCTGCGGAATCTGCCGGTGGAAACCGGGCGCCCCGTGTCAGACGCGGACGTGCGCGAGGCCCGGCGCGTGGCTGTTTTGGGCGCCAGCGTCCGCAAGCAGCTTTTCGAGCGCAATCCGCGTCCTCTCGGGGAGACGATCACCCTCAACGGCTATCCGTACGAGGTGATCGGCGTAATGAGCGAGAAGGAGCAGAACAGCTCCTACGATGGCTGGGACAACGATAAGATTCTCGTTCCGCACACCGCCCTGCTGCGCGACATGCCTGCCGACCGGCAGGTGTATGCCGAACGCCGCATCTATGGTTTCCTCTATCGCCCCGCGGACATCTCGAAGTGGGAAGAAGCGCAGCGGCAGGTGCGCGAAGTGCTGGGCCGCGCGCACGGCTTTTCGCCGGCGGACAAGGGCGCGCTGCGGATCTTCGATTCGATTGAGAGCGCGCAGATGTTCGACGCGATCTTCAATGCCACGGAGATCTTCCTGGGCGCGGTGGCGCTGATCACGCTGTCGCTCGGCGGCATCGGGGTCATGAACACGATGATGATCGCCGTGGCCGAACGGACCAACGAGATCGGACTGAAAAAGGCGCTGGGAGCCACGCGGCGGCGCATTCTGGCGGACTTCTTCCTGGAGGGCGTGCTGCTGGCCGTGTTGAGCGGAGCGGCCGGGTTGGCGCTGACGTTCCTGGTATCGGGCGCCGTCAATTCCATGCCGCTGCCAGCCATGTTTGCGGGTCTGCCGGTTCAGTGGAAGACGCTGGCGCTGGCGACGCTCGCGCTGGGAACCGTGGCGGTGGCGTCAGCATTGCCGCCGGCGCGGCGGGCTGCCGGTCTGACGCCGGTGGAAGCGCTGCGCCACGAGAGGTGACACATGGGCTGGCGGTTCATCTTCAGCGAGAGCGTGGCGGCGCTGCGCTTCTACAGGCACCGCACGCTGTTCACAACGCTGAGCCTCGCCTGGGGCGTGGCCTGCTTCGTCATCCTGATGAGCTTTGGGGACGGATTTGAACGGGCTCTGGTGAAGGCGTTCACCGCCGTCGGACAGGACCTGATCATTACGTTTGGCGGGCAGACAAGCCTCCAGGCGGGCGGCATGAGGACCGGACGGAAGATCCAGCTCGAATACGATCATGCGCAGGTGATCAAGGAGAGCGTGCCTCTGGTGGAATTTCTTTCGCCCGAAATCATGCGCCACGGATTGAAGCTGCAATACCGCGGCAAGGAGAAAGAAGCCACGGTGCGCGCCGTCTGGCCCGAATACAGCATCGTCCGCAACATCAGGATCACCGATGGCCGCTGGATCAACGAGGACGACCGGCTGCGGCGCCACCGCGTGGCGGTGCTGGGCCACGAGGTGGCCAGAGAAGTCTTCGGCGAAGCTCCGGCGGTGAACGAGGAGATCACGCTGAACGGGCTGCGGTTTACGGTGATCGGCGTGATGGACAACAAGCTCCAGATCTCCAACTACAACCGGCGAGACAATCAGTGCATTTTCATTCCCTATGAAACTTTTGCTCTGATCGGAGACATCCGGCATCCGTGGTTTTACGTCTGGCGGCCGGCGACGCCGGACTCGCGGGAGCAGGCCATCCGGATGGTGCGGGCGAAGCTGGCGGAGCTGCACCGGTTTTCGCCGAACGACGAGAAAGCCGTGGAAATTCTCGCGTTCTCAAAGTTCATGAACATCATCAACGGGATGTCTCTGGCAGTGAAGCTGCTGCTGGGCTTCATCGGAGCGCTGACGCTGGCCATCGGAGGCGTGGGGCTGGCCAACATCATGCTGGCTTCCGTGCTGGAGCGCACGCGCGAGATCGGCACGGTGCAGGCGCTGGGTGCGCCGCGCAGGGTGATCCTGCGGCAATTTCTTTGTGAAGCCACGTTGGTGGTGATCGCCGGAGGAGCGCTGGGAGTGCTTTTCGGCTACGGGGCGACGGCGGTAATCGGATCCATGCCGTTCCTGGGCCCTGCTTTCAAAGACACGACGGGCGTGGGCGATATCAGCCTCGCGGTGGGGCTGAAACCAGTGGCTGTGTCGATGGGCGTGCTGTTCCTGGTCGGGCTGATTTCGGCGCTGGCGCCGGCAGTGCGCGCCTCGCGGCTCGATCCGATCGAAGCGCTGCATTATGAGTAGGCGCGGCGCTATACTCATCGCACATTGCGATTCTTCGATGGCTTGTTCACCGCGCCGCGCTGGCGTGCGCTCTGGGCGGCGCAGCTCGGCTTCCTGCTCGACGCGATGGACGTACTGCTGTACGTCTTCGCTCTGGCAACACTCCGGTCTGAGTTCGGCTGGACCAACGCGCAGGCGGGACTGGCGGCGTCTGCGACCCTGCTGGCGAGCGCCGCGGGCGGCGTGGCGGCAGGGTTCGTCTCGGACCGCATCGGGCGCAAACGGACGCTGATCTACACGATCCTGCTCTATTCTCTCGCCTCGGCGGGCACGGCCACGTCGCGGGGGCTGGGCGAGCTGATCTTCTGGCGCGCGCTGGTTGGATTGGGACTGGGCGGCGAGTGGTCCGCAGGCGCGACGCTTGTGGCCGAGTGGTGGCCGGCCCAACACCGGGCCAAGGCCGCGAGCTTCATGCAGTCGGGCTGGGCGCTCGGCTACATGGCGGCGGCGGGGCTCACGGCTCTGGTCCTGCCGCGGTTCGGATGGCGCGCATTGTTCCTCGCCGGAGTGCTGCCCGCGCTGCTCACGCTGTATGTGCGGCGTCAAGTGGAAGAGCCTCTGGTGTGGCGCGAGCAGCGGGAGCGCGCCCCTTGGAACGCGATCTTCCGGCCGCCGCTGTTGCGCTTCACCCTGCTCGCAACAACGCTGGCGACAAGCGTGCTGTTTGCGTATTGGGGCCTGTTTACGTGGCTGCCGGGCTTTCTGTCGCTGCCCGCCGGCGAGGGAGGCGCAGGAATGACGGTGGTGCGGACCAGCGGGTTTGTGTTCGCCGTGCAGGCGGGGGCGTTTGCCGGATATCTGTGCTTCGGTGTGCTGGCGGACCGCTTCGGAAGGCGGCCGGCATTCGCGTTCTATGTACTGGCGGCGGCAGTGCTCGTGCCGCTCTACGGGATGGCCCCGCGCCACTGGCCGGAGCTGCTGTTCTGGATGGGGCCGTTCATCGGATTCTTCGGCACCGGCTTCTTCTCGCTTTTTGGCGCCATGCTGGCCGAGCTGTATCCGACTGCGGTGCGCGGCGCGGGGCAGGGGTTCGCGTACAACTTCGGGCGCGGGCTGTCGGCGTTGGCGCCAGTTGTTGTGGGCGCGCTGGCGGACCGTCACGGCGTGGGCGCGGCGCTGGCGATCAATTCAGGGTTCTTCCTTGCGGCAGCGGCTCTGGTCTTTCTGCTGCCCGAAACAAAAAGCACGGATCTTGCTGCGATTCACGGGCCTGCGGAATGGCCTGGCCGAAAGGCCGATTCTCCTGCCCGGTCAGAGGGCGACGCAGGTACTGCCCCTCATTCAGCCGGGCTCTGAAACGAAATCCGGCGTATTCCCGTATTTTCCTGGTCGTAACACATGAAAATCCTTGACTTTTCGTCTCGGGGGGGGAAGATGCTCCTATGACGACTCCGGGGCGTAGACGCTCTTCCGGGACGGCGACATTGACGCTGTCTCTCTGTATCTTGTTAACCATGACACTGAATGGTCAGCCCGCAATTTCGTTCGAAGACTGGACCAATTCCGGCGTTGCGCTTCTGCCCCCCGGCTCTACCAGCTTTCTCGAAGCACTTTCAAGCCGCATGGATTCAGAAGGCCGCAACGCAATTGGCCCGATCGAGCCTTACCTTGTGATCATTCGAAATGATGCAAGGAAGCCTTTGGTGGCTGCAGTCATCCGTTACGAGCGCTTTAGCCAGACAGGCGAGGTCTCCCATGCGAATTCGGTTTGGCTCACAACCCAGAACCACGAACGACGAAAAGCCCATCCAGGGGAGATGATTCTCATGGGGCCCTTCGGCGGATTCTGTCGAGTGCTCCGAGACAGACTCGGAATGGCGGATTCCGCCGGGGCCTCTGCCGACATTGCCCGGCGAGCTGCGGAGTTCTCGCGAGATTCGGCGGTTCGCATCGCTCTCGATTCAGTCACTTTTGACGACGGCACGCTCCTGGGAGAGGACAGAGCTGGATGGCAATCCACCTTTCGCGAATATCTTCGCGCCGAACGGGAAATTCGCGAGGAGACGCTCAAGCTATCTCATCCGTCACGCCACCAATACCTGATGGGGCTGGTTGAGCCTGCGGCCCTACCCGTTGAACTCGAACCGCATGCAACGGAAGCATATCTCTCACACCGCGAGATGACCGCAAGGATCCTCCTGAACCTGCTGAATAACTCAAACTCAGAAGCGCAATTTCTCGCCTGGATGAATCAGGCGATTGGCAATCCGGTTCCAGACCCACGCCGAGGCAAGTGATATGAAACGACTAGCGCTTCTTTTCGCTCTGACCGCGGCTCCCATTCTGTCACAGGGGATTTCCTCGTGTAATTGCATACGAAGCTGGATCCCCCAGGATTCAGGAAATAGAACCTGTTACAACTATGTCGCGATTCCGGCTCCTGCCGCGGACATGACCTGTCGCTGCTACCTGCAGTGCACGAATGGCAGGCACTTGAACCCGTCTTTCCGTATATGGTGGTTTCTCCCGGGCGGCGGATCCGGGACCGGAGGAACTGGTGCGTTGAATGGTGGCCCCGCCGGCTATGCAGGTGGAGTCCATGGATGGGTTGTGCTGTATTGCTCCAACCTGGCAGTCGAGGCCGGCCAAGGCAAGGAAGTGCAAAGATGCGACGGCGGAGTCGAGTACAACAGTTTTGAACTCACTTGTGCAGGCGGCGGCGCAAGGTAGACGATCCTTCCCGTTCGGAAGAGCCGGCCCTGCATCCTTCTTCCGCTTCTTCTTCGGCGACCTCAGTTCGCCTGGGCGATGACGGCGATGGCGGCGACGAGGATGGCGACGCCGATCCACATCAGTCGCATGGCCTGAGAGCCGGCGCCTTTCCACTCTCCCGTGGCGGCGCCCCAGACGTTGGCCATGATGATGACAGTGCTCATGAAGATGGGCCAGCCCAGCACGCCGCCCAGCGGCCCCATGGCGGCGGCGCCCATCCCGTAGATGCTGACGCCGATGTACCAGAGGAAACCCATCAGCGCGGCACCGACCCAGTACCAGCCGCGGGCTTCGGGGCTCGAATAGACGCACCAGGTGCGGTTCTTCCCAAGCAAGTAGACGGCGTAACCGGCATTGACGAAGAAGCCCCCGCCGAGAGCGAGCGCCCAGAGGGCGTTGCCGGCGAAGTCAGCACTGGCGCCGAGGCGGATGGCCTCCTGCTTGAGCGGCTCGCCGAAGACAAATCCGAAGTTCAGTGCCGGAGACAGCACGCCGGAGGCGATGCAGATGAGCAGCCCGGTGAAGGCGCCGCCGCGTTTCCTCACGGCCGCCTGCGGATTCTGCGCGCGCTCGCGCAGCGCGCCGGCTTTCGAGCAGAGGATGATGCCCGCGATGACCAGCGCCAGCCCGGCTAGCAGGATCTGCCCGCGGCGCGAAAACAATTCCGCCGGATTCTGGATCAGCAGCGGCAGGAGCGAGCCGAGGCTGGACGTGATGCCGAGCACGATGGCGAAAGTGAGCGCCATGCCTACACGGTCGATGGCGAGGCCGAACAGCGTGGAGCCCGCTCCCCAGCCGACGCCGCAGAGCACGATCAGCGCGAGCGTGGCCGGGCTTGTGGACGCCACGGCTTCCGCAAATGACGGTACGGTGAGCAGCGCGAGCAGGAGCGGCAGCACAACGAGGCCGCTGACCGAGTAAATGAGCCACGTGTTCTCCCACTTCCACCCGGCCATTTTCTTCATGGGCAGCGCGAAGCTGCCGTGGAGAAAACCTCCGGCAACAACCGTGAGCGCAGCGGTCAGACTGGCGGATTCCTGCATGGCTTCAGCACAGGAATATCACAGAGCGATGGATCAGCGGACGAGAGGGTCTTCCACCCATGGCGGCGTGGCTTCGATGAGCCGGCCGAGCTCCGGCTCGACGCGTTCCATCTCCTGCTTCATCTCCCAGGCTGCGCGGCGGTAGCTGAAGTGGCCCTTGACGCCGGAGCGCAGACGGATGATGTATTCGGCTTCGGCGAAGTCCATCTGGAACAGGAAGCGCCCGCGTGCTGCGAAGGGCAGCAGATAATGCGAGACCTTTTCCGGCAAATGCGCGGCGGCAGCCTGAGCGGCCGCCAGCGCTGCGCCATACTCGGCTTCGACTCCTGCCTCGCGGACGGCTTCCGGTGTTTCAAAGCCGTGCCGCCACGTCCACGCCTGCCGCGTCTGATGGCAGCGGCGGTGGCGGTGCAGGTCCCGGTAAGCGCCAATGTCGATGCGGAGATCGAAGGCATAGGGCGCGGTGCGGAAGGCGCGGAGAAGTTCATCTCGCCGCCCTCGCGGACCAAGCGCCGCCTCGAGCACTTCCATCTGGCGGGCGCGGCTCCAGGAGCGCACGGTTTCATGGAGCGGTCCGAACGGCCACGCCGTGACAGAGTAGAGCAGCGTGGCGGCGACGCCAGCAAGCGGTTCATCAATCCTCGTGAGGCGCACGGAACCGGTTTCCGCACCGTTCCACTCGCCCAGATTCTGTTGCGCCCACGCGGCGACAGCGCTCATGGCAGCCGAGGGATATGGATCCGGTTCGACGTATTTCGCCAGCGTCGGCGCGAGCGGCTCCTGCGGTGTATTTTCGAGCCATGCCACATCGGGAGGGCGCGCGCACGCGGCGGCGGTCTCATCGCCAATCTCCCGCAGTTCAGCGTATTCTGAGGCGCGCCAGCGCCGGATCTGCCGCTCGAGCGTCCGGATGCTGGTCACCTGCCCTACCCCCGTGGGCACGCCGAGAAACAACAGATAGCGGGCGACATCGAAAGCGCGCGCAGCGATGTTGCGCTCATACGCGTCCGGCTTCATCGAGTCCGGCCGCGGAAGCTTCGCTTTCAGGTGCTCCACTATGCGCGCATGCACCCGTTGATACGCAGCAAGCAGCGCGCGGGCGGCTTCCGCGTAAGTCTCCGCAGCCTGTCCTGCGGCTTCCGGCGGCGTCACAAAGCCCGAGCGCGCAAAGTCCTGATAGCGCGAGGAGCGCGCCTGCCCGTCCCACAGCGGCTCGTCTTCGATCTCGATGGCGGCCAGTTCGCTGACTCCTTCGAAGCTCAGCGCGAGGTGGCCGAGATCGGCGATGGAGGCATGGCCGTACTGGAAGTAGAAGCTCTCGAGAAACTTCGAAGAATCGTGCGCGCGGACCCACTCGACCGACTGGCGGATCGAGTCCGGAGAACGGCTGTAGCGGGCCAGCGCGTAAGCGAGTTTTTCGGGCGGCATCGGCCCGGCGGAGATGACTCGGGGCACGGCTGTTATGATAGCGGGCAGTGCGTATTCATGTGAATCTGCTGCATCCCGACGCGATTCTGCCGCGCTACGCGCATGGTCCGGAAGAAGACGCCGGGATGGATCTTCACGCGGTAGAGGAAGTCGTGCTGGAACCGGGCGTGCCCGCGCTGGTGCCCACGGGGCTCGCCATTGAACTGCCACCGGGCTACGAAGCGCAGATCCGCCCGCGCAGCGGGCTGGCGCTGCGGCACGCCATCACCCTGCCAAACGCGCCGGCGACGATCGATCCCGGCTATCGCGGCGAAATCCGGGTGATTCTCCTGAACTTGGGACGCACGCCCTACCGCGTGCACAAGGGCGACCGCATCGCGCAGATGGTGATCGCGCGTTATGAAGCGATCGAGTGGGTGGAAGCGGAGCTGAGCGAGACGCGGCGCGGCGAGGGCGGTTTCGGCAGCTCCGGACGCTGAGAGCCACGCTTGCGCCGTTCGGCGCGCTGAGATACATAAATAGGAGTCGATGATCCGAAATAAGGAGACTCCCATGACGCTCACCCGCCGCACGTTTCAGGCTGCCCTGTGCGGGCTGCCATTCTCGGGATTGCTGAAAGCCGATGAATTCGAGGCGTTCCGCGCGATGCCGTGGAATGGCCGTGCGCGCGTCGCGCGCGTGTATCTGGCCGGTGCGCCCCACTGGCCGAAGCCGACGCTGGACATCGAGGCGGAACGCAGGGAGGTGGAAGCGAATCTTGCCGAGGCGGCGCGCAAAAACGCGCATCTGGTGGAGCTGACCGGCGGCGAGATGCTGCGCGGCGCCGAGGAAGTGAAGGCGTGGCTCGCGCGGCAACAGGATCTCGACGGAATTCTGCTGCTGCCGCTGACGCAGCCGACGCCGGGGTTCAACGAACTGATCCAGGCGGCGCCCGCGCCGGTGCTTGTGTTCTCACGGCCGTATGCAACGCATGCCTGGTCCAGCGTGGCCGGGCTGCGCAAGGCGGGGCGGCGCGTGGATGTGATTGCGACTTCGAGCTACGGCGATCTCGATCCGTGGTTCCGCATCTTCCGCACGGTGCATCATTTGCGCAAGAGCAAGGTGCTCGTGGGAATTGAGAATCCGGCCAGCCGCGCAAAGGCGGCCGAAGAATACAGGAACGCGTTCGGCACGGAATTCGCGTTCCTCCCCGGCGCGGAGCTCGAAAAGGCGTTCGCCGCCTCAGACCGCAACGAAGCAAGGAGGCTTGCCGAGGAGTTCACGCGGAATGCGTTGCGCGTGGTGGAGCCGAAGCCGGATGAGATCGAAAAGGGCCTGCGGATGCACCTGGCTCTGAAGGCCATCATGCTGCGCGAGAAGGCCAACGCCTTCACGATCGACTGCTTCGGCACGCTCATGGCGAACAGGCTGCCCGGCTACCCATGCATCTGCTGGAGCAAGCTGAACGACGCCGGACTCTATGGCGTGTGCGAGGCCGATCTGCACTCGACAATGACGCAGATGCTGGTGACGTCCTACGCGGGCGTGCCGGGCTTCGTCAGCGACCCTGTCTTTGACCTGAGCCGGAATGAAGTGATCCACGCGCACTGCGTGTCGGCCACAAGACTGAAGGGACCGGACGGACCGGCGTCGCCCTACATCATCCGCGATCACCTCGAGACGCACGAAGGCGCGGTGCTGCAGGTTCTGATGCCGTGCGATGAGACGATCACGGTGGCGCGGTTCGTCGGACCGAAGACGATGCTGATGTCCACAGCCGTGGTCACCGGCTATGGCGACAGCGACCGCGGCTGCCGGAGCCAGATCCGCACGCGCGTGAAAGACGCGGAAAAGTGGCTCGAAAACTACCAGGCAGGGCTGCACCGCGTGATCTTCTACGGCGATCACACGCGGACGCTGGAACGCATGGGGCGCCTGCTGGGATTCGACATCGTCGTGGAAGCCTGAGCCCTATTCGTTGTAGTTAACGCGGAAGGGCTGGTTGCGGGCGCGGCCCTCGATAACGATGGACCGCACGCGGTTGCCGTCGCGCAACAGAATTCGCGCACGCGCATCGACGGGCGCAGCGTCGCCGCGGTTGATGCCCTCGAGCAATCGCGCTTCGATCGTGTCGCCGGAAACACGCTCCAGACGGCCGCGGAACTGGAGCGTCTCGCCTCCGAAAGACGAATCGAAGCGGAGCTGAACCTCGCCGTTGCGGCGGTCTGCGTACACGGAAGCGCCGCGCAGGTCATAGCCGGTTCCGGAATCAATCGTGAAGACGCCGCGGCCGCGGCCGCTGTATGAGAACGTTTCGCCGCCGCCTGAGCCCCAGCCGCCGCCCCAGCCAGAGCCCGAGCCCCAGCCGGAGCCGCTGCCCCACCCGGAACCGCCCGTTCCCGCGCCCGTACCCCAGCCGGGACCCGTGCTCCACCCACCGCCGGTTCCGGTGTTCCAACCGCTGCCGCCGCGCCATTCAAGATCGAACGTGTAGGCGTGGCGGCCTCCTTGCGGGTCTTCGATGCGGACAATGGCGAGGCCGCGATTCGTGTTGGGATCGCGGAGCAGCTCCTGCCGGCCGCGCCCGTCGATGCCACGGAAACGGAAGTCTCCGGGATTGACGGGCATGGGGCCCGAGCAATCCAGCCGCCGCCAGGAAGCCGGTTGGCCGCTGACGGTGCGGATTTCGCCCGTGTCGCCGCGGATGCCGACCTCGGCCACGCCGTCCACTTCCACCTCGGCGGTGCACTTTCCGCGGTCCCCGCCGCCTCCGCGGATCGCTGCGCGGATGGTGGCGGCGGGCGCATCGGTATACTGCGGCTCGCGGTCGCGCCGCCAGCTCTGCTGCCCGCCGCCGGTGTTCCAGCCGGCGCCGGCGCGCCACTCGATGTCGAACGTGTAGCCTTCCCTGCCGCCCTGCGGGTCTTCAATGCGCACGACGGCGAGCCCGTTGTTGGAACGGGGATCGGCAATCAGCGTCTGCCGTCCGCGGCCATCCACTCCCCTGAAGCGGAAGTCGGCGAAGCTCGGCGGCATCGGGCCGGTGCAGTCGAGCCGCCGCCATGTGGCCGGCTGGCCGCTGATGGTGCGGATGCGTCCTTCGCCTGCCTGAATGCCGACTTCGGCCACGCCATCCACCTCGACCTCGGCGGTGCACTTGCCCTGATCCGCGCTGCCTCCTCCGCGGATGTTCATCTGAATGACAGCCTCGGGCCCCTGCCACCCCTGGGCGAACGCCAGTCCGCCGGCCAGCAGCATGATTGCGCCTTTCATCGGGTTCCTCCTTGCACGCTTCATCCGGCCGGACGCATGCGCCCGGCGCGGCGTTTCTCAATAGATTGGCTCACTGACGCGGTGGCCGTAGCGGTTGCTCCGCGCGATGCGGACAAAGTAGGAATGAACCGCCTCGACCACATCGCGAATGGGATTGGCGTTGCCTTCCACGAGGCTGCACATCACGCTCAGGATATACGGGCGGCCTTCCAGAAACACGATGCCCGCCTCCGTGCGGACGCCTGGCACGGCGCCGGGCTTGGACGCAGACACCGTTCCGCGGGGCAAAGCGGCGCGGAAATCGGCCTGCACGAGCTTCATGATCTCGATCATGCGGCGCGAGGCGTTGCGGCTGATGAGACGCTCGCGGTAGATGAACTCGAACAGGCGCGCCATTTCAAGCGGCGTGGAGGTGTTCTCTTCATTGCGTTTGGCGGCGGCCGAATCCATCATGATCCGGCGCAGGCGGGTGGAGCGCAGGCCGAGTTGCGCCATCAGCTGATTGACGCTGTCCATCCCGACGAGGGAGATGATCCTGTTGGTGGCCGTGTTGTCCGAGTCGCGGATCATCAGCGTCAGGAGCTCTTCCACGGTAAGGGAGAGGGGCTGCGGGCCCAGACGTGCATCGAGCGTCCCGCTGCCGCCCGCCTTGTCTTTCTCGGTCAGCTCGACTTTCTGGTCGAGCGCGAGCTCGCCGGATTCGATCTTCTGGAACGCAGCCGCCAGGATCGGCACCTTGATGAGGCTCGCCTGCGCGGTCACGAGGTCGCCGTTGAGAGAGAGCGCCTTGCCGGTGGAAAGGTCGACAATAGCGAGCCCCATGACACCATCGAACCGCTGGTCGATCTGGCGCAGCCGTTCCATCAGCTTGGCTTCGAGCAGTGCCGCCGGATCCTGGGCCAGCAGCGGCAGGGCAAGCAGAAATGCGGCCAAAGTCCTCACGGGAGTAGCATAGCGTTATAGTGAACTACTTGTGGATAGCCGCGGGCGCGGCTCTGGGAGGCATGCTGAGGTATTTCTTCTCCGGCGTCGCCGCGCGCCTGGCCGGCGAGACCTTCCCCTGGGGCACGCTGTTCGTCAATGTCAGCGGCTGCATGGTGATCGGATTTTTCGTGTCGCTGACCGGCCCTGACGGACGGCTGATCGTGCCATCGCACATCCGCCTCTTCGTGATGACCGGGCTGTGCGGCGGCTATACGACGTTTTCGACATTCAGCCTGGAGACGTTGCGGCTCCTCCAGGACCGGGAATGGGCTTACGCTGGGTGGAACATCGCCTCCAGTCTGGTGTTGTGCCTGGCCGGAGTCTGGGCCGGCTACCAGGCCGCCACGTTGCTGAATGAGAGGCTCTGACGATGGAACTGCCTGAAGATGCCGTCCTGTTGCGTATCTTTCTGGGCGAGAATGACCGCTATGGGAAACGGCCGCTGTATGAGGCCATCGTGCTGAAAGCTCGTGAGCTGCACATGGCGGGCGCGACCGTGCTGCGCGGGCCGATGGGCTTCGGCAAGAGCTCCCGGCTCCATACGACGAAGCTCGAACGGTTGAGCGAGGATCTTCCGTTCATCATCGAGATCGTGGACACGAAGGCGAAGATCGAAACCTTTCTCCCGGTGGTGGACGAGATGATGCGGGAGAGCGGATCCAGCGGGCTGGTGACATGGGAAGGCGTCAAGGTCCTGCGTTACGGGCAGGTTTGAGCGGAGGGCTGGCCGCGCTGGCTGCTCTGGCGGCTCTGACCTTCGCGCAGCACATGCCGTCAGGCGAAGGTGCGCGTCCGGGCAGGTTTCCGCTGCCCGCCCGCGAAGGGCCGCTGCGCAAGGCCCAGATGCTGCTGCGGGAGGGGAAAACCGGCGAGGCGCGGCGCGAGCTGCAGCGTCTGATCCAGGCTGGGCGGAACGACGCAATGACCTGGTATCAGCTCGCGCGCAGCTACCTGCTGGACTTCTACTCCGGAACTGACTATCAGAAGAGGCGAACTGCGCTGAATCTGGCCATGGAGGCGCTCGGCACGGCGCTGAAGCGCGATCCGGACCACATCCCCTCGCTCAAGGCCAGGGCGGTCATCCACGCGCGCGCCGAGCTGCTCTACTACGACCCGAATCTCGCCTACGAACTGGCGGCGCGCGTGGCGCAGCTCGAACCGAACGCCTACGGGTTCCTTCTCAATCTCTCCGACTGGATGAGCGGCGAAGTGCGGTTCACGAAAGAGACCGGCAACCGCGTGCCGCACGATCCGCTGATCGGACTGGACCGGTCGATCGATCTGCTCGAACAGGTGATCGACGGCTCAATGCCCTACAGCAACGAAGAGCTGACCGCGCTGGCCATGATGGCAAAGACGCTGGTGCGGCGCGGCAATTTCCAGGAATCGCTCCTCTACTTCCGGCAGGCGCTGGAGCGCACAAAAGAGCCTGCACTGGTGCATGAACTGTACCGGGAGATGGGTACGGCGTATTACCGCATGGGCGAATTCGGTGAAGCTGCGCGGCTGTTTTATCAGGCGCTCCAGGTGAACAACAACCCTGTGGATCAATGGCTGCTGAAGGTGGCAATGGACCAGTTGCCCGGGGAGCCGCCCCCGATTCCGAAGCAGTTCCTGTTTCCGGCGCGGCCGCTGGTGCCGCGCGCGGGAGAGAAACCTCTGCTCGAGTTCGAGGATATCGCCCCCCGGCTGGGCATCGACCGGCTCGACGGCAATGGAACGGCAGCGTGGGCCGATTACGATGGCGACGGGGATCTCGACCTGTTTGAGAGCGGCAGCGGAGAGTTCATCCGCGTCTATCGCAACGACGGGCGTCGGTTCACGGACGCGACCGAAGAAGCGGGGCTGGCTCGCGTACCCTCGGGCTACAGCCTGAATCTTGTCGATTACGACAACGACGGACGCCCCGATGTGTACATTTCGCTGAACGGCTGGAGCGGACCGATGAAGAACCGGCTGTTCCGCAACACGGGAGGGCGCTTCGAAGATGTCACGCAGAAGTCCGGAGCGGGCGACGAAGGCAACGGGTTCGTCTCGCTCTGGGCGGACTTTGACAACGACGGCTGGCTGGATCTGGCCATCGCCAACGGCGTTCTCAAGGACGGCAGCGTGCCACAGATCTACCGAAACAACGGCGACGGCACGTTCACGAACATGACGAAGCAGGCGGGCATCGACGAACCGCCCGATCATGGCACGATTGGCATTGCTCTGGGGGACTTCGACCGCGACGGGCGCGTCGACATCCTGATCAACGGGCTCGACCCGGCGCCGAACCGGTTGTACCGGAACCTTGGCAACTGGAAGTTCCGGGATGTGGCGCGCGAAGCTGGAATCCTGCAGCCCGCGCACAATGGTTTTGTCTGCTTCCTGTTCGACTACAACAACGACGGCTACCCGGACGCGCTGACCACGAGCCTGGCTGCCTGGGAGTCCGTCGTGGCGGCATTGCGGCTGGATTACGTTGTTCCGAGATCGCGGGTGCATCCCGATTCCAGCCGTCTGTTCCGCAACAACCGCAACGGGACTTTCACGGATGTGACCTACGAGGCGGGACTGCACTTTCCGATGGGCGTGATGGGGGCGGGCGTAGCCGATCTGGATAATGACGGCTATCTGGACCTGTATCTGGGTGTCGGCGATCCGCAATTATCGCGGTTGGAGCCCAATCGCTTTTTCCGCAACAATGGAGATGGAACGTTCAGCGATCTCACCGATTTCGTGAAATTCCAGCGCCCGGGGAACAAGGGCCATGGAGTCGCGTTTGTCGATTGGGAAGAGGACGGGGACCTGGACATTTATGCGCAACTCGGCGGCCATTACCCCGGAGATCACGCGAGGAACGCTTTCTACCGGAATCTGAATGCGAACCGCAACGGATGGCTCCAGGTGGATCTGAAGGCCGTTCAGTCCAACCGCGACGCCATCGGCGTCCAGCTGACGCTGCGGGCGGGCGATCTGCTGGCCTACCGGGAGGTGAAGGGAAGCGAAGGATTCGGCGCCACCAGCCAGAAGCGGCAGCATTTCGGCCTCGGATCGAGGAAGCGCATTGACTCGCTGCAGATCCGCTGGCCAAGCGGCATCGAGCAGAGAATCGAGGCGCTGGAGGCCGGTCAGATCATCGAAGTGGAAGAGGGCCGCGGATGGCGCAGGGTGAAGTGACGGCGCGCGGGACTGCAGCCCTGAGGGAAAAGATGCCGGAACGCCCGAGCTGGCTGGCTCTGGCGGGATCATGGGCGGTGTCGGCCGTGCTGGCGCTCTTGCTGGCGCTGGCCCAGCCCCCTCCGGCCGAGCCGTTCGAGGAGCTCACCGGCCTGGTTCCTTTCGTGCTCCGGAACGCAGCCACGCCCGAAAAGCACCAGATTGAGACGATGCCGGGCGGTCTCGCCCTCTTCGACTACGACAACGACGGGTTGCTCGACATTTACTTTCTGAACGGCGCTCCGCAACCCTCCCTCGTGAAGTCCGGGCCCGAATGGTGGAACCGCCTGTACCGGAATCTGGGTAATTGGCGGTTCGAGGACGTTACCGGGAAGGCCGGACTCGCCGGGGAAGGCTACGGCATGGGCGTGGCGGCGGGCGACTATGACAACGACGGCTGGACGGACTTGCTGGTCACCAGCGTCCATGTCAGCCGTCTGTACCGGAACCGCGGCGACGGCACGTTTGAAGATGTCACAAAAAAAGCAGGAATTCCCGCCACGCACTGGCCGATTTCAGCCGGCTGGTTCGACATGGATAACGACGGCGACCTTGATCTGTTCATCGTCAATTACTGTATCTGGAATCCTCAGACGGAACCGTTTTGCGGCGATAAACGCGCTGGTTACCGCACCTATTGTCACCCCAAATACTACGAGGGACTGCCCAATACCCTGCTTCGGAACAACGGCGACGGGACATTTACCGACATCTCTAAAAGCGCGGAGATTTCCCGGAAAACCGGAAAAGGCATGTCTGTCGCCTTTGCCGATTACAACAACGACGGAATGATGGACGTCCTGGTGACCAACGACACCGTGCCGAACTTCCTCTTCCGGAACGAGGGCAACGGGCGCTTCACCGAGGTCGGATTCACGGCGGGCATCGCCATCGCCGATGACGGCAAGATCCTGTCCACGATGGGCGCGGAGTTCAGGGACATCGACAACGACGGCTGGCCTGACATCTTCGTCACCGCGCTGGCCAATGAGACTTTCCCTCTGTTCCGGAACCTGGGCAACGGGGTTTTCCAGGACGTGACGTACCGGAGCAGGATCGGCGCCGCTTCCCTGCCCCACAGCGGCTGGAGCCTGGGCGTTGCCGACTTCGATCTCGACGGCTGGAAGGACATCTTCACCGCCAACGGCGACGTGCAGGACAACACGGAGCTCTTCTCCAGCCGCGCTTCGAAACAGCAGAACCAGCTCTTCCGGAACGAGAAGGGGAAAACGTTCGCCAGCGTCGTTTTCGGCACGCGGGCGCAGCACCGCGGCGTCGCCCTGGGAGATCTCGACGGCGACGGGCGGACTGATGCAGCCGTCAGCGTGCTGAACGAACCGGCGAAACTCTACCGTAACCGCCTCGGAGAAGGGCGGAACTGGATTGCGCTTCGGCTGACGGGCACGAAGAGCAACCGGGACGCGATCGCAGCGAAGGTTCGGGTGACAGCCGGCGGCATGACTCAGTACAACCACGTTTCGACGTCCACCGGCTACCAGTGTTCCAGCGAGAAGACGCTGCGATTCGGCATCGCCGGCGCCGTGCGTGCGGACGAAGTAGAGATCACATGGCCCACGGGGAAGAAGCAGATCCTCCGAAACGTGCCGGCGGGCAGGGTTATCGAGGTGAAGGAGGACTGAGGCGTGCGCGGATTTTCGACCGCAGCACGAATGCCTCTTCATAATCAGACCGCAGTTCCAGCGCCCGTTCCACGGCGCGAAGCGCTTCTTCCAGCCGGTCGCACTGCGAGAGGGCGAAGGCCAGCTCAAAGCGCGCCTCCGGCGTCTCCGGCTGCTGCGCCGCCTCGGCCACGGGCACCGCTTCCGCAGCGCGGCCCTGGCGAGTGAGGAACCGGGCGTAGGCGAGATGGGCCATCTGGCGCCCTCCGTCGTTGCGGCGGACTGCGGACCGGAACCACCTCTCGGCCTCGGCGGGCTGGATCAGCGCTTCGTAACACTGTCCCAGCGCTGCTTCAACGCGCCCTTTCACCGGATCATGGCGGAGCGCGCGCTTCAGCGGCTCGATCGCCTTTTCGTACTGGTCGGCGGCGTAGTAAGCGCGGCCGAGGTAATAACAGACATCCTCCAGCTGCGGCGCCAGATCGCAGGCGCGCCGGAACGGCTCGATCGAGCCGTGATAGTCCTCGACTTTCGCATGCGCCACGCCGAGCGCTTTCCAGTATTGCGCGTTCTCGGGAGCCAGCCGTGCAGCCTCGGCGAAATGCGGGATGGCGTCGGCGGCGCGATTCTGCGCGAACAGCGTCACGCCGCGCTGGTAGGCCGACTGCGCCTCCGGCGGCGCCGCAAGCAGAAGTGCCAGCAGCAGCATCCCTCGACCCAAAGTCTAGCGTGACGGCCCGGCGGAGGGAATGCCGCGCCGCGTGGCATAGTAAACGGCGAACGAACCCAGCCAGTGGCCCCCTTCGTAATGCTCGGCGCGGATGGCGGCGAAACCGGCCTCTGCCAGGCGCGCCGCCAGCGCTTCGATGCCCCTGCGCCTCGGGTGAGCCTGAGGCAGCGCAGAGGCAATCCCGTCCAGCATCCATGCCCGCGAGAAGTTCAGACCGGCCAGATGATACAGCTTGCCGTCGGTGACATCGGTGACCTGCGTGGGCTCCAGTGCGATGCGCGGCAGAAACGCGGACAGCCATTTCGCGAATTCATCGGCTGGCAGCACGCGCCTCACGGCGTCGGCTTCGGCCAGGCAGGGGGACAGGAAGTCTTCGCCAGAGGGCTCGTAGTGCAACGGGCATGCGGTGTCCTTGACATAGTATTCGCGGATGCGGGCAGCAAGCAGCTGTTCGAAATCCGCGCGCTGCGCGGTGCGGGCATAATCCAGCGCGAGGCCGAGCGCGAAAGCGGTGTTCGAGTGCTCGCCCGCACGGACCGGACGGGGCAGCCTGGGCAGCCACGATGTGAAGCGAGCAACCGCCACGTCTTCCAGGGGCTTGAGCGCAGCCTGCCAGCGGCGGGCGTCGGCGTCATCCCACTCCCGCAGCTCGGCTGCCAGTTGAAGGAGCCATGCCAGGCCGTAGGGGCGTTCGAATGTCTGGCGTCCGGCGCCGTGCAGGTAGCGGGCTTCGGCGGCCAGGTTCTCCGCGGAGAGGCTGCGCGCCAGCGCGCGCCGGGCCTCCTGCGCCAGAGGCTCGTCAGGATAAAGGCGCGCGAGCCGCGCCAGCAGCCAGTGGCCGTGGACGGAAGAGTGCCAGTCGTAGCAGCCGTAGAAAGCGGGCGTCAGCTCGCGGGGCGGCCGGGCGTCGGCATCCGAGTTGAGCACGTGGGCGATCTTGTTTGGATACTCGCGATGGACGCAGTCGAGCGCGAGCCGGGCCATGCGCGCGGCCAGCGCAGCGTCAGGCGGAGCGGCGCACGCCATGGCGGCCGCGGAGATGATCACGAGGCAGGTTCGAAGCATAGGGCCGGATTGGTTCCGATGATAACAGCCGCGCTGGAACACTAAAGGCGCCGCGGCAGGCAAGGCCGCGGCGCCCTTGGGAGAGACAACCCGCGTCAGGCTTCCAGAATGGGCCGGCCGGGCTCGGGCCAGTCGATGTGGAAGAACTTGCCGCGCGGCCGGTCGGTGCGCTCGAAGGTGTGCGCGCCGAAGAAGTCGCGCTGGCCCTGGATCAGGTTCGCAGGCAGCCGCTCGGAGCGGTAGCCGTCGTAGTAGGCAAGAGCCGAGGAGAAGGCGGGAATCGGAACCCCGCGCAGCGCCGCTTCCGCGACGACGCGGCGCCAGTTGGACTGGCAGCGGTCGATCTCGCCCTTGAAATAGGGGTCGAGCAGAAGGTTGGCGAGGTTGGCGTCGCGGTCGAATGCTTCCTTGATCTTCTGGAGGAAGCGGGCGCGGATGATGCAGCCGCCACGCCAGATCATGGCGATCTCGCCGAACTTCAGCGTCCAGTTGTATTCCTTCTGCGCTTCACGCATCAGCTGGAAGCCCTGCGCATAGGAGCAGATCTTCGAGCAGTAGAGCGCATCGTGGATGGCCTGGAGAAACTCCTTGCGGTCGCCATCGAATTTCGCCGGCGGCGGCCCCTGCAGGACCTTCGACGCGGCCACGCGTTCATCCTTCAGCGCGGACATGAAACGCGCAAAGACGCTCTCGGCGATCGTGTTGGCAGGCACGCCCATGTCGAGCGCGTTGACGGAGGTCCACTTGCCGGTGCCCTTCTGTCCGGCGGTGTCGAGGATGCAGTCGACCAGGTAGCCGCCCGTAAACGGATCCTTCTGCTGGAGGATGTCGGCGGTGATCTGGATGAGGAAGCTGTCCAGCACGCCCTGGTTCCACTCGGCGAACACCTCGCTGCACTCGGGCGCTGACATGCCGAGATACTGCGTCATCAGCCAGTAGGCTTCGGCGATCATCTGCATGTCGCCGTATTCGATGCCGTTGTGGCACATCTTGACGTAGTGGCCGGCGCCGTTGGGCCCGATATAGGTGCAGCAGGGCACGCCGCCTTTGATCGGCTGGCCCGGCTTCGCGCCGGTGAGAGGCTTGCCGGTGTCCGGATCGACCTTTGCGGCGATGGCCGTCCAGATGGGCTCAAGCTCCTTGTAGGCTTCATACTCGCCGCCGGGCATGAGCGAGGGGCCGAAACGGGCGCCTTCCTCGCCGCCGCTGACGCCGGAGCCGATGAAACGGATGCCCTTGGCCTTCAGATCGCGCTCGCGGCGGATGGTGTCGTTCCAGTTGGCGTTTCCGCCGTCGATGAGAATGTCGCCTGGCTCGAGCAGAGGAACCAGCTGATCAATGACGGCGTCCGTGGGAGCGCCCGCCTTGACCATGATGATGATCTTGCGGGGCCGCTTGAGGCTGGCCACGAAGTCCTTCAGGTCGGCGAAGCCGGCCAGCCCGCCGGGCGTGTCGGGGTTCTCGGCCACGAACTTTTCCATCGTGGCCGTGGTGCGGTTGTGGACGGAGACGCGGAAGCCGTGGTCTGCAATGTTCAGCGCAAGATTCTGGCCCATGACGGCCAGGCCGGTAAGTCCGATGTCGGAGAGTATTTCTGCCATGGTATTTGCTGAGCCTCTCGGGAATGATCGCAGTTGCAGTCATGGGCGCGGCGCAGGGCCGGCCCCGGGAATGAACCTATCTCTGGATGCGCGCCGAGCCGCCTTTGGCGAAGCTGCGGACCTGCTCCAGCGTAGCCATGGTCGTGTCGCCGGGGAACGTGGTGAGCAGCGATCCGTGCGCCCAGCCGAGTTTCACCGCCTCCAGCGGTTCTTCTCCTGTGAGCAACCCGTAGAAGAAGCCCGAGGCGAAGCCATCGCCGCCGCCGACGCGGTCGTAGATGGGCAGTTCGGCAGTGGGCGCCTGGAACGTTTCGCCGTTGATCCAGGCCACGGCGCTCCAGCTGTGATGATTGGTGGAATGCACTTCGCGCAGCGTCGTCGCAACGACTTTCACGTTCGGATACTTCTTCACGACGTCGGCGATCATGGCGATGAACACGGAGGGATCCAGCTTGGACTTCGCCGTCACTTCAGGTCCGGGGATGCCAAGGCCGAGCTGAAGGTCTTCTTCGTTGCCCACCAGCACGTCGACGTGGCGCACAATGCGGTCGATCACGGAAACCGCCTTTTTCTGCCCGCCCCAGATGCCCCACAACTTGGCGCGGTAATTCAGGTCGAACGAGGTGACCGCGCCGGCAGCCTTGGCCGCCTGCATCGCCTCAATGATCACTTCGCCAGTGGTCTCTGACAGCGAAGCGAAGATGCCGCCGGAGTGGAACCAACGCACGCCTTCAGAAAAGATCGCCTTCCAGTCGAAATCGCCCGGCTTCAACAGGGCGGCGGCTTCATTGGAGCGGTTGTAGAAAACCACCGGCGGGCGCACGCCGAAGCCCTGGTCGGAGTAAACCGTGGCCATGTTGGGCCCGTTGACTCCATTGTGTTTGAAGCGCTTGTAGAAGGGCCGCACGCCCATGGCGCGCACGCGCTCCGCGATCAGATCGCCGATCGGATAATCGACCATTGCCGTGGCGATGGCGGTCTTCAGGCCGAAGCAGTCGGCCAGGTTCGCCGCGCAGTTGTACTCTCCGCCCGAGACGTGGATCCTGCACTCAGTCGCCTTGCGGAAAGGAATGATGCCGGGGTCGAGACGGTGAACCAGAGCGCCTAGGCTGAGGAAATCCAGCGCGCCTGAAGGAGGGATCTGCAAGCCGTACTTCATGGTATGCTCCGTGTGCCTGATCGTGGGGTGCGGCTGCTTTCGAGCCGGCTCCGCAGCCCGCGGCCTCGGCAGAAGCCGCGGCGCGGATCGTCTCCACTATACCAAACTGGCATGTCAGAAAAACAGACCCGCGGGTAAGAAATCGGCCTGGCGCGTCTCAGGCCTTCGCGCTCCGGCGCAGGAGGCGGAGGATCGGGCTGGAAGACAACTGGCGGCGGCCGAGTTCGGCAAACCGGGCCTTGGCCCGGGATTTCAGCAGGCGGAACTGCGTCTCGGTGAGATCCATCTCCCTGCAGATCTGCTCCTGCGTCTGTTCGTAGAGGTAAAAGCGGGTGAGGATCTCCCGGTCGCGCGGAGAGATGCTGCGCAGCACCTGCAGCATGAGCTGCACCCGCTGTTCGCGCATCAGGCGCTGTTCGGGATCGTGGCGGTGATCGGCCACTCTCCCGCCAACTTCCAGATCGGCGTGTTCGCGCCGCGAGCTGACGCTTTCTTCGATGTAGGAGGCGACCTGACGTCTGACGATCGTCCTCACGAAACCCATCAGTCTTTCGGGCTCCCGCAGCCCGCCGTTCTGGATCGCCCGGACAATGATGAGAAACGTATCGTGCACCCGGTCGTCCAGGTCCTGGGCGCCCAGATGACGGCAGAGGAAGAACCGGATGCCGCGCGACAGCAGGCGGTAGAGTTCCTCGATCGCGGCGTTGTCGCCCGCGCGGGCGCCTTCCACCAGAGGTGTCCACCGGGCGGAGGCGGACTGTTCGGCGGAGTCGGGCGACGGTTCACCGCCCAGGCTGGAACCGCCATGCTGGCTGCCATCAAAACGGGCGTCAGGCTGGAACGGCATCTCCGTCAGTCCTTCCCAAGGTGAATGTATGCAGCCCAGTAGCTGGGCTGGGAACGCCACGCGCCATTGCGGATCATGGCCGCCTGGGCAGCCTGCAGCGCAAAGGCGGGACGCTGGCCCTGCAGAAGGGCTCTGTAATACTCCTCGAAAAACGCTCCGTCGTCTCCGACCGGCCAGAGGCTGGCGACGACCGACCGGGCTCCTGCTGCCAGCCAGGCGTTGGCGAAACTGGACAGCCCGGCGCCGCGTTGCATCGCACCGCTGCCGGTCGAGCACCCATTCAAAACGACGCGCGCGCCGCCCAGACGGAACCGCGCCAACGCCCGCTCCGTCAGGCCGTCGCGCGTTCCGTCCGCGCGCAGGGAAAGTGCCAGGAAGGGCTCGCCTGCCGGAAACCGGATCAGCGCCGGAACGCCCGAGCCGGGATTCGAGGCCAACCGGTACGAGACTGGCGCGGGCGCCGGCTGGACGTGGGTGGCAAAATGCAGGTCGGTCCAGTCCTCGTCGAGAGCCTGAGCTACAGCAGTCTCGCTGGCCTCAAATCCCGTCATCAATCTGACCTGCCGTCCTTCCTGGCGCCACAGCGCGGCGATCGCCTCCACTTCCCGCTGGCTGCCGGGCAGGGTCGGGAGTTCATACTCCAGCTCGCGGACGGAGGCACGGCGCAAGGCCGGGCTGGAAGAGTTCCCGCCGCCCTCGGCCTCTTCCCGGCGGGCGGCGCTCCACCTCGCGTCCGCGCTGTTGTGAACGACTCCCCCGACGGCGAGCAGCCTGGCGGCGGGCCGATGCGCCTGGGGCTCCAGCAACCACAGGGCGGAAGGGAGCAACGAGAGGGCCCGCGCCTCTCCGAGCCAGCGCGGCTGCCCTTCCGTCATCCGGAGCGCAGCCACGGGGGCATTGAGAGGCTCTTCATCGGCCGAGATCAGCCACTCGGCCCGCATCCTTGACCACGCAGGGGCGCGGCCGAACGTGGCATCGTACAGGCGCGCTGCCAGGCCCCCGGCGTCCCCGCCGTTCTCGATCAGATCGCGCAGCTGCTGGAACGCCCTGGCCACCTCCTCCCGGCCGGGCAGACGGACGGCCGCAGAAGCATCGTCCGTGATCACCCAGAGGATGGATTGGCCGTGGCTCAGCCAGAACGTGAACAGAACCTGGTTGCGGTTGAGGGCGCGCTGCACCAGCTGCAACAGCCGCGCAGGCTCCGGAGGCGGCGGCAGCGTGGAGTGCGGCGGCGAGCGCCTCTCAGAGGAGGCAGTTCGCAAAATCACGGCCGGCCGCGGCCCGGATTGCGGGGCCTGCGAGCCGGTCAGATGCTGGCCCGGTCCCGGTTCGGGCCTCCCATCCTGCGGGCCGGAAGCGGCCTGGCGCTTCCTCCGCCGGAGCATGTTCAGGGCCCGGCTCTGTTCCACTGCGGCCCATGCCTCCAAGGTACCGCCGGATTGAAGAGCCGCGGTGACATACTCGTTGACCAGATCCGTCATGGCGACGTCGGCCGCAAGCTCGACGGAGGGATCGGGCAGGACGGCATGCCGCCATTCGAGCACGGGAAGCCAGTTTCGACGGCACACTGCCAGCGCCCTCTCGGGGCCGTGCTGCATGGCTTCCGCGCGCGCCTCGAACGCCGCCAGCCGGATGGCGTTGACGGGGCTGTGTTGCACCCTGCCTCGGGAGCGCACACGGCTGAACCACTCCAGAGCCTCGCCCGGACGGCTCTGCGCCAGACGCAGCCGGCCAGCCAGCATCCACAGCGAGTCGGGATCCGGCAGGCGGTGCAGAACCAGCAGCCGGAAGGAATTGGCGATGGCGTCTTCGGCCTGCTCGAGCCTGCCCGCGTCCAGATGGTGGATGGCCAGTTCGTCCCACAGGTGGCGCTGCACCTGCCAGTCCGCCCGGCTTTCGGCCCACTCCATCGCCTCGGTCCAGAGGCGGTAAAACTCTCCCTGCTTCAGGTCAGGCCGCCTCGCCGCCAACCGGATGCGCTGCGCCATCACGGCAGGGCGGAAACGGCTGTCCACCGGCATGAGTGCAAGCGCCCTCTCCAGCGCCTGTCCCGCGTCCGGCCATGCGGACAGCATCCCGTACATCGCAGCGAGGTTGGACCAGACGCTGGCCTCCACCTCCGCCTCCCCCAGCCGGTGGGACAGAGCCAGAGCCTCGTGCAGTGGTCCGTAGGCGCCCAGGAAATCCTGCTGGTACAGCCGCGCCGCCCCCAGGTTGTTCAGCACCCGGGAAAGCAGGGCATCATTGCCTTCCTCGCGCGCTCTTCGCTCGGCGCAGAGGGAAAGCTGTTCGGATTGGCGGTACTTGCCAGCAGCAAGAAGAAGTGCGGACTCTCGAGCCAGGTCCTTCGTCGATGTGGAGGGAGCGCAGACAGGCTGGGCGGGGACAGAGGAAACCAGAAGGCAGGTGGAAACGAAAAAGACTGCGAGACCGCGTGCCATCTCGGGTTCCCGAGGCCAAGCTTCGGAGACAGCGCCAATACCGCCTGTGATGGCGCCGGGAGGGTACTAGAACTTTTAGTACCCTCCCTCAGCGACTATACCAGATCCTTTCAGGGGATCTCCAGACCCACGTCCAGATTTTTACAGTATCGGCTGTCGATCCTTCCTTCGGAATAGTCCCTCGAGCGCGGGACTATTCTCAGCAAAAGTCGGGGGGAAGGATGATGATGATCGGGGAACCGTCCATGCCGCCTCCTTTCTGAGCCGGCCTCCGGGGCCAGCCTGAGGCGACACTAGAGACGCCTCCACCCCGCCCCCGCATTCCCCGCATAAGTTATTGAAAAAGGAGTGCAATAAAATTCCTCTGCGACGCGGACGGCAGCGTGCCGCCCCTGTTCGTGCCCCCGCCGCTCTTTAGCGAAGTCCCGACGGCGCATCCCTCGTTCGCACACATCTGCGCCTCTCCCCGGCGCCGGTCAGCCCCGCCTTCCGCTCTCTTTCCGGGCAACCGAACTTGCGGAATGAAGGTGCGGACCGCTCCGGCAGGCAGTTGGATCCTGTCAGCGGACTCGGGGCGGGCGTGCGGCAGGAAGCCGGGCAACCATCCGTATCCCGGGTGCGACCTCGCCCGCGGAAGCAGCCGGAGACCCCAATGCTGTGGGAATCGGGAAGCCAGAGCTCGGTCGTCACTCAAGCTCGTCGACGGAGTTTGTGCCCGCGGCGCCGGCCTTCGGCAGCCCGCGCGGAGAATTTGCGTTTCAGGTCACGACCATGCAATTTCTGCATCTGTTAGCTGTGGCCATGCGACAGGGTAACAGTCCGGCCGCCTCCGTCCTTGTTGTCGGCAGCGAAGCGCAGGTGCAGCCGTGGCTGGCGGCGGTCTTGCGGGAGGACGGCCATGCGGTCACTCTCGCCTCTGGCGTCCGCGAAACAGCCGGGCGGCTCCGGGGGCATGCATACACGCTTGTCATCTCCGACCTTGAGCTGCCGGACGGCGACGGACTGCAGGTGCTCGGCATGATTCGTCAGCGGCAGCCGGCCGCAGCGTTCCTGCTCATGATCCGGAGCGGCGCAATGGCCTCGGCTGTAGAGGCTTTGCACCGCGGCGCTCTGGATTTTCTGGAGAAGCCGTTCCGCAGCCCCAACGATCTCAGGCTGGCGGTCCGGCGCGCGATCACCCTGGTTCGACAGACGGCCGACATGCCACAGGAAGCCGAGGGACCGAGAGCCACTCCCGGCCTGTGCGGATCGATGGTTGCGCGTGATCCGCGCATGCTCCATGTCCTGAATCTCCTGGGCAAGGTCGCGCCGACCTCGGCGAACGTCCTCCTGATCGGCGAAACGGGAGTCGGCAAGGAAATGATCGCCCGGTGCGTTCATCTGCACAGCCGGCGTGCGTCCGGGCCCTTCATCGCAGTCCATTGCCTGGCGCTCGGGCCAGGCCTGGTGGAAAGCGAGCTTTTCGGTTACGAACGCGGAGCTTTCGCCGGGGCTGTTGCGAGGCGTTACGGGGCCCTGGAACGGGCTGGAGGCGGAACGCTGTTTCTCGACGGCATCGCTGACCTGCCGCCGGAAACGCAGGCGAAGCTGCTGAAGGCCCTCCGCAACGGCAGTTTCCATCGTATCGGTGGAACGCAGACGATTGAAACCGACGTCCGCATCATCTCCGCGGTGGACCGCAGTCCGGAAGCGCAGGCGGGCGGCGGGTTCGATCCGGATCTGCTCGCCCTTCTCGGCGCTTTCCCCATGGAGATCCCGCCGCTCCGCGATCGTCCGGCCGACATCGATGCTCTCGCGGATCAGTTCGTTGCGGCCGCCGCCGCCAAGTTCGGCAAGCCTCAGCTGCGCCTCAGCCAGGCGGCCCGTTTCCTGCTCCGCTCGCACTCATGGCCCGGCAATGTCAGAGAGCTGGAGAACGCCATGGAGCGGGCCGCCATCCTCTCCGACGGCGAAATCCGGCCTGACCATCTCCCTTTCGCCCCGCCGCAGACGGTGGACCCGGCTTCCGCCGGCACGCTCAATGTCCACGAACTCGAGCGCATCGCCATCGAGGAAGCCCTCCGGCGTCATGGCGGCAACCGCACCCGCGCCGCCCGTGAGCTTGGCATCAGCCTCAGGACTCTGCAATACAGGCTGAAGGAATTCGGCCTTTCCCGCTCCTGAAGCCCCCGGGACGCCGGCCGCCATCGCGGCTGTCATCAAATCAAAACGATCTGGAAACGTTTTTTTGACTCTGGTCGGCTATCGTACGGAAGCGGGGCAGTCCTGCTTGGCTGCCCGCCTGTCCGACCTGAGACTGCTTCAGAACTCGCCAGATCATCGAGAGGCTGATCATGAATCTGTTTTCCGGGCGCACCGCCCTTCTGTCCCTGCTCTGGATTGCGTTATCGGCGCCGCTCTGCGCGCAGTTCGACCAGGCGGCTGTCGTGGGCACCGTCCGCGACGAACGCGGCGGCGCGATCGCAGGCGCCAAAGTCACCCTTTCCAGCCCTGAAACCGGTTTTCAGCAGACCCTCCTGACCAACGAGCTGGGCGACTACACGTTTCCTACCGTCCGCATCGGAACCTATCGGGTCACGGCAGAGAAGGAAGGATTCACGCCCTCCACTGCCGAGAACGTCGTGCTGACGGTCAACGCGCGGCAGCGCGTCGATCTGGTGCTGAAAGTCGGCCAGGTCAGCGAGTCGATCACCGTGGTCGAAGTCACGCCTTTGCTGGAGACCGACAGCTCCTCCAAGGGCCAGGTCATCACGGGCAAGAAGATCCTCGATCTGCCCGTGCTCGGCCGCAATTATTCATACTTCGCCCTGCTCGCGCCGGGCGTGCGCGAGTCGCAGTTCTCCAACCAGGGTTCGATCGTCTTCCGCCGCGAGGGCTCTTACAATGTCAATGGCCTCCGCAGCGTGTACAACAACTTCCTGCTGGACGGCGTCGACAACAATTTCTACGGCACCACCAACCAGGGCTTCTCCAACCAGGCCATTCAGCCCTCGCCGGACTCGGTGGCCGAGTTCCGCATGATGATCAACACCTACTCGGCCGAGTTCGGCCGCACCGCCGGCGCAGTGATGAATGTCAGCACGAAGTCCGGCACCAACGAGCTGCACGGCAGCCTCTGGCACTTCTTCCAGAACGGGAAGATGAACGCCACCGGCTTCTTCAAGCCCGTGCAGAACCAGAAGCCCGTCAACAAGCGCAACATGTTCGGCTTTACGCTCGGCGGGCCGCTGCGCAGGGACAGGACATTCTTCTTCTTCGACTACGAGGGCTCGCGCTGGCGCGCCCACACCTTCAACCTCACCAGCCTCCCCAACGAGCAGATGCGCAATGGCATCCTGCCCCTGGACGTCCGAGTCCCCATCACGTTCACCGATGACCAGAACCGGACAATTCCCGCCGGCACGGTCATTCCGGCCGGGACCCCGATCCCGATGACGCGCTTCGCCCGCCGCGTGCTGGCTGAATTGCCGCTTCCCAACCAGCCCGGCGGCGGCCCGCTCGGCATCGCCAACAACTACGGCGCGTTCGACATCAACGAAATCGACGAGGACAAGGGCGCGGCCAAGGTCGACCACCGTTTCTCCGACTCGCTCTCCTCGTTCTTCCGCTACACGCAGCGCCGGCAGAACATGTTCGCTCCCGGCCTGATCCAGGGCTTCTCCGGCGGCAACAACCTTGGTTTCCTCGACACCTACAACCAGCAGGGCATCGCCGCATTCACCTGGACGCGGTCGGCCACCGAGGTGGCCGAATACCGCTTCGCCGTCACCCGTCTCGGCATGGACCGGCTGCCCGCGCAGGTGGGCGGCCCCTCGATGCGCGAGCTGTTCGGCATCACGGGCCTGCCCGAGGGGCCGCGCATCCAGGGCGGCATCACGCCCCAGGACATCCAGGGCTTTCCGCGCATCGGCCGCCAGTCCACCAACCCGCAGGCCCAGTTCCCCGTCACCGTCAACAGCCGCCTGAACCTGTCGAAAATCCTGCAGCGCCACACGCTGAAAACCGGCTGGGAGTACCTCCTGCTGATGCAGGATGTCGATGACACCAACCCCCTGTACGGCATCGACGGCTACGGCGGTTTCTTCTCCCGCATTCCGGGGCAGAACCTGGGCGCGCTGGCTGGCGCGCCGGCAAACACCGTGCACTCCCTTGCCGATTTCTACTTCGGCGCCCGCAGCTCGTACCAGCTCGCCACGCAGAAGATCGCCAAAATGCGCCAGCAGGCCCACTGGTTCTATCTGCAGGACGACTGGCGCGCCACCAGCAGGCTGACCGTCAACATGGGCCTGCGCTACGAGCTCACCACGCCGCCCTATGACGCCAACAACGAGCTGTCCAACTTCGACCCGTTGACCAACCAGATCGTCGTCACCAAAGGCGGCGGCATCAGCCAGCGGGCCATGCGCGACATGCGCTGGCTGAACTTTTCGCCCCGCTTCGGCGCCGCATACCAGCTCACTTCAAGAACCGTCATCCGCACCGGCTGGGCCCATATGTACAACTACTGGAACCGCATGGCCTCGGCCGAGCTGCTCAACACGAACGCCCCCTTCGTCACCCGCTTCTCGGCCGTCAACAGCGCGGCCAACCTCAACAACATCTGCACCGGCGACAACTTCGCCGGCTGCTTCCGTCCGCGCGAGGCCGGCTATCCGCGCAACGCTCCTTCCAACGTGATCCTCTATATCCCGCGCGACCTGCCGTGGGGCTACACGCAAAACTGGCACCTCACCATCCAGCGCTCCCTCGGCCGCGATTCCATGTTCGAGGTCGCCTATGTCGGCAACCGCAGCCGCGACCTGCCGATCCTCGGCGACTTCAACCAGGCGCGGCCCATCACGCAGGAGGAACTGGCCCGCGGCCTCACCACGCTCGGCACCCTGCTGGCCCGCCGGCCTTACCAGGGCTGGAACAACATCACCGCCGTCCTGCCCTACGGCTTCGCCAGCTACCACGCCCTGCAGGCGAAGTTCGAGCACCGCGGCCGCGAGTTCCAGTTGCTCAGCTCCTTCACCTACTCCAAATCGATTGACAACGCCGGCCAGGTGCTCGAGCCGACCAACGGCAGCGGCCCCAACGTCCAGGACATCCGCAATCCGAAAAACGACAAGGGCCCGTCGAGCTTCGACCAGCGTTTCAACTCCACCACCAGCTTCGTTTACGAGATGCCATTCGGCCGCGGCCGCCGCTTCGCCAGCGGCATGCCCGCTGCCGCCGAGGCGCTGCTCGGCGGCTGGCAGGCCAGCTCCATCATCTTCCTGCTGAGCGGCCAGCCGCTCAACATCCGCTACCCCGACGCCAGCGGCATCCTCAGCGACAACCAGCCGGAATCGTTCCTCGGCACGGTGTCGCTGCGGCCGAACCTGATCGACCCCGCCGCCGGCGTGCTCGCTCCGAAGAGCGAGCGCAACTACCTCAACTACTTCAACCGCGCGAGTCTCGCCACGCCCCCCGTCTGGGCGCCGTTCGGCAACCTCGGCCGCAACGTCGCCTACGGCTTCCCGTGGTACCAGGTGAACTTCGTGCTCGCCAAGAACTTCGCCGTCCCGGCGCTCGGCGAAGCCGGCCGTCTCCAGTTCCGCAGCGAGTTCTACAACTTCTTCAACAGGACCAATTTCGCCGCTCCGCAGGTGAACCTGGCCGCCGCCAACTTCGGCCGCGTCACTTCCACCGCCGACCCGCGCTATGTCCAGCTCGCGCTGAAACTGCTCTTCTGAGCCCTTCTTCCGTGCAGACAACAACGGGCGGGCACGTTTGAAACGCTCCCGCCCCTTTTTGTTTGAACTTCCGCGCCGCCTGCGCTTCAGTCGGCGCGCGCCGCCTCCGGCGCCTGCAGGCTCCGGATGGCGCGGCCCACGGCTTCCGCTTCCGGCAGTTCTTCTCCGTTGGCAGCCCCGAGGTCGCGGAAGCGCCGGGCGCTCACCAGCACGCGGCTCTCGAGCGATCCGGCCGCGCGGTTGTAGGCCTCTACGGCCCGTTCCAGCCCCCCGCGCACGCCGTCGAAGTAGCCCGTGAACACCCGCAGCCGTTCATACAGCTCTTTGCCCAGATTGGAAATGTCCTGCGCGTTGCGCGCCAGCCTCTCCTGCCGCCATCCGTAGGCCACGGCCTTCAGCAGCCCGATCAGCGTCGTCGGCGTGGCCAGCAGCACGCGGTTGTCGACGCCATACTGGATCAGCTCGGGATCCTTCTCCAACGCGGCGCTGAAGAACATCTCGCCGGGCAGGAACGCCACGACGAAATCCGGCGCCTGCGCGAACTGCTCCCAGTAGCCCTTGGCCGCCAGCCGCTGCACGTGGGCGCGGACCTGCCTGGCGTGCTCGGCCAGCCTCTCCTGCCGGCGCGCCTCGTCCTGGTCTTCCAGCGAATCCAGATACGCGGCCAGAGGCGCCTTGGCGTCCACCACGATCACCCGCTCGTTGGGCAGGCGGATGATCATGTCCGGACGGAGCCGGCCGCCTTCGGCATCCACGGAGACCTGCTCTTCAAAGTCGCAGTACTCCACCATGCCCGCCATCTCCACCACGCGGCGCAGCTGCATCTCTCCCCACCGCCCGCGCACCGCCGGAGACCTCAGCGCCCCCGCCAGCCTGCGCGTCTCCTCGCTGGCCTGCTGCTGGCTCTGCTGCAGCAGCTCCATCTGGCGCGCCAGCCCGGCCAGCATCTCGGTGCTGTCCCGGTTCAGCGCGTCGATGCGCTCCCGGAGCGGCTTCAGCATTTCGTCGAGCGTCTTCAGCCGCGCGTCCAGGTTATGGCCAGCCAGCTGCAGGAAGCTCTCGTTGTTCTGCGCAAGCGCCCGCGTGGCCAGTGAGCGGAAGCTTTCTTCCAGCTGCTGCTGGGCCTTGCGCAGGAGTTCCACCTTTTCTTCGTGCTGCACGCGTTCGGCTTCCAGCTGGGCGCGGAGCCCCGCTTCGGCCACTTTCCGCTCTTCCAGTTCCCGCCGCAGGCTGGCGGCGAGGTCCTCTTTCTCGGCGAGAGCCTTCTCCAGCCGCTCCAGCTGCGCTTCGCGCTCCTCGAGCCGCACCTTGTATTCGGCGGCTTCGACATCCCCTCCTGCCACCGGCGATCCGCCCGAGCGGACCAGGAAGCTGGCCAGCAGGGCGCCCAGCAGCAGACCGGCGACCAGAATGCCCAGAAGCAACAGTGGTTCCATGGATTGCCTCCGTGAATCCTTCGTCAACCGGGGCCCGGCAGGGCATCCGATAGTGCACTGAGTCCGCGCAAGTGAAAACGCCGCCCCGCGGGGGGCGGCGTTTTCCTAGCAGGCAGCGGAGATCGGCCTTAGGAGCAGCCCGAAGTCGTGCCGCAGTTCTCGCACTTGTAGCACGAGCCGTTGCGCGTCATGATCGTGCCGCACTCCGAGCAGGCCGGCGCATCGGCCATGCCTTCAGCCGCGGCGAATTGCAGTTTCTGCTGCGGCTCCGGCTCCGTCGGACGCAGCTTCACCGAGTCGCCCACCTCGGGCGCCTCCACCGCCTCCGGCCCGATGAACTTCAGAGCCAGCCAGCGGAAGATGTAATCCATGATGGACTTCGCGTACGGAATCTGCGGGTTGTTGGTGAAGCCCGACGGTTCAAAGCGCACGTGGCTGAACTTGTCGACAAAGAACTTCAGCGGCACGCCGTACTGGAGACCGTAGCTCACCGCCGTGGCGAAGCTGTCCATCAGGCCCGAAATCGTCGAGCCCTCCTTGGCCATCGTGATGAACAGCTCTCCCGGCTGGCCGTCTTCATACAGGCCCACCGTGATGTAGCCCTCGTGGCCGGCGATCGAGAACTTGTGCGTGATCGACTGCCGCTCGTCCGGCAGTTTGCGCCGCGTCGGCCGGTAGACGATCCGCTCCTCGACCCGCGCCGGCGCCGGTCCGGCCGCCTTCTTTTCGCCCTTTGAGCTGCCGGAGCTGAGCGGCTGCACGCGCTTGGAGCCGTCACGGTAGATGGCCACCGCCTTCAGCCCGAGCTTCCAGCTCTCGATGTAGGCGTTCATGATGTCTTCCACCGTGCTCTCCTCAGGCATGTTGATCGTCTTCGAAATCGCGCCCGAGATGAACGGCTGAACGGCGGCCATCATGCGGATGTGGCCCATGTGGTGGATGAAGCGCGTTCCGTTCGGCGCCTTGAACGAGCAGTCGAACACCGGCACGTGTTCGGCCTTGACATGCGGCGCTCCTTCAATCGTGCCCGTCGCATCGATGTGTCGGACGATCTCCTCCACCTGCTCCGGGCTGTAGCCCAGCCGGATCAGAGCCGACGGAACCGTGTTGTTCACGATCTTGATCACGCCGCCGCCCACCAGCTTCTTGTACTTCACCAGGGCCAGGTCCGGCTCGATGCCCGTCGTGTCGCAGTCCATCATGAACCCGATCGTGCCCGTCGGCGCGATCACCGTCACCTGCGAGTTGCGGTAGCCCGTGCGGCGGCCCAGCTCGTAGGCGGTCTTCCACACCTGCTGCGCCGCCTCGAACATCGCCTGCGGCACCAGCTTCGAGTCAATCCCGTTCACCGCGTCCCAGTGCATCCGGATCACTTCCAGGAACGGCTCTTCGTTGATCGGATACCCCGGGCACGGGCCCACGCTCTCGGCGATCCGCGCGCTCGTCAGATACGCCTGCCCCGTCATGATGGCCGAAATCGCCCCCGCCCAGGCGCGCCCGGCGTCGCTGTCATACGGCACGCCCAGCGACATCAGCAGCGAACCCAGGTTCGCGAAGCCCAGACCCAGCGGCCGGAAGTCGTGCGAGTTGCGCGCGATCTTCTCCGTCGGATAGCTGGCGTTGTCCACGATGATCTCCTGCGCCAGAATCATCGTGTCCACCGCGTGGCGGAACGCCTCCACGTCGAACTTGCCGCCGGCGTTGAGGAACTTCATCAGGTTCAGCGACGCCAGGTTGCACGCCGAATCGTCGAGGAACATGTACTCCGAGCACGGGTTGGACGCATTGATCCGGCCCGAGTTCTTCGACGTGTGCCAGCGGTTGATCGTCGTGTCGAACTGCATGCCCGGATCGCCGCACTGCCAGGTGGCTTCGGCGATCGCGTGCAGCAGGTCGCGCGCCCGGTACCGCTTCACCGGCTCTCCGCTCACCACCGACCGCGTCCACCACTCGCCGTCTTCCACCACCGCCTTCATGAATTCGTCCGTCACCCGGACGCTGTTGTTGGCGTTCTGGAAGAAGATCGACGAATACGCTTCGCCGTCGATGCTCGGATCGTATCCGGCTTCAATCAGCGTGTGCGCCTTGCGCTCCTCTTTCGCCTTGCACCAGATGAACTGCTCGATGTCGGGATGGTCGGCGTTCAGGATCACCATCTTCGCCGCGCGCCGCGTCTTGCCGCCGCTCTTGATCACGCCGGCGAACGCGTCGAACCCCTTCATGAACGACAGCGGCCCCGACGCCCGCCCGCCGCCCCACAGCGGGCAGTTCTCCTCGCGCAGCGTCGACAGGTTCGTGCCCGTGCCCGAGCCGAACTTGAACAGCATCCCCTCGGTCTTGGCCAGCTCCAGAATCGACTCCAGCGAGTCCTGCACCGAATTGATGAAGCACGCCGAGCACTGCGGCTTGTGCACGCTCCGGTCCAGCTTCCGGATTGTGTCCGTCGCTTCGTCGTAATACCAGCCGTAGCCCCGGTTCTCTTCCTTCACCCCCACGTTGAACCACACCGGCGAGTTGAAGCACGCCTTCTGCGTCAGCATCAGGTGGGCCAGCTCGTTGCGGAAGTTCGCGGCGTCCTCCAGCGAGCGGAAGTAACGGCCCTCGATGCCCCACTCCGTGATCGTGTCCACGACGCGGTGCACCAGCTGCTTGACGCTCGTCTCCCGCTCCGGCGTCCCCAGCCGCCCGTGGAAGTACTTCGACGCGACGATGTTGGTGGCCGTCTGCGACCAGTCCGCCGGCACCTCCACATCCTTCTGCTCGAAGATCACCGCCCCTTTGTCGTTGCCGATTGTCGCCGTCCGCAGTTCCCAGCGGATTTCGTCATAAGGCGTCTTGCCCGGCTCCAGCCTGGATGTGAAATACCGGGGGAATGACACCCCCATGCGCTCTTCTTTCCGCAGGTTCCTCCGCAGCGACCGCACCTGCGCGCTTACGTCAACGCTCAGCTGTCCCATCCGATTTCTCCTGTCTCTATTGTCCCGAAGATCGCCCCAGGGGATGAAGGCCGTTTCATCCGGCTGTGATAGGGGGCAATGGAAACAATACCCCAAGATCTTGTGGTCAGTCAACAAAAATCTTCAATATGCTGTATGTCGTTGAATCCTGAGGCGGTTACTGCCTCCCCCGCAGACACCACTCTCTCCCACCGGCAGGAGGTGCCTTCCGCAGCCGTCCGCGCCCCCTCAGAGCCCGTGCATCAGGTCGTATCCGTGGTCGGGAATGTGGGCCGGCAGAATCTCGCTCTGATGCCCGTGACGCAGGAAAATTTCGCGCATTTTCTCGATCACGGCTTCGTAGCCGCGCTCGTAAAACACCAGCACGCTCGGTCCTGCGCCCGACAGCGCGCAGCCCAGCAGCCCCGGTTCGCGCAGCTCGAGCATCTCCTCGAGCCCCGGCACCAGCGGCGCCCGGTAGGGCTGGTGCAGCCGGTCCATCAGCGCCTCGTGGAAGGCGTCCGTCGTCTGCGTCAGCATCGCGGCGATCAGCAGCGCCGACCGCTGGATGTTGAACACGGCGTCCTCGCGCGAATACGTCTTCGGCAGCACCGCCCGCGCTTCGCTCGTGGGGAGGATGAAGTCCGGCACCACGATCGCCACTCCGTAGCGCGCCGGCAGCTGCATCCGCACGGCGCGCGTCACCCCGCCGCTGTCGATGGCGCTGGCGACGATCGAGCCCAGCACCGCCGCGCTGACGTTGTCCGGGTGTCCTTCGATCCGCGCCGCCTCATCGAGGATCCGGTGCCGGTCCCATTCCAGCTGCAGGATCTCGTCGGCGATGACAACGCCCGCCACCAGCGCGGCTGCCGACGACCCGAGCCCCTTGCCGATCGGAATGTCGTTGCGGATCTCGAGCTCGATCGCCGGCATCGGCCGTCCCAGGTGCTCGGCCACCTGCAGCGCCGTCTGCCAGATCAGATTGTCCTCGCCCAGGCTGATCAGTCCGGCGTCACGGCCTTCCGCCCGGATCTTCAGCGTCTCCGAAGGCCGGAACCGGCACTCCAGATAGATGCTGAGCGCCATGCCCAGCGCGTCAAAGCCCGGGCCGAGGTTGGCGCTGGTGGCCGGGACGCGGACTTCGGTCCAGCTCATGCGCCTGCCAGCCGCACAGGCCGCCCGCTGCGGCAGCTCTCGTAAATGCCGAGCACGATCTCCAGCGCCTTCAGCCCTTCCTCGCCCGACACCAGCGGCTGCGTGCGGTTCTTGACCGCATTGCCGAAGTCAAGGAACTGCCGCTCGAACGGCGTCAGCGGAATCGCCATCGGGTCGCTCGCGCCGCTCATCACCTGCTTCTCCACCGGCGCCGGCTCGCCCTCGTCGTTCTCGACGTCCCACGCGGTCAGCTTGTCGCCCGTGAACACGCATGTACCCTTGGTGCCGTGGATCTCGATCCGTTCCGGATAGCCCGGCCAGAACGCCGTCGAGGACTGGATGACGCCCGTCGCCCCGCTCGTGTATTTCATCACCGCGCAGATGACGTCTTCGCTCTCGATCTTGTGCCGCGCCCCGAGCTGCCAGTAGCCGAACACCTCGGCCACGCCGCCCGTCAGGTAGTTCAGCACGTCCACCTGATGCACGGCCTGGTTGATCAGCGCGCCGCCCCCTTCCACCGCCCAGCTTCCCTTGATCGGCCTCGAATAATAGGCTTCGCTCCGCCACCACTTCACATAGGCGTCCGCCTGCAGGATGCGCCCCAGCCGGCCCTGGGCGATCGCCTTCTTCACGAAGATCGTCGAGTCGTCGAAGCGGTGCTGGCTCACCACTCCGAGCACGATGCCCGCGTCGCGCGCCGCCTCGATCATCTTCCGCGCGGTCTCGAGATTGGTCGAGATCGGCTTCTGCACCTGCACGGATTTTCCGTGTCTGGCCGCGATCTCCAGCGGCTGGAGACGGAAGTCGGGAAACGTGCAGACGTCGACGAAATCCACTTCCGGATCGCTGCACAGCTCTTCGTAGGACGGAACAAAGCGGCAGCCGTACTGCGCGGCGAACTTCTCGCCCGCCTCCCGCGAGATGTCGGTGCAGACCGTGACCTTGTACCCGATGTTTCTGTACGCCTGGGCGTGCTTGTGGCTGATGGCGCCCGTGCCGATGATGCCGACGCGTAGCATGATGACCTCCCTCGAACCGATGAAACCCCTAGGATATCAATGGCCGCAGCGGGCCGGCGCCGCGCAGCCCGGCGCTGTTCACGCCTCTGTCACGGCGCAGTGGTATCCATGGAGTATGTTGCGAAGCAGGCTCGTCTGGATTCCTGTTCTATCTGCCATTGCCGCGCTGCTGCCCCTGCGCGCCCAGCAGGAAATGGTCCGCCGCCACCGGCCCATGCCGAAGGCCGGCGACTATCTCGTCCTCAAGGCCGACCTGCACATGCACACCGTCTTTTCCGACGGCCAGGTGTGGCCGACCACACGCGTGATGGAAGCCTGGCGGGAGGACCTCGACGTCATCGCCATCACCGATCACGACGACTACCGGCCCAACGAGAAAGACGTCAGCATGGACCTCTCGCGGCCTTATGAAATCGCCAGGCCCATCGCCGAAGGGCTCGGCATCGTCATCGTCCCCGGCGTCGAGATTACCAAGGGCGACATCCACTTCAACGCTCTCTTCATCCGGGACCACAACGCCTTCCGCGGCAAGGAGCTGATCACGGCGCTCACGGAAGCGAAGAAGCAGGGCGCCTTCTCGTTCTGGAACCATCCGGGCTGGAAGGGTAAAGCCGAATGGTGGCCCGTCATCGCCACGGCCTACTCCGACAGACTCTTCCAGGGCATCGAGCTGCTCAATGGCCCCGTGTACTACGCAGAAGCGCGCCAGTGGATCGGCCAGTACGGCCTCACCGTGATGGGCAACTCCGACATTCACAACGCTTCGCTGCCCGAAGATCCCCGCACGGTGAACCTTGTTCTTGCAAAGGAGCGCAGCGTCGAGGGCGTGCGCGAGGCTCTGCACGCGGGCCGCACCATCGCCTGGGATGGCGGCCGCCGCCTCATCGGCAGGCGCGAGTGGCTTGAAACGCTCGTCCGCACCTACCTTCAGGCGCCGCGCGAGGTGCGCTTCACGCCGGGCTTCTGGTACAACGGCCTCGCCCTGCGCAACGACTCGGCCCTCACCTTCGAGCTGAAGCCGGTCGAAGCGCCGAGGTGGATGGAAGCGCTCTCCACCGTCGTTCCGCCGCGCTCCACCACCGTCGTGCAGCTCCGTCTCAACCGGGACGCCCCGAAGACCCCGGCCCGCGTGACCGTGCGCATGGAAGTCTCCAACACGCTGGTGACGGAGACGGGCGGCCCGCTCGTTCTGCCGTTCGAATTCGAGCTGATCCCGTAGCGCGCGGCTCTCAGCGGCGCCCGGCCTTCCGCATCAGGTTCTCGATCTGCCGGGCAAGCCGCCGATGATCCCGCGCATCGCGAATCCGGCTTTCAAAGAATCCGCACAGGAACACAGCGGGGGCATCTTCCAGCAGCGGCGTGGCATCCCGCGCGCGGCCGAAGCCGAACACGGTCATTCCGTCCCGCGCTTCGAGCCCTGGACGGCTCGCACCCATGACGCCGAAGGATGCCGGAGCGCGCATCTCCCCAAGACGCGCCACCCAGAACACGCGCGGCGAATCGTCCGAGCCGAAATACGCCCAGCGCCAGGCTCCGAGGCGCCGCTCTCCCGCCAGAAAATCCGGCATCTCCCGCAGCGGCCCGCCCTCGTCGTTTCCCCAGTACCAGCCCGAGGGGGCAAAGCGGCCGCCGGGCACGCCTTCGTAAAGGAACCAGTACGGCCCCGGGCCCTTCTGCTCGATCTGCAACTCGGCATGGCTGCGTTCAAACCGCCACCGCCACTGCCAGCCTCGATCCAGGGTCTCTGTCACGATGATTCCGCCTTGAGCACGGCTCCGGCAGTGTGTGAAGCCGGGATGGCCCGCGCCCGATTTCTCCCCTCCGAACACGAGGTTCGGCAACCCGCGGTAGGATGAGGCCGCCGAGGCGGGCGTCACATTCCACGGCTCGCGGCGGAAGCCGATCCAGTCGCGCCCGTCGCGGTCCACGATGCGGCTGAAGCCCCCGCCCGCGGCGTCGTACCACCACTCGGCGCCATCGGTTTTCACCACCACGTGCGCTGCTGATTCGTAGGAAGCCAGGTGAATGCGGACCTGCCCGCAGGCTGCCGCAGCCGCCAGCGTGATCCACCCCGCCACACGCTTTACGTATGCCATCAGCCTTTGATTCTAAGTGCCGGGGAGGTGCGATATGATGGCGCTTCCCGAGAATTGGAGGTGAAATGCTGTTGCGCGCCTGCTTTCTTCTGGCCTTGCCCTGCCTGCTTTCGGCGCAGAGGTTGTCGGGCGAGCTGAAGCTCTGGCACAGGGTCACGGTCTCTTTCGAGGGTCCCGAAACGTCCGAGGACGCCACGCCGAATCCATTCACCGATTTCCGCCTGACGCTGGAATTCCGCCATGCGGCGAGCGGACGCTCCACGCGCGTGCCCGGCTTCTATGCCGCCGACGGCGATGCCGCCGAGACCTCTGCCACGAAAGGCCGCATCTGGCAGGCGCACTTCATGCCGGACGCGGAAGGAGAGTGGACCTTCCGCGCCTCTTTCCGGCAGGGGCCCTGGATCGCCATCGATCCCGCTCCTGACGCCGGCGTCCCGGCAGCGTTCGACGGCGCGCAGGGCCGTTTCACCGTCGGCCCGACGGACAAAAAAGCGCCTGACTTCCGCGCCAGAGGACTGCTCAAATACACTGGACAACACTATCTGCAATTTGCCGGAACCGGCGGGTATTTCCTGAAAGGCGGCGCCGACAGCCCGGAGAATTTCCTCGCCTATTTCGAATTCGACGGAACTCACGACCTGGACGCGGCCTTCAACGAGGGCCAGAGCACCACTGGAAAACCGTTCGTGCACCGCTACGACCCTCACGTCCGCGACTGGAAATCAGGCGATCCCGTCTGGCAGAAGACCAAGGGGAAAGGCATCATCGGCGCCCTGAATTATCTCGCCTCGAAGGGCATGAACAGCGTCTATTTCCTCACCTACAACATCGACGGAGGCGACGGGAAAGACATCTGGCCCTGGACTGCTCCCGACGTCCGCGACCGCTTTGACACAAGCAGACTCGCCCAGTGGGAGATCGTCTTCTCGCACATGACGAAGCTCGGGCTGATGCTCCATGTCATCACCCAGGAGACCGAAAACGACCGCAGGCTGGGCGGCAGCCCGGGTCTGAACAACGTCCGCAAGCTCTACCTGCGCGAACTTGTGGCCCGCTTCGCCCATCATCCGGCGCTCATCTGGAACCTCGGCGAGGAGAACAACACCCCTGATCCGGACCGCAAGGCCATCGCCGCCTGGATCCGCGGACTCGACCCCTACGATCATCCCATCGGCGTCCACACCCACCTGAACGCTGCGCGGCGCTTCTACAACGGCATCCTCGGCGATCCGCACTTCGAGGTGAGCTCCATCCAGTCCGACACGGCCTTCTATCACGAGGAGTCCGTCGAGCTGCGCCGCCGCTCGGCCGAATCCGGCCGCAGGTGGGCCATCTTCCACGACGAGCAGTCGCCCGCCGACATGGGCGTGCTGCCCGACAGCGGTGACCCGGACCATGACATTCCGCGCATCGAAGCGTTGTGGGGCAACCTGATGGGCGGCGGCTCGGGCGTGGAGTGGTATTTCGGCTACCGTTTCCCGCACATGGATCTGGATTGCGAAGACTGGCGCACGCGAGACCGCATGTGGGACCAGACGCGCATCGCGCTCGAGTTCTTCCACCGTTACCTGCCCTTCTGGGAGATGGAGCCCGTCCATCCGCCGTTCCGTGTCGCGGAGGGTTCGCCTGCGCGCGTTTTCGCGAGGATCGGCGAGATCTACGCCATCCAGTTCATGCGCGGCGGCTCGGCGCAGATCGCCCTTCCGGAGGGTGAGTACACGGTCCACTGGTTCAATCCGCGCACAGGCGGCGAACTGCTTCAGGGAGAAGTGCGCGAACTGCAGGGCGGCAAACAGCGCCGCTGGCTCGGACTGCCGCCCTCGGACCGCTCGCGCGACTGGGTGGCGCTGATCCGCAGGAAACGCTAGCCTGGAAACCATGCGAGTCACCAGACGCGCCCTGCTTGCCGCGCCGGCCGCCGCGCTGGCCCGCGGAAAGAGCCTCCGCATCGGTGTGATGGACGGCGTGGCGCTGGCTCCGTCGGATCCGGAGTCCGTCGCTGTTGCCGCGCGCGCCGGTTGCGAGGGTATCCAGGTCACGCTCGGCCGCCAGACCACCGCCGGCCATCTCGTCATGGCGGCGCCAGAGCGCCAGCGCGCCTTCCTCGCCGCGTCGAAGATCCACCGCGTCCCCATTGTTTCCACCTACATCGACATCCTCCACGTCCACTGCCTGAAGAACGACCGCGAAGCGCTGCGCTGGGCCGCTGAAGGGATCGACATCACCCGGAGGCTCGAGGCGCCCATCCTCATGCTTGTTTTCTTTGGCAAGTGCGCGCTGGAAACGCGCGAGGAGATGGATGCCGTCGTAGGGCCGCTCAAGGAACTCGCACGCGAAGCCGAACGCGCCAAAGTCATCCTCGGCTTTGAGAACACGATCCGCGCTGAAGACGACATCCGCATCCTCGACGCTGTCGGCTCGCGCGCGCTCCAGATTTACTACGACATCGGCAACGCGACCAACCTGTATCACGAAGACCCTCTCCAGGCCTTGCGCCTGCTGGGCCGCAACCGCATCTGCCAGGTGCACGTGAAGGACAAGGGCTACCTGGGCGAAGGAGCCGTGGACGTGGCGGGTGCAGTGAAAGTGCTCGAGGAGATCGGCTGGCGCGGCTGGCTGGTGCTCGAAACCGGCGCGCCTTCCAAAAACAAAGAAGAAGATCTGAAGCGCAACGCCGCGTATCTGCGCCGCTTTGTTGGGTGACCCGGCCAGCCGCCGGCTTCAGTCGAACAGATACCGCGCGAGCATCCGCTTCAGTTCCGCGAGAATGCGCCTGCGCTCCGCCTCCGCGTGCTGCGCGTACGCGAAAGCGATCATCCGCTCGCCCGTCTCGATCGCCATCCGCAGCCGCAGATCGAGGGTCTCCGAATCGCGCACCCCCAGCTTGCGCCGCATGAACGCCCGCAGCAGTCCGGCGGGCCCCGCCCCCGGCTGCGCCTGCGACTCGCGCGCCAGCGCCGAGATGTGGCCTCCCAGCGCCAGCGTGCGGAAGTCCGGGTGCGCGTCCAGGTACTCGATATAGGCATCCAGCAGGCGGCCCAGAAACTCCGGCCCGCTGCGGAAAGCGGACTTCAGCAGCACCTTCGCCATGCGGGCGCGGAAGTCCTCCATGTGCCGCACCGCCACGGCATCCAGAATCGCCTGCTTGTCGGGAAAGAAGCGGTACAGCGCGCCGACCGACAGCCCGGCTTCGGCCGCGATCCGCGTCGTGTTCACATCGTCGAGCGGCAGGCGCTCGAGCAGCGCGGAACAGGCCCGCAGCACCGCCTCCACCGTCGAAGCGCTCCGCCGTTGCACGGGCGCGCGCCGCACGGGCAGCCGTTTGGCGCTGGATTCTGCGCTCATTCCGCTTCCGCCGCGGCCCTGCCTATTTCTTGTACTGGCAGAGGTGATTTTCCGCCTTGATGTACCACGGCTTGTAATTGACAGCCTGAGGATCCATGCAGCCGGCCAGGTTCAGCAGCTCCACCTTGCGGAACTCCACCGGGTGGCTTTCCGCCTGCAGAGAAATGGAGCCGCCGCGCAGCAGCACGCCGTCGCGCTTCACCTGCGGGTCATGGTTGTTCACGTTGCCGCCGCCGATCTGCGGCATCTCGTACCACAGCACCTGCTCGCCGTTGACGAAGTGCTTGATCATGCCGTCGCCATGGACTTCCACCTCGACGCGCACCCACCCGTCGCCATCGAACGTCTTCGAGCTCGAGTTGATGCAGTGCCGCGTCTCCAGCCTGTCGTTCATCACCACGTGCGTGCCGGGCGTGCAGAGGTTGGCTGTCGTGCGCGGTCCCTTGCCGAGCCCGCCGAGAAGCTGCACCTCAATCGAGATGGGGAAGTCCTGGTCCTTGCGCATCGTCTTGGGCGGCTGGCCATGGATCATGATGCCGCTGTTGCGCGTGGCCCACGCGGGACCGCCCGGGCACTGCTCGCCGACGAAACGGTACTCGACCGCGATGCGGTAGTAAGAGAACGGATCCTTGTAGAACAGGTGGCCGAAGCGGTTGTTGAACTGGTCGTACTTGTCATACGACACCTTCAGCACGCCGTTCTCCACGCGGAACGTGTCGCCGAAATTCTCGCCCACTTCATAGCCGGTGATCTTCGGAATCCAGCCGTCGAGATCCTTGCCGTTGAACAGCTGGATCCAGTCTTCGGGACCAGGCCCCTGCTGTTGCTGCGCGGCCAGCGGCGGCAGGCACAGCAGGAGCAGGCAGCAGAATACAAGCGTGGTTCTCATGGCGCCCCTTAGTATAACGGGGCGCGCGGCTGCGCGGTCAGATCATCTCCCGCAGCAGCTCCGGGCGAGGCTGCGGGATCACCACCTTGTTCACGAGCAGCCCCTTGCGCGCCACCGACTGTGCGCCCGCCTCCACTGCGGCGCGCACCGCCGCCACGCTGCCCGTGCAGGAGGCGAACGCCTTGCCGCCCAGCGCCATCGCCAGCCGCACCTCCACCAGCCGGACGTTGGCCGCCTTCGCCATCGCATCCGCGGCTTCGATCAGGCTCGCCACCGAGAACGATTCGACGATGCCCAGCGCTTCCAGCTGCTCCGGCATCGACGTGCCGCTGATCGCAGGAAAGATATCTTCGTGCACGTTCGGAATGACGAACGTGTCGATCACCGAGAAATCGCCCGCCTGGCAGCCGGCTTCCACCGCGGCGCGCACCGCCGCCACGTCGCCGCGCACCAGCACCATGTACTTGCCGCTGCAGATCGTCCGCGCCAGCACCAGCTCGACGTCCGCCGCTTTCAGCATCGCATCGCACACCTCGAACCCGGCGGCGATGCTCGACAGTTCAATCAGCCCAATGGAATTCCGTGCCACGGCAAATCCCTCGTCTCCGGTTCAGGCCTCGATCTCGATCTCTTCCGCCGTCACGCGCGCCACGCGGCCGTCGATGCTTGCGTGCACGAACGCGCCCAGCTCGCCTTCGTTCATCCGCGCGATCACTTCGCCGCGCTTCACTTTCTGCCCCTCCTGCACGCACGGCGTGGCGGGCTTGCCCGCATGCTGTTTGGTCAGGATCCGCACCCGCGAGGGCTGCGGCTCGGCGCTCGTGAATGGCGTCGGCGCCTCGTACTGCTCCACCTGCAGGCGCTGGCGGAGCTGCGCCTGCGGCACGCGGCGGTACTCCTTCATCGGGTGTACGCGCACCGGCTTTGTCTGCACGAACTTGATCCCCGCGGCGCGCAGATCGGCTTTCGCCTGGTCGCAGGCTTCTTTCGGGAACAGATCCTCGGGGCATGCATACAGCGTGCACAGGCCGCATGCGCAGCACAGCTCGCCCCACTGGCTCCAGTTCTCCTTGCCTGTCAGCGTGAACCCCAGCGTGCGCATCACCTTGTGCGGCTGCACGTCGTAGCCGAGCAGATAGCGCGGGCAGAACTCGGTGCAATAGCTGCACTGGTCGCAGGCGCTTTTGCCGATATGCGCCATCGCCTGCGCCGGCTGGCTTTTGCGCCGCACCAGCATGTGATCTTCTGGCAGCACAATCAGTCCGCAGGTCGTCTTCGTCACCACGCCCGTCAGGTCGAACGTCAGCGTGCCCATCATCAGCCCGCTGACGAACACTCCCGCGCGGTCCACGGTCATCCCGCCCGCGACAGCGATCAGGTCGGCGAAGCTCGCGCCGACCGGCGCCCAGAACGAGCAGGGCTTTCTCACCGCGCCGCTGATCGACACGAATTTCCGCGTGACGCTCTCGCCTCGCGCCGCGCGCTCCACGTTCAGCAGCGTCTCTACGTTGTTCACCACGCAGCCCACCTGCAGCGGGATGCCCGCGGGCGGAATCAGACGGCCCGTGGCCGCGTACACGATCTCGTATTCGTCGCCCGAAGGGTAGAAGTCGCCGAGCAGCGTCAGCCCGATGCCGGCCTTGCGCGCCACGGGCTCGACGGCTTCCACCGCGGCGCGATTTTTCTCCTTCAGGCAGAACCGCCCCTCCGAAGCCGCCACGGCCTCCATCATGCGCTTCATTCCGGAGATCATCTCTTCCGGATAACGCTTCATCAGTTCGTAGTCCTTGTGAAGCAGGGGCTCGCATTCGGCGCCATTGGCCAGGACGTACTCGGCGCGCGACGCCGCCTTGACTTCCGTGGGAAAACCGGCGCCCCCGGCGCCGACGACGCCCATTTCACGCAATGTGCTGCTGAGGCTCACGGCGGTCTCGAAAACACCCAGAATAGCGCAACGCCAGCCCGCGCCCGGGCTCACACCGTGCGGGCCAGCAGGCGGCGGACCTCTTCCGTGAGCTTCTCTGGCGTAAACGGCTTCTGCAGCACGGGCCAGCCAAGGGCGTCTCCGCGCCTCGGATACCCGCTCATCAGCAGCACCCGCATCTGCGGGAACCGCTGCTTCAGCTCGTTGGCCAGCTCGTCGCCGTCCATTCCGGGCATCGAGACGTCGGTCAACAGCAGGCGCACGCCCGGATGCGACGCCGCCAGCCGGAGCGCCGACTCGGCGTCCGCTGCCTCATGCACGCGGCAGCCAGCGGCGCGCAGCACCTCCACGACGAACCGGCGCACTTCGGCCTGGTCTTCGACCACGAGTACATCAGCCTCCAGAGCCCCCTCCTCTGGAGCCGCCGTCCGGGCGGAAGAGCGGGCTTCCAGGACCCCGGCGCTGGGCCATTCAATCCGGAAGCAGGCGCCCTTGCCAGGCTCGCTCTTCACTTCGATGGAGCCGTTGTTTTGCGTCACGATGCCATAGACAACCGCGAGCCCGAGCCCCGTGCCCTGCCCCTTCGGCTTCGTCGTGAAGAACGGCTCGAAGATCTGCTCCCGGATCTCGGTTGGGACGCCTGGTCCCGTGTCGGACACCTCGATGACAATCCTGTCCTCTTCGCCCGCGGCGCGGATTTCGATCTCGCCCTGCCCCTGCATGGCGTCCCGCGCGTTGACGCAGAGGTTGAGAATCACCTGCTGGAACTGCGATGGATCCAGCCGCACCTGTCCGATCCCGGGCTCGATGCGCAGATGAAGCCTGCAGTTGTCCCCCAGCAGGCTTCGCAGAACCGGCTCCATCCCGGTCAGCGTCTCCGCGATGTCCAGGCGCTCGGGCTGGACCGGCTGCCGCCGGCTGAACGCCAGCAGCTGGCTCGTCAGATCCGACGCCCGGCTGCCGGCGGCCAGCGCCGCCTCGATGCGTCCCCGCGCCGGATGCTCCGCGCCGGTCTGCATCAGCGCCAGCTGGCAGTTGCCGTTAATGACCGTGAGCAGGTTGTTGAAGTCGTGCGCAATGCCGCCGGCCAGCTTTCCGATCGATTCCATCTTCTGGGACTGCCGGACCTGCTCGCCGAGGGCGATCTCGCGGGTCATGTCGCGTTTGACGGCGACGAAGTATTCGATCTCGCTTTCCTGGTTGAAAACCGGGGAAATCGTGCATTGCTCGACGAAAATGGCGCCGTCTTTTCTCCGGTTTTCCAGCCGTCCGTACCAGGGCTTGCCGGCGAGAATGGTTCTCCAGAGATCGGCATACGCCTCGGGCGGCTGCCGCCCGCTTTTCAGGATCCGCGGATTCTTTCCCAGAACCTCTTCGCGGCTGTATCCGGTGACGCGCTCGAAAGCCGGATTCACGTAGAGAATCGCGCCGTTGCGGTCCGTGATCACCACCGAATCCGAGGTCTGCCGCACGGCTTCCGCCAGGCGGCGCGCTTCATCCTGGGCTTCCATCAGCTCCGTGATGTCCCGCTCGCTGCCTCTCACGCCGATCTGACGCCCCGTCTCGTCCCTCAGCGGTCCCCACGAGGCGGCCATCCATCGCGTCTCTCCAGTCTTGGACAGCAGCCGGTAAGGAGCCAGCTGGAACTCGTGCCCGTCAAAACAGCGCCGCCATCGCTTCTCCAGGCGCTCGCGCTCGCGCGGATGCACCCAGCAGCCGAACCCTCCCGCGGCAAGCTCGCTCGCCGTCCTGCCTGTGATCCTCTCGGCGGCGGGGTTGCAATAGAACAGCCGCCCCTCCATGTCGTAGGCGAGGATCATCTCCGACAGGCTCTCCGCCAGCAGTTCGAATTTCTGCTGCGCCTGCCGCCTTGCCTTCTCGCTGGCGGCGGCGGCGCGCCTCTGGCGCTGATAGGCGGCGAACATGATCAGCAGGGCGATCAGCAGCACGCCCAGCACCAGCGTGGCGTTCCGCAGGCTCGCCACCTGCCGCTGCGCCCGGATCAGCAGCATCATCTCGTTCGCGTCCCGGATCGTGGCCCGGTTCCAGCGTGTCAGCAGCTTCGCAATCTCTCCGCTGGCGGCCATGCGGCCGATTTCCTCGCGCAGCCTGTCCGCGGCCGCCGCCGCCTCGAACCGCGCTCCGATGGCCAGCGAAAATGGCGGCGCCTGCGTTTCAATCTCCGCCAGCTCGACGCCCTGCCTGAGCGCTCCCTGCATCAGCGCCATCGTGATCGTCAGATCGTCCCCCATCACCGCATCTACCTTGCCTTCAGAAAGCATCTCCAGGGCGTATTTCGCTGTCGGAACAGGAATGACCGTGGCGCCGGGCGCCCATTCGCGCGTTTTGGCGACGTTGATTGGCAGATCCTTGGCGGCGATCCTGCGGCCTTTCAGATCGGCGACCGTGCGCAGCCCGGATTCCTTCCGCACGACGAATTTCATGTAGTTGTTCAGGTAAGGCTCGGAAAAATAGACGTGCGGCTTCCGCTCCTCCAGGATGGTCATCGTCGGCCAGAGATCCACTTTGCCGCTGCGTATGGAGCGCTCGGCGCTCTCGGGGCACAAGACCCACTCCAGCTGAATCCCGGCCCGCCGTGCTGCTTCGTTCACCAGCTCCGGCCCGAATCCGTCCGGTCTGCCCGACTCTCCCGTGAACATATTGGGAGGATCTTCCTCCCAGCCGATCCGCCACACCCGCTCCCGCAGGGCCGTGTTCGCGTGCCACCACCACGCCGCCGCGGCAAGCGCTGCCAGGCAGGCCAGTCCAGCGATGGTTTTCGCGCGCATGAAGTCGCTGCCGGAGGACCGGGAGAGTTTGCCCGCTATTATATCGGGCTGGCGCTTCCGGCCGGCACTTCCTCATCGATCATGATAAAACGGAGCCATGAGTCTGAATCGCGAAACCAGCATCCGCCTGCTGAACCAGGCTGTCGCCGACGAACTCCAGGCTGTCCACCAGTACATGTATTTTCATTTCCACCTCAACGACCAGGGCTTCGGCCCGCTGTCGATGCTGTTCAAGCGCATCGCCATCATGGAAATGGGCCATGTGGAAACTCTCGCCGAACGCATCCTGTTCCTCAAAGGCGACGTGGATATGAAGCTCGCCGCGCCGGTCGAGCGCATCACCGAACCGGAAGCGATCCTCGCCAAGGCCATGGCCATGGAGGACGAGAGCGCCGTCTTCTACAACAAGGCCGCTCTGGAATGCTCGGCCAACGCCGATTCCGCTTCCAAACAAATCTTCGAGAAACTGGTTGCCGACGAAGAAACGCACTTCGACCTCTTCGAGAAACAGCTCGAGCATATCCGCCGCTACGGCCCGGCCTATCTCGCGCTCCAGTCCTTCGGATCCGGCGAGGCGGAAAAAGAAGGCGCCGCGGACTGACCCTCCGCCGCCCGCTGTTCCTTCCATTGCGCCACTGCCCAGGCCGCCAGTTCTTCGGGACGCAGGCCCTGCGGCGGCCTCAGGCCGAGGAACGCCAGAGCGGCGCGGAAACTCTCTTCGTCCCGGGCCGGATCCAGCGCCGGCGCCCGGTTCTGCTTGCTCAGTTTTCGTCCGTCTCCGCCTACAGCCACAGGATGGTGCATGTAGCGGGGCTGCGGGTAGCCCAGAGCTCTTTGCAGCAGGATCTGCCGCGGCGTCGAGTCGAGCAGGTCTGCGCCGCGCACCACGTGCGTGATGCCCTGCTCTGCGTCATCTACCACCACCGCCAGCTGATAGGCGAAACAGCCATCGGCGCGGAGCAGCACGAAATCGCCAGCCTCCGCTTCCACGTCCTGCTCGAACCGCCCCTGCCAGCGGTCATCAAACGCGACCACGCCGGGCTCTACCCGGAACCGCCAGGCCCTCGCCGCAGCGCCGGCGGGCAAGCCGCCGCGGCACCGTCCGGGATACCGCCCTGCCGATTCGCGCCGCGTGCAGCAGCACGGATAAGCAAGCCCCGCGCGCCTGAGTCTCTCCAGCGCGTGGCGGTACGCTTCCTTCCGCTGCGTTTGCCAGACCACGGGTCCGTCCCAGAACAGCCTGAACCGTTCCAGAGTCCTCAGGATCTCGTCCCCCCAGCGCGGGCGGCAACGCGTTTCATCGACATCCTCGATCCGCACAAGCCACTCGCCTCCGTGCGCCCGCGCATCCAGCCAGGAGCACACGGCAGCCACCAGCGAACCGAAATGCAACGGCCCCGTCGGCGACGGAGCGAACCGCCCGCGGTACATCTCTTCCCGATTGTCGCCCACCCTTGACGGCGCGCGGCGATTGCGGCAGAAAAAAGGACAGGAGGGTCCGATGGGCGGAACACTGCTTCTGGCCCTGCTGCTGCAGGGCGGCGTCATTCAGGGACTCTATGTCGAGGACCGTTCGAATCACGTTCACGGCTGTTATTGCGAATGGTCCGGCGAGAGCCAGACCGGCGGACGGGAAGCGATCCTCGCCTGGCACTTCCAGGAGGGCGAATACGGCGGCGTTCCGCTGGCCGGCGCCCGGGCGGCGGTCGTGTTGCGCGGCGAGGGCACTCTCTCCATGGGATATTCGACGCGCGAAAGCGTTCTCTTCATCGACGCTCCGACGCCTGCGCAGAGGCGCGCTGTCGAGTCCTTCCTCCGCGACCGCTACGGCATGTTTCTTGGCCGCGTGCTCCGCACGGCGCACGCCGAGATTCACATGGACGTGAATCCCGGCGGAGCCCGCGTTTATGTGCCCGGCGCGCTGGCGCTGGAGGTCCGCAAGGCTGTCCTGCCCGACGACGCTCTGCCCGGCGCAACCAGATGGTACGACCCCTTCGTTCCGCTCGCGGAGGCCGAGCTTGGCACGCGCGTGCTCAGCCGTTACATGGCGCGGGATTTCAACTTCGTCTGGAACGAGAAACACCCGATGACATCGGGCTATTACGGCCGTTTCGTCTTCTACGCAAGGTGATAGCATCGGAGCATGACCCGCATCACCCGCCGAAGCGTTCTGGCTTCCTCCGCGCTGCCGCTGCTCGCTGCGAAGTTCACGCGCCCTCTGGGCGTCCAGCTCTATACCGTCCGCACGCTGATGCCCAAAGATCCCCGCGGCACGCTGGCGGCCATCGCCGCCATGGGCTATGAGTTCGTCGAGCCCGGCCGGGGTCAGCTCGCACAGCTCGAGCCGCACTTGAAGGAACTCAAACTCTCCACGCCCAGCGTGGGTCTGGAACTGCCGCTTGTCCTGGGCCGGCCGCCCGGCGCGCAGGCCCCCTCCGGCGCCCCGCAGACGCTCGACGAAGCGATCGCTCCGCTGCCCGCAAAGGGGGTCCGCTTCGCCGTCATCGCCTACGTCGGCAAGCCGGAGCGCGACGCGCCCGGCTTTTATGAGAAATTCGCCGACCAGATGAACAAGGCCGGCGAGACCTGCCGCAAACATGGCGTCCAGCTCTGCTACCACCACCACTCGTTTGAGTTCGACCCCGCGGGCGGCAGGCGCCCCTTCGACATTCTGGTCGAACGCTTCGACCCGAAACTCGTGCACTTCGAAATCGACACCTTCTGGCTGAAGATCGGCGGCGAGGACCCTGCGGCGATGCTGCGCCGGCTGAAGGGCCGCGTTTCGCTGGTGCACCTCAAGGACATCAGCCGGGGAACGGCAGTCGAATACAACGAGGGCAAGGTCGCGCGCGAGGCTTTCAAAGAGGTCGGCAACGGCGAACTCAAATGGCCGGACATCCTCAAGGCCTGCGAAGAAGCCGGCGTGCGCCACTACATCGTCGAACAGGACTGGTGGCCCGGCGACCCGCTCGAGAGCCTCAAACAGAGCATCACCTTTCTCCGCTCCTGACCAAAAAAGGGGACAGGAACACAATACCCCTCTTCCTAGCGCGGGGCGGCGCGGCGGCGCCCGCGGGCAGCCGGCTGAGTGCGGCGGATCGTCTTCTGCGCCGCAGCCCACTGGCCGAGGCGGTACTCGCGGCGGTAGCCGGCCGTGAGGTTCGCGATCACGACAGTCACCGAGCCGCTCGAATCGACCGAGTACGTCTCCTCGATCAGCTGTCGCATCGCCTCCTGGCTCCTCTCCACGGGGATCTTCTCCAGATCCGCCACCGAGGCCAGCCGGGGATCGAACGGGAAGCGGATCTCGTCCCAGGACGTGACGTCTCCGGCAGGCTCGCCCGCCGGGCCGCGGTGCGAACACTCCAGGTAGCGGAAATGTCCGACGTTGTGAGCGGGCATGTAGCGCCGCGTCCTCGTCAGCGCCGGGGCGCCCGGCGCCGGCAGCTCCAGCCCTTGTTCGAAGAGCGGATCAAACACGATTACTCGGCCCTCTTCGGCCTCGCGCCACACCCCGAAATAGCGCGTGAACCGTTCCCTCAGCGCGGCCGGCGTATGGGCTGAGGCCTGGATGGCGAGGCCGATCGCCGTGGCGGCGCGCGTGTAGGCGGAGCGTTTCACGCGCCTTCCGAACCGCTCCCGCAACAGCCGGCTCACCAACGGCAGCTCGCTCGCGCCGCCCGTAATGTACAGCGTCACTGGCGCCGTCGCCGGTGCCTTCTCCAGCAGGTCTTCCGTGGCGTGCAGCGTCTCCTCCACCAGTGGCGCCAGCTGCTCGTAATACTCCGCTACCGGCACCGCCACTACAGGCCACCCCGCACGCACGCGATCCAGGTCGACCATCAGGCGCCGTGTGTTAGGGTGCAGCGACTCCTTCTTCTCGCGGCACTCTTCCAGCAGAAGAAACTCCTCCGCTTGCGACAGCGAATCGCGCTCGTCCGCCAGGCCTGCCTTCTCGAGCGCCAGCGCCGCCAGCACATCGTCGAAATCGTCGCCGCCCAGAGTGGGGATGCTCTCCGTGGCTTCCACGATGTGTGCCTGCCCGTCGCGGTACACAAGCGACGCATCAAAAGTGCCCCCGCCCAGGTCGTAGACGAGGATGCGCTGAGGCACGGAAAGGCCGTCGGCGCCCAGGCGGTGCGAGAACTCGACGCTTGCCGCGGAGGGCTCGTTCAGCAGCCCGAGAACGCGGAATCCCGCCGCGCGGAAACTTTCCGCCGTCAGGAACCGCTGGTTCGAATTCGCATTCGCCGGCACGCCCAGCAACACTTCCAGCGAGTCCGCACCGCGCCTCGGCAGCGAAGACCGGTGCAGCAGCGCATCTTTCAGCCAGGCGAGCAATTCGGCCAGCAACGTTCCCAGCCGCACCGTCTCCCCGGCCAGCTCCACCAGCGTCTCTGGTCCCGAGCACGCCAGCACGCGCTTGATGGAACGGATCACCGTCACGCCTTCGGCGCCCTGCGCGGCCCACGCGTCCCATCCGTACAGCCGCTTGCTCTGCTGCACGGCGATCAGCGGGGGCGCCCACTCGCGCGCCGCCCCGTCCGGGCATTCGAACGCCACAACGGGGTAGTTGCCGCGGTCTGCGGCGGCTGCCACGATCCGCGTTGTGCCGAAATCGATGCCAAGGCGCATGGATACTTTCAGGGTAACTCCCGTGGCTCCTGCCGGAATCGCGCGCCCGCTCTGAGACTGCGTTTCTTCATGCAGCCGGGAAGCTCAGCGTGAATGCCGAGCCCTCGTTCAGCCTGCTTTTCACCCGCACGCTCCCGCCGAACAGCTCCGCGATGTGCTTGACGATCGACAGCCCGAGGCCCGTCCCGCCAGCCTCGCGCGAGCGCGCCTTGTCGACGCGGTAAAACCGCTCGAAGATGCGCGGCAGGTCCTCTTCGGGAATGCCGATGCCCTGGTCGATGACGTGGATCTCCACCATCCCGTCATCCGTGCGGTTGCACTCGATCCGCACCTCCGTGTCCGGCGGGCTGAACTTCACGGCGTTGTCCACCAGGTTCACCAGGGCCTGCTCCAGCCGGAAGCGCAGCGCGCGCACGCAGAGATCGGTGGGCTGGGACTGGATGCGGATCTGCCGGATCCGCGCCGAGGATTCGACCGTGCGGATCGCAGTCTCGATCACCGCCTGCACGGGCACCGCCTCTGTCGCCTCCTGCGAGGCGCGGTGCTGCTCCAGCTCGCTCAACACCAGAAGATCGGAGGCGATGTTCGTCAGACGGATGGCGTTGGAGCGGATCACTTCGAGGAACTTGCGGTTGTGCTCCGCGTCGTCGATCGCGCCGTCCAGCAGCGTCTCTGCATAGCCGCGGATCGCGGTCAGCGGCGTGCGCAGCTCGTGCGAAACATTGGCGACGAAATCGCGCCTCACCCGCTCCAGCCGTTCGATCTCGGTCACATCGTGCAGAATGGCCAGCGCGCCCTTCTGCCGGTTCAGCTCCAGCGGCTTGGCGTACAGCTCGTAACTGCGGCCCGGGGTCGCAGGGAAGGCGATCTTCGCGCGCACGGTCTCGCCCTGCTCGAGCACCTGCCACAGCGGTTCAAGCAGCGCGTTGTCCGGCGAAACCTGCTCGAGCGGCGTGCCCGGCTCGGGCGTCTGCCGCACGGCCACCGCCTGCAGGAACGCCTCGTTGCAGAACGTGATCCGCAGCGATTGGTCCACGGCCAGCACGCCCTCGCGCATGCTGGACAGAATCGCGTCCCGCCGCGCCGATTCGGCGCGCACCAGATCGACCATCTCCAGCAGATTGCCGGCCATGCGGTGCAGCGAGGCTGCCAGCGCGCCCAGCTCGTCCCGCCCGGAATCCTGCATCGCGAGGCCGTCTTCAAAATCTCCGGCCGCCAGCGCCTCCGCCGCGCCCTGGATGCGGTGGATGCGCCGCGTCAGCGACCTCGTGAAAAAGTAGGCGGCCACCAGCACGGCAAGCGCCAGCAGCAGCGTCGTCCGCAGGATGCGCCACCGGTTTTCCCTGACGGCGCTCTCAATCGTTTCCAGAGGCGCGGCCAGACGCAGCACCACAGGCGCCCCACCGCTCAGGCGTGCCGGAACGGCCAGGTAAAGGAAATCCATGTTCACGCTCGTGCTGTGCCGCTTGGCGACCCCGATTCCGCTGCGCAACGCTGCCTGGATCTCGGGCCTGTGCGCGTGGTTCTCCATCGAACCCGGTTCCCGCCGCGACTCCGCCAGCACTGCGCCGCCGGCGGCCACCACTGTAACCCGCGCCGCCAGACGGCGGTCGGTGTCATGCCCCCAGGCTGCCAGACTCTCCGGAGAGAGAGTTTCCATTTCGCGCGCGAGAACCCGGGCGGCCGCCTGAAGGCTGCGCTGAACTGCGCCTTCTTCGCTCTGCTGCGTGTAGCGCGACATCAGCAGGTCCGTCAGCCCGCCCATGGCGAACACAAGCAGGCACGCGCCGACAAGAATCTTCCGGAACAGAGGGCTGCGGACGGTGCGCGGCCGGTTGGGCATGGCTGTCAGACTCGGCCGGTCAGCCAGAAAATCAGGAGAAAACTGAATGCTCCTACCAGGGCTGACATCGGTATCGTCAGCACCCAGGCCCAGAGAATGTTCGTCGCCAGGCCCCACCGCACCGCCTTCAGCCGCTGGATGGAGCCGACCCCGGCGATCGCGCCCGTGATGACGTGCGTCGTGGAGACCGGGATTTTCAGATATGTCGGAAACAGAATGGCGATGGCGCCGGCCGTCTCGGCACAAAACCCGCCGCGCGGCTTCAGCCTCGTCAGGCGCGCGCCCATCGTGTGCACGATCCGCCAGCCGCCGCTCATCGTTCCCAGCGCAATCGCGGCGTGCGCCGACAGCACCACCCACCACTGCACATCGAACTCTTTCAGATACCCCGCAGCCACCAGCACGCTCGTGATGATGCCCATCGTCTTCTGCGCGTCGTTGGCCCCGTGCGAATAGCTGAACAGTCCGGAGCTGACGAGCTGCAGGCGCCGGAACCAGATGTCCATCTTCCGTGGCGAGGAATGCCGGAACAACCAGAACACCATCACCATCAGCACATACCCCAGCGCCAGGCCGATCATGGGAGCGATGAAGATGAAGGCCACCGTGGAGATCCATCCGGAGGGAACAATGGCGTCGAATGTCGATCCGACGCCGCGCGTCGACGCCACCTTCGCCATCGTCGCACCCGCATACCCCCCGATCAGTGCGTGGGAGGAACTCGACGGCAGTCCGTAGTACCAGGTGAACAGATTCCAGAAGATCGCCCCGATCAGCCCTGCCAGCACCACCATCTCGGTCACCAGCCTGATGTCCACCATCCCCGCGCCCACCGTTTTCGCTACCCCCGCTTCATGGAAAAACAGCAGCGGCACCGCGGCGATGAAGTTCCAGAAAGCCGCCCACAACACGGCCTGGAAAGGCGACAGCACTTGCGTGGCGACGATTGTCGCCACGGAATTCGCCGCGTCGTGAAAGCCGTTGATGAAATCGAAGACAAGCGCTACGAAGACGATGAAGGAGACCAGCAGGAGGGCGGAGTCCATGACCCTGGGATCAGCCGTTCTTCACAATCACGTTCTGCAGCGCATCGGCGACGTCTTCGCAGTAGTCGGTGGCCAGTTCGAGATACTCGTAGATCTCCTTCAGCTTGATCAGCGTGATCGGATCCTTCTCCGTCTCGAAAAGCTCCGCCACCGCGGCCCGGATCAGGTGGTCCGCCTGATCCTCCAGGCGGTTGATTTCGATGGCGTGCTCAAGCAGCGGTTTGTCGTCGGAAAGCGCCGCAAAGGCCTTCTGCAGAACCACCGCGCAGTTCTCCAGGATATGGCCCACCTCCACCACCGGCTTCGGGATCGTCACGATCTTGTAGGCCACGATCCGGTGCACGGCCTCTTCCATCGCGTCCAGCACGTCGTCCATGTGCGAGGCCAGCGAGTGGATGTCTTCCGGATCCAGAGGCGTGATGAACGTCTGGTTCAGCCGCGTAAAAACTTCGTGGATGATTTCGTCGCCCTTCTGCTCCAGCCGCGCGATGGCGACCTCTGCATCAGGCAGCGACGCCGAGCCATTCTCGACGGCTTTACGGAAGATCTGCGCCGCCTCGTGAATGAGATTGGCCTGATCGATGAAGAAGTGAAAGAACTTCTCGGTCCGCGGTACGAGCCTCATGCGCGTTTCTGATCCTTTGCTGCTTCCGGCGCGGCCCTCTCCTGGCCCGGAAACCGAATTATCGCAAACGGACTCGGTCCGGAGTCAACGCCGATTGGATTACAACTCTGTGAATGCCGCGTCCTGCAGAACGGGAAGCTCTGCCGGCGCTGCAGCCTCGCCCTCCTCCCCGGCCTGGAAGTACCGCGTGTCCAGCAGGCGGCTGACTTCCACATTGCCCAGAGCATTCAACAGCGTCCCCTTCAGGTGGGGATGCTCCTGTTCCAGCTCGGCCAGAATGCTGCGCAGCGACCTCCGCACCGTGCCCGTCTTCAGCGAGCATCCGCAGGGAATCACCGGCGCTCCGGAGGCTTCCGCCCAGGCGCGGGTCAAATCCTCCGTCACGTAAATCAGCGGACGGATCAGGCGGAACTCGCGCTTCCGCGACCACACCACCGGCGGCAGCGCCGCCAGGCGGCCTGTGAACATCGCATTGCGCAGGAACGACTCGCACAGGTCGTCCGCCGTGTGCCCGAGCGCAATCACATTCGCTCCCAGCTCGCGCGCCAGCGCGTACACCGCCCGCCGCCGGAACCGGCTGCACAGATCGCACCCGTGATCCGGCTGCTCCGCCAGCAGCCGCAGCGAGGGATTGTCCACGCGGTAGGTCCACTCGACCCCCTGCTCGCGCATCCACTCGCGGAACGGCTCGACCGGCAACAGGAACTTGCCCTGGTCGATCGTGAAGGCGCAG